>SMUX01189200.1_pt1 | contig 10560 bp, 16 predicted proteins | sample 2456431 | NCBI WGS metagenome assembly SMUX01 (sample SAMN11095930, study PRJNA526329) | marine sediment metagenome | biome: Marine sediment; feature: Surficial sediment; material: Deep marine sediment; isolation source: Hadal surficial sediment | place: Pacific Ocean | collected 2014-11 | depth... | reverse complement strand
TCAGTCAACGCACGCGCAAGCGCATCGAGGAATGCTTCGGCTGGGCGAAAGGAATTGGCCCGATGCGTAAGACCAAGTTCCGAGGCGTGGCCCGAGTGGACTTCCAGTTCGTGCTGACCATGGCCGCCTACAATCTGATTCGGCTGCGTGGATTGCTCGAACCCGCACCCACGTAGCGCCGAGCGCTGTTTCTTACCGATGTTCATGAACGGAGCGAGCGGAGAATCAAGTGATGGGCACACCAACCCTCGACCGAAACGTCACTGATTCATTGAGAACGCGTCGCCATGCAGTTCGAAATCACTGGATCACTGAAATCTGAACATTTTTCAACGTCCTGTTAGGCGGCAAGAAAGGGCGCCGCAACGGGAGAGACCGTGAAGGTAAGGGAACTAGTGAGGTTGCTCGCGGACGACGGGTGGTATGTTGTGCGGACGCGTGGAAGTCACCGCCAACTTCGCCACCCACCAAATCAGGTACGGTCACTGTCGCCGGAAGGCCTGGAGTCGACATTCCAAAGGGGACACTTGGTGCCATAATTAGACAGACTGGCCTCAAGAAGTAGGTATTTTCCTATGAAGTATGTAGTCGTTATCGAGAAAGGGGAATCCAGCTATGGCGCCCATGTTCCGGACTTGCCGGGCTGCATTGCTGTGGGAGATACCAAGGATGAGGTATTGGGCTTGATTAAGGAGGCGATCGAATTTCATATCGATGGCCTCAAAGCAGATGGCGAGCCAGTCCCGTCCCCCGCATCGGACATCGAGTTCGTTGAGGTGGCGGCCGCCTAACAAGGCGCTGCAGCTGACAGCCAACCCGCTTCGCGGTTTGTCCGCCGCTGAGCTTGGTCGTTAGGCGGCAAGATGTCACGAGTTAGGGCAGCCCACATCGCGTTCCTCGCAGGAGGCCTTGCTGTTGCATGCCTGGCCGCGACGAATGCGCCTCGGATTGGCGCTGGTGCACGTTTCCAAGCCCATGAAGTCGGCCCAGGTTGGCATCGCGGCTTCTTCAACCAGATCCGTACAGTCCCTCCCTGCTATATACTCGTGATCTTCAAGCAGCGCTCATCGCCAGACGAGTCACTTCGAGTGAACCGGACGATTCCAATTGCACACGTCAGACGCCTCCAAGTGACCGATGCTCCTGGCACATCTATGCAAGAGTGGGACGGTCTCGGCCTGCCTGCGGTACCGGAGAGCTAATGGCAAGAAGTCAAATTGGACTCGCTTCGACCCAAAAAAGGTCAGTGCCAATTTGATGCGTCATTCGGATAATAGCGCGCCGCCTAACAAGGCGCTGCAGCTGACGGCCAACCCGCTTCGCGGCTTGTACGCAGCTGAGCTTGGTCGTTAGATGGCGGGTGACGATTTCTCTATGCACGATTGGGAGGTACAAAACCATGACAAAGCAATCTCCTGAAGTTACGGTTGAGTTTTTGCAGGCGTTTGCGAATGCCTGGAATCGCCATGATATCGACGACCTCATGTCGTTTATGACAGATGACTGTGTGTTTGAGGCATCAGCAGGAGATGAGGTGTGTGGCACTCGTTACGAGGGGTCCGAGGCAGTTCGAGCAGGATTCTCCAAAGCTTGGGAGAGTTTACCAGACGCTAAATGGGGGGATGCCAGTCATTTCGTGAGCGGCAACCGAGGAGTATCCGAGTGGGTTTTCTCGGGGACACAAACTGATGGGAAACGGGTAGAGGTCACTGGATGCGATATTTTTGCATTTCGCGATGGAAAGATCGCGGTAAAAAACTCTTACCGCAAGAATCGGCCACCGATCTAGGCGTAAAAGGCAGGGTGCACTTGCCATCTAACAAGGCGCTGCAGCTGACGGCCAACCCGCTACGCGGCTCGCCCGCAGCTGGGCTTGGTCGTTTTAGGCGGCCCCAAGCGCGCTCCAGATTTACAGCACAGATCCGCAATTGAGGATTGATATACCAAATAGAGTATATATACTCTTTTTGGTATGTGGGAAATCCTCGAGCACAGAAGGACCTGGAAGAAGCTCGATCGACTCCCCCTCGACATCTTGAAGCGCTACGAGAAATGGAAAGATATCGTCCGGCTCTCTGGCCCCCTTGGGCTGAGACAGATCAAGGGATTTAATGACGAGGCGCTGCGGGGAGAGTGGCGAGGGCATCGCTCTTCAAGGATCAGCCTTCAGTATCGAGTGATATATCGAATTGAGCAGGAAAAGGTGCTTGTGGAGGTGGTGAGCGTGACGGCGCACGACTACCGGAAGAAGTGATATGAGCGAATATCGAAAAGCTAGGACCAGGGTGGATGTTTCGATTGGTGAATCCGTCCGCATTCTCCGCGAGTTGCAGGAACTCAGCCAGAATGAGCTGTCGGAGATGGCCGGAATCCCTCAATCTACAATCTCAGCAATTGAGCGGGACCGCATTCGATTGGGTGTAGAGCGGGCCAAGGTGCTTGCCCGTGCTCTGCGTTGCCACCCGGCAGTATTGGTATTTCCCGGCTGGGACGTAGAGCATGAGTCGGCCGCCTAACAAGGCGCTGCATCTGACGGCCAACCCGCGACGCGGTTTGTCCGCAGCTGAGCTTGGACACTAGGCGTCGAAAACACTCCTAGTACATGCGCATGAACTTAGCTTCCTTTCTCACACAGGCGAAATTGGCGGGATATGCCACTTCAGGGGAAGGTGGCGAATGCGATACTGAGGACTATGGAAAAGAGTTCCACTTCGAAGAAGGGGAAATGAAATATCGTGATCGCTACTACGGATTCAACCCGTTTGCGGGCGAGGAACTGGTTTGGTGCGCGGGAAGGCCGATTTGGCTTATGAATTACTACGGATTAGTAACTGGCGGGACGGTCGAGCCGGCCGAAGTGTTTGAGTTCCTGAAAGCGGCGATGCAACGCATCGAAGTTGAGCGACCTTATCGGGGCCCAAGTGCGCATGAGGAGAGCGACTATGAATATCGCGATGAGAGTTGGGGGAGCATTAAGCGCTTCAGAGGCATAGAGGTCATCCGGTATCGCGGTGAGGACATCTACGAACTGTCGTATCATGGTGGGATGCTGAGTTAGAGTGAACAACGTCATAGAGACAGGCGCCCAACCGAGCGCTGGAGTTGACGCGGTAAAGTTATGTCGAGATTCAGAAACATCGGGTGGCGCGCAACTCAGCGGGGCCGTGGGCGTAAAGAATCGAGGCAGCATGACTGATGGATAAGTCAAACGCTGAGTCTGCGTATCTCGAGCTTGTCATCGAGGTGGCATCCGAAACCACGGACATCTGGCTCGGTGACGATGATGGACATTTCGTGCAGAAGGCGGTTGGGGTGCTCCGTTCTTGGTTGTTGCCCGGAGACTATACGGTCGAGTTTGGCTTTGGGTCAGCCACTTATCCGATCAGTCTTACGGAGACGAGTCATTTGACAGAGGCGGAGCTGGTAGCGGGTCCCACTTTCCCTAGACCTGTCCCCCACCTATACCCAGATGTTGAATAGCGGCAGCAGCTTCACGAATTCTTTCTATAAGCGTGTTTACGCCTAACAAGGCGCTGCAGCTGACGGTCAACCCGCTTCGCGGCTTGTTCGCAGCTGAGCTTGGTCGTTGGGCAGCTTGTTGCGTGATCAAGTCTTTCCAGCACAAGGGGCTTCGGCGAATCTTCGAGGCCGGCTCCAGATCTGGGATTCAGGCTAAACATGCCGGGAGGCTTCGGCTACAGCTTGCGGCGCTGGATACCGCGCAGACAATTGACGATATAAATATCCCAGGCTATCGGCTCCATCGTCTCAAGGGACGATCGAGAGGGCGTTGGCCGATTTGGACAAGTGGGAGCTGGCGTCTTACTTTCGAATTCAAGGACGGCAACGTACACGTACTGGACTGCGAGGATTATCACTGATGAGTATGCACAATCCCCCACATCCGGGGGAGTTTATTCGAGCCGCCTACATCGAGCCGTTCGATATTAGCATTCGTTCGCTGGCAGATAGTTTGGGCGCGTCCCCCTCGACGCTCACGCGCATTATCAGCAAGCGTAGCGGAATAAGTCCAGAAATGGCGCTGCGCCTGTCGAAAGCGCTTGGTCGCTCTGCGGAGAGCTGGCTCGCGATGCAGCACAACTATGACCTGTGTCTGGCGAAAAAGGTGGCAGATCTGTCAGAGGCACAAAAGGTTGAGTTCGACGCTGCCTAAGGCGCTTCAGCTGACAGCCAACCCGCTACGCGGCCTGTCCGCCGCGGAGCTTGGTCGTTTTGCGGGCAGACGAATTTTCAGGTATGTACGAAGATGGAGCTGTCCGACGACGTTAAACTCTTGATCGATGGCCGAACTTCGGCCATCTTGCAACTATAATGAGCGACGGATCACCCCAGGTAGCGCCCGTGTGGATCGGCCGCGAAGGCGACCTTCTGCTCTTCGGTACAAGTGATGATACCTTGAAGGCAAAGAATACGCGCCGTGATCCACGGATTAGTTTGTCTGTAATCGGCTATCTGGACTCTTACCGTGAAGTGCAGATCCGCGGGAAGTTTGTAGAACGTCGATCGGACGAATCTCTGGAGATTATGGATAATATCGCACATCAGTACACCGGCAACGCGTTTCCTTGGAGGGCTGGTAAGGGACGTGTCGTGCTAGTGATCGGAGCAGATAGAGTACGGTACAGCGAACTTCCCTTCGAACATACGCCGGCCTGATCCAAACGATGTAGGCTACGATCATTTTCTAGCTCTCGTAGAGTTCAGTCCTGGCGAAGAGATGTTCACTGCGCATGCAACGTATTCCCAAGATGAAGAGTCGACCTCTGAGCTTCTCAGCACTGCACCCAACTGTCCAACAGACGTCCCGTCGGCAGTCGTCTGGTAACATAGCCTGAATTGCTCGCGGGCTGGTTGTCTAAATCCTGATGCTAAGTGTTTGATACTCAATTTCAGGCTACGGGTCGCATAGGCGGTCCACCGAGATTATCGGTTCTGGCTCACGGATTGGTGAGTGGCTGTCATGGCGATATATCCATGTCCCATGTACTAGGATTCTGTGCCCATGTTGAAATATGAACTCCTCAGAGACGACGGAATTTTCGTATTGAAACCGGATGGCGCCCTCGAGGCATCCGACTTCGAGAGGGTGGCGCGGGAGCTTGATCCCTACATCGAGGAGCGGGGAGACCTACGAGGTCTTCTGATCGAGGCCGAGTCCTTTCCCGGGTGGGGTGATATTGCAGCGTTCATCTCCCACTTGCGTTTCATTCGCGATCACCATCATCATATTGCCAGGGTGGCAGCGGTTTCCGACAGCGCATTTCTTTCCATTGCCCCGCACATTGCCAGTTACTTCGTGAACGCCGAGGTACGCCATTTCGAGTTCGGGAGCCGTGATGCCGCGATCGCCTGGCTGCGCGATGCTCGGGTCGGCGGTGACGATGCCTCTCAGTGATCGATTGATTTGCCGTCGGCGGCATCTGTGAACTCGCGCAGCCACTGAGCGGGATACGGATGATTTACTGCCGTGGCTAGGACCGATGCAAAGCAGTGAATCGGCACGGCTTACCCTTTCGGCGAATCGTGTGGCCCCTGGCCATCGCCGAGACCATCGTCTGGGCCGCCATGTTTTACTCGTTTCCGGCTCTGATTCTGGAATGGGAGCGTAGTCTCGGCTGGTCGAAGACCGAGCTATCAGGCGCGTTTACTTTGTCTCTCGTGACCTCGGCCGTGCTCGCGCCGGTCGTCGGTCGCCTCATCGATCATGGCTTCGGGCGCTATGCGTATACTGGCTGCGCGTTGCTTGGAGCTGTTCTCCTCGCCCTGTTGTCGAGGGTCACGGAGCTCTGGCAGTTCTATGTCGTCTGGCTGGGCCTCGGTGTTGCCATGTCGGGCGCGCTCTATGAGGCCTGCTTTGCGATCCTGACCCGCGCCATGGGAACCATGGCGCGTAAAGCAATCACACTCGTTACGCTGGTTGCAGGCTTTGCGGGTACTGTCGCATTCCCTTCCGCCTATGTTCTGGTTGGATTCGTGGGATGGCGCGGTGCCGTTCTGACCTTCGCGATCGCAGTCGCCGTGGTCGCCACGCCACTGATATGGCGGGGATGTCGATTGGCGGAGGAGGGCCGGGAAGCACAGGCGCATCAGCCGAGTTCCAGAACGCGTGAGGTTTTGCGCGTATTGCGAAGCCCCATTTACTGGCTGCTGGCGATCGCCTTTGCGATGATTGCGCTGGAACATGGTGTTTTGCTGACGCATCTTCTGCCGATACTCGACGAACGTGGCATACACGGTGACACTGCGATACTCGCTGCATCGATGATAGGCCCGATGCAGGTGGCGGGGCGGCTCGCCATGATGGCGGCCGAGCGCCATGTATCGAATTTGGGTATCGCGATGGTTTGCTACGTCGCTTTGGGGATCGCGGCCTTGTCATTGCTGGGAACCAGCGCCATCCCAGCTCTTCTCGTTGCTTTCGTCCTGTTTCATGGGGCGGGCTACGGTGTGACGAGTATCGTGCGCCCAGTTATTACCGCTGAATTTCTAGGGCGCGCGAACTTCGGCGTCATTTCCGGCCTACTGGCGGTGCCCTTTATTGCCGCTACCGCGGCTTCCCCGACGATTGCCGCATTCGTATGGGAGCGGGGTGGATACGATCGGGTCATCCTGCTTGCCCTCGCGGCTGCCGGCATCGGGCTCCTGTCTCTGCTGTGGGCCGCCTCGTTGAGCGCGACGAGAACACCTACCTGAAGCGACACCCGGGATTGAAATGATTTCACGTCACAAGGTTGTCGGTATCGTGCTGTGCGTCCTGAATCTGGCACAAGTGGTCCATATGTATCCGGATTTCGCGAGCATCGATACGGCGGAGAAGTTGCTGAGAGAGTACGAGAGTCCAACGCTGATTGGCGCCGGATTATTGATCGTGTCCGAGTTCGTTGTCAGCCTAATGGCATTTTTCCGATCCGGCGGGTGGTGAATCGGCGTGATTGTGGTCGTCGGGCTGTATGTCTCGGCGGTCTGGAATCCGGACTTCCTTGGCCTCGCCTTCAAGTACCGTGCATCGAGCACGATCGCCGGGATCTACGACCACGCACGGGCGGCAGGCACCATGGGAATAGCCTTACTCGACAATATCCTGTATCCACTGGGTTTCTCAGGTATTCTGCTGGCCGTGCTGTGGGATTCCAGGCCGGCCCGGCGTAGTGATCAGGCGCACGGCGCCAGCCTTGCCCGGGTCCATTGGGAAAGCCGAAGTGACCGTGCCACCTAAGGAAAAAGTGTATTCGAACGGCGGTGGTATACACTGTTTCTGGAAAAGAGGGGGTCAAGTCGATTTCTGCCTTGCAGCCGAATTCATCGCTGTCATTCGAGAGGCAGTTTGCAGTTTCGTGGTGATACGGATTCGAGAAGGATGCGCATGGCGTCGGTAAATTCCGCCTGGGCGATGATCCACCAGCATTTGCAGGAAGAGAGTCATCGTGTGCATAGTGAAATTCGGAATTATCCAGCTCCGATCCCCGCTTGCGATGCCCAGTACAGTTATCTTCTCGAAGAGCGTGAAGCGCTTTCATCGGAGCTGGTCAGAGTGCGGGAATTGATGAAGAAAGATACGGATAGTAAAGATGCGCAAAGTTCCGTCGATGCGTTTCTTGACTTTTCGAATTACTTGAGCGATTCAGCGAAAAGAGAGATTCGCTCGCTCGTTGACAATGAAATTCAGTGACGGGAGGGCGACCAATGATCAAAAATATCTTGTGTGCGTTGGACGGATCGAGTAACGCCGATAAGGCCTTGGATCTAGCCGTAGAAATGGCGCAGAAGTTCGATGCCGGGCTCGTGCTATTCCATGTGTTGATGCGTAATCTGGACCCTGACGAAATTCGTCGATTCTCCGAAGTCGAGGGCTTGACGAAAGAGTCGGTTGCAGAGGTGACACGACTGCAGATGGTGGACAGCCGGATAGAGGTCGGCCATCCATATGCCGCGAAATCCATCCCGTCCAGCGTCTTGGTCGAGCTCGGTCAGCGCATTTTGAAATCAGCGAGGGCTAATGCAGAAGGAAAAGGCGTATCGGACACCAGGACGCTCATGGGGGACGGTGATCCGGCGGCGCGTATTCTCGCCTGCGCCAAGCAGGAGAATATCGACTGCATCATTATGGGCAGTCGTGGTTTGAGCAACATTCAGGCACTTCTGGAGGGAAGCGTTTCGCGCAAGGTCAGCAACCGCGCCGGTTGCACCACCATCGCCGTCAGATAGATGCCTCCGCTACCCGGACAGTGAATCGATGTCCGGCACCGGGCGGGCGATGGCTGCGCGTCCCTCGGCATAGCGTTCCATCGCAGCAGCCACCGCGACGACGAAGTGTTCGGAGTGGTGCCGGGGTCCGACGATTTGCAGACCGAAGGGCGTGCCCGTGGGATCCAGGCCACAAGGAATCGACACGATCGGGTGCCCCGTCAGTGTCAGACCGGAGGTCAGATCCGCCCACTGGATGTAGTTTTCGAGTTCAACCCCGTTGATGTGCGTGCAGAAAAGCTGTTCCACCGGAAAGGGCGGCACGGCGACCGTCGGACAGATGAGCACGTCTACCTCGTCGAAGAAGGACTGCAGCGCGCGGTAGAGCCGCGTTTCCTCGGCGAAGGCCCAGCCGATGTCCTCGGGCTTCATGGCGAGCCCCGCTTCGACATTGCTGGTCACGTTCGGTCCCAGGAGCTGCTTGTGCTCGCGATAGAGATCCAGCTTGTCGGCAAGAAAGTGCACCCCGCGAATCAACCAGAAGGCACGGCTCGCGCTCTGCATCTGCGGGCTGCGCGCGTCACAAGCGCCGAAGGCCGGGCGAAACTCATCCACGCAGGCAGCGAAGGTGTCGCGGATGCCATCATCGACTTGCGCGAAACCCAGATCCGGTGATACCGCGACCCGCAGCGACGCGAGATCGATCGGTTCGATAATTTCCAGGGATTCGGTGCCGAGGGCGTGGGACAGGGGATCCCTCGGATCGTGACCGGCCATGGCGCCCAGCATGAGCGCTGCGTCCGACACCGAGCGCGCCATCGGTCCCTGCACGCTGAAGGTGGTGAGGCCCACGGTGCGGCGTTCGGAGGCTACCACGCCGGGTGTGCAGCGGATGGCGGTTATGCCGCAGAAAGCTGCCGGAATACGCAGGCTGCCGCCGGTGTCGGAGCCCGTGCACAGAGGCAGCATGCCGGTTGCCAGTGCCACCGCCGAGCCACCGGAAGAGCCGCCGCAGGTCCGGGTCGTATCGAAGGGGTTGACGGTAGCGCCGTAGACTTTGTTGACGGTGTTGGCGCCTGCGCCGAATTCCGGTGTGTTGGTCTTGCCGACCAGTATGGCGCCGGCGGCGCGCAGATCCGCGACCAACCGCTCGTCGTTCTCCGGCACGAAGTCTTCGTGAATGAGCGAGCCGAAGGTGGTGCGTAGATTCTCGGTGAGATTGAGGTCTTTTACGCCCAGGGGTAGTCCGTGCAGAAGGCCCAGGGCTTCGCCCTGCATGACGGCGTGCTCCGCTGCCCGGGCTTCTTCCCGCGCACGTTCGTAACAGGTGGCGACAATCGCATTGACGGTGGGATTCACCGCCTCGATGCGGTCGAGGCAGGACTCGAGCAGTTCAACGGGCGAAAGCTCCCTGGTTCCGATCAGGCGCCGCGCTTCGAGCGCCGAGAGATCACAGGGCTTGGTCATCGCGGGTGCTCCAAATTTCGTTTGAATTCAATGCTCTACGTTATCTTCGGGCGGCCGTTCACATACGGCATCAGAGCCGCCTGGATGAAGCAGTGCACTGGTGTCTCGACCCCCGATTGACGACCCAGCCGGCAAACCGTGCCGGACAGCCACTCCAGCTCCAGTCGCTTGCCACCTTCCAGATCCATGAGCATCGATGCCTTCATCGCGTCGGGTAACGCGCCCAAGAATGTAATGACATCATCCACGGCGTTCTCGGCCAGTGGGACGCCTCTCGCGCGCGCAACAGCATCGGTCTCGTGAGCCGCAGCTTGCATCAGGCTCCAGGTTTCCGGGTTGTCGCGAATGGGTCCCGCGGGGAGGCGCGTGAGCGCAGTGACGCCCGAGAAACTCGCCAGCAAGAGAAATTTCTGCCAGATCGCGACGTTGATGTCATCGCATAGCCGTGCATCGATTCCCGCTGCCGTCGCGGTGGCAAGAAACGTTTGCAGCCGTTCGCTCTTCCGTCCATTCAGCTCTCCGAACTCGATGACGGCAAAGTTCGTGTGGTGTTGGATGACGCCGGGGGCTGTAATCTCGGCGCTGATGCGTGCGACGCCACCGACCACGTGCTGCGCCCCGAGTATGCGGCTCAATTGCTCTTCGCTGTCGACACCGTTCAACAGTGAAATCACCGCCGTGTCGGCGCCGACAAACGGTTTGCACAGCTCCCCTGCGATATCGGTGTCGTAAAGCTTGGTGGCAAAAAGCACGATGTCCACCGGGCCGACCCCGGCCGGGTCATCGGTCGCTTCGGCAGGGCTTATGTGAACATCACCGAGGGGGCTCTGTACCCGCAGTCCAACCTTGCGCATCGCATCCAGGTGCGCGCCGCGCGCGATGAATGTG
>SMUX01092136.1_pt1 | contig 10563 bp, 10 predicted proteins | sample 2456431 | NCBI WGS metagenome assembly SMUX01 (sample SAMN11095930, study PRJNA526329) | marine sediment metagenome | biome: Marine sediment; feature: Surficial sediment; material: Deep marine sediment; isolation source: Hadal surficial sediment | place: Pacific Ocean | collected 2014-11 | depth... | reverse complement strand
TCGGCGCCGGCGCGGCCCCGGCGGCGCCAGATTCCAGTGCGGCGCCGGCGCCTTCCTTGTCCAACCGGGCGACCAGTTCCGCGGGGCTCGGCAGACCCGCCGCGTAGGCGATCCGCACCAACACCATTTCGGCGGCGGCCATGGGCTGGGGCGCGTGTTGCACCTCGCCAAGCCCCTTCAGCAACATCTGCCAGGTCCGCGCCAGGCTGGCCATGGAAAGCCCCTCGGCGAGCGCACGGCCGATCACCCTTTCGGCCTCGGGCACCACCGGGTCGTCGGCAACCACCGGGGTGATCTTGACCCGGGTCAGCCAATGGGTGAGGTCCAGAAGATCCCCCATCACGCATTCGGCGTCGGCCCCCGCCGCGTAAAGCTCGGAAAGCTGGGCCAGCGCCGGGCCGATCTCCCCCTTCATCACCGATTCGAACAGGGTGAAGACCTGGGAGCGGTCGGCGAGGCCGAGCATGGCCCTGACCGCGTCTTCACCGATGCCGGCCCCCTGGCCGTCCGTCGCCAAGGCCTGGTCGAGAATCGAGAGCCCGTCGCGGACCGAGCCGTCGGCGGCCCGGGCGATCAGTCGAAGGGCGGCCTGGTCCACCGCCACGCCCTCGGCCTCGGCGATGGCGGCGAAATGACGGGCGAGCTCGTCCTCGGCGATGCGCCTGAGGTCGAAGCGCTGGCAGCGCGAGACCACCGTCACCGGGACCTTGCGAACCTCGGTGGTGGCGAAGACGAATTTGACGTGCTCCGGGGGCTCCTCCAGGGTTTTCAAAAGCGCGTTGAAGGCGTTGGTCGACAGCATGTGGACTTCGTCGATGATATAGACCTTGTAGCGCGCGCTGGTCGGGCGATAGGCCACGCCTTCGATCAACTGGCGCACGTCATCGACGCCGGTGCGGCTGGCCGCGTCCATTTCCAGAATGTCCGGGTGGCGCCCCTCAGCGATGGCGACGCAATCCGCGCAGACCCCGCAGGGGCTCGGCGTCGGCCCGCCCGTCCCGTCGGCACCGGTGCAGTTGAGCGCCAGGGCGATGATCCGCGCCGCCGTCGTCTTGCCGACCCCGCGCACGCCGGTCAGCAGCCAGGCATGGGCCAGGCGGTCGGCGGCGATGGCATTGGTGAGGGTGCGCACCAGGGCGTCCTGGCCGATCATCTCGGCGAAGGTCTGGGGCCGGTATTTGCGGGCCAGCACCTGATAGGCCGGCCCAGTGGCCGGCGCTCCTTCGCCCTGGCCCTTGCCCTGGCCGGTGGTCTCTTGACTGTCGTCGTTCATGCTCTGAACCCGAACCGGTGGCCCGGCAAACGCCCCGGATATATCGGTTTTTCGATCTCGTGGTGGGAGACCGGCGAATGACCCGGGCGAAACCCGTTACGGCTGCTTCCTTCCGGACCTGACCGGATTGGCGGGGCGCCCGTCCACCACCGGCCTCCCGGGTTCGAGTATACCAGCTTTGGCGCCGGGCCCAAAAACAGAATCGCGGGGGTTTGGCCTTAAGTAATCTCGGCGGCGCTCCGGACGCTGGCGATCAGCGAGGTGCGCAGCATGAATTGGTGCGCGCGTTCGGGGTCTTCCGATATGCGCCTGAGCTCGTCCATGCTTTTCCGCCGCGCCGTCAGGTCACGCTCCTCCAGGGTCTTCTTGTTCTGGATGGTCTGGGCCTGGATGAATTCCTTATTGGTGATCCGGCGCTGGCGGTCGTAGAGGTCGAGGAGTTCGTCGCCGGCCTCGCCCTTCCAGACGCGCGCGAGCTTTTCCGCCAGATTGACGGCGTCGTGGATGCCGCCGTTGAGCCCCATGCCGCCGATGGAATTGTTGAGATGCGCCGAGTCGCCCGCCAACAGGGCGCGGCCCTCGCGGAAGCCGACGGCGACGCGCTGGTGGATCTTGTAGAGATTGCGGTGGACGATCTCGTAGCTCCCATCCTTGGGAAAAAAGCGCTTAAGGGTCGCCTGGGCGTTGGCGTCGGAAAGCACCTCTTCGTCGGCGCGCTCCGGGTCGGCCGGAAACACCGCCCGCCACAGGCCCGGCGGGCCGTCGGCGGCGACCTTGAACAGGTTGCACCATTCATCGGGATCGAAGAAGTAATTGCGGTAGACCAGGTCCTCGTGGGCCTGGAAATCGAACGGCGAGGTCAGCACCAGGAAGTTCTCGGGATAAGTGATGCCCTCGAATTCGATGCCGAGCTCCTTGCGCACCTCGGAACGCCCGCCATCGGCGCCGATCAGGTAGGCGCCCGCCAGCTCTTCTGGCCCGCCCGGCGTCTCGACGGTGACGGTGAGCCCGTCGCCGGTCTGGGCGAGCCCGGTGACGCGGTGGGAAAACCGCACCTCGGTCCCGGGCAGCGCCGCCAGGGCATCAAAAGCGATGGAGGCGGTCTTGAACTGCTCGCACTGGACCACGTAGGGGAAGCGGCAGTCGTGTTTAAGGAGATCGAGGTCGAAATGCGCCACCATTTCGCGGGTGACGCGGTCCCAGTACCGGAAATGCCGGCATTGAAGGCCCCGGCGCTCCATCTCGGCGAGCAGGCCGAGATCGTCGAGCATCTCCAGGGTCGCGGGATGGGTGGTCGCCGCGCGGGGATCTTCGTAAAGGCGCGCCTCGGCTTCCAGCACGATCACCGGCACCTCGCGCTGGGCCAGGGCCACGGCGGCGATCAGGCCGACCGGCCCGGCGCCGGCGATGAGAACGGGTGGTTTTTCGGCGGGCCTGGCCATGGGGCTCCTCTCCGGGCGGGTTCAAGCGGGCGGCCTGGGCGCCATGGCCCGGTTGGCGGCGGAATAGTGTTATCCCATCAAGGGGCCATCCTCAAGTGCGCCACGGTTCGCGCACCGCCCGCCGATTATCCCTTGGCATCCAACAGGACGAAGGCGATCACGCAGGGTTCATCGCCGCGGTTGATCCAGTCGTGAAAGGTGGCCCGCTGGACCAGCACATCGCCCGCCTTGAGGTGCACTTCCTGGCCCTGGTCCAGGCGGAGGTCGATTTCACCGGAGAGAACGACGGCGTAGTCGATGGTGCCGGTGCGGTGCATGCGCGATTGAACGCCCGGTGAGTATTCTATGAGGCGGAATATGGACCCCCGGGGGATGGGCGGCGTGGTGACCTGCCACCCGGCGCCGTCCTGGTCACCCGAGATTTCGGCCGGAGTCTCCGAAGTCGTCCACACCACCATGGACTCATGGCCCGGGCGGTTGGATAATCTGTTGGTGGGATGGTCGTCGATGGTGACGACGGCGCGGCCTTCGGCATCATGTCCGGTCACCACGCGGCGCACGTTCAGGACCATGATCGCATCCTTCCCTTGGGGTTGAAAACTGGCGCGGGTCAAGGCCCCTCCCCCAAGATTATAGCCACCATTCGGCCGGAAAATGTTCTAATCGGTTGCATGATGGGGCCGCGCCCCGATGGGTGCGCGCGGGCCTCGGGGAGATGGACCATGAAAATAGATGGCGGATGTCATTGCGGCTCCGTGGCCTACCGGGCCGAGGCCGATCCGGCCAAGGTATTGATTTGTCACTGCACCGACTGTCAGACGCTCTCGGGCGCGGCATTCCGTATCGTCGTGCCGATCGCCGAAGAGGACTTCACGCTGCTGTCCGGGGCGCTCAAGACCTATGTCAAGACGGCCGAAAGCGGCAACAAACGGGCCCAGGTGTTCTGCCCGGAATGCGGCACCAATATCTATGCCACCTCGGTGGGAGACGGGCCCAAGGTGTTGGGCGTCCGCGTCGCCACCGCCCGCCAGCGCGGCGACCTGCCCCCCAAGCGGCAGGTCTGGTTCCGGTCCCATCAGCCTTGGCTCTGGGATTTGAAGGCGGTCCCGGCGGTCGACACCAGTTGAGGCGTCGACGGGCCCTTATCCCCGTCCCCGTCCCGGTCCTTGAGGGAGCGGATTTCGGTGGTCATCGCCAGGTCCTTGCGGCGGCGCTGGGCGAAGATCTCGCCGGTTTGCCATTACCCGCTCCTGACCGCGCGCTGGGCCATGCGCTCCAAGTCTTCGTTCCATTCGCCGAGGTCGTAGCCGTACCATTCCCCTCAAGGCTTGGATCGAGCTAAACCCGTTTACATAATTTTAACCATTGAAGCATAGGAACCAAGGAACGGTTTGGGTTTACCCTTACAGGGGGGCCACTTTCTCCGGTCGATCAAGGAAGTAGACGATGGGTGGTCTTAAAAAGAGTGTTGTCAGGCTGGTGATCATCCTGGTCGCCACCTTTGTCTTGGTTATCGGCGCGAATTATTTCCTATTGGGTGGCTGATGACGTCTTGTTGATGCCCAAGCCGTTCTGTCCGGGAATTCAACCCGGGGCCGGCAAAGGGTTATTGCGAAGTTTAGGGAAGACGTGATCAAGGCATTTTTCAAATAACTGTTCGTCCAAACGGCTGCCGTCGCTATTTCCTCCTTTTTGGTCGGTGGCTTCATCTACTGGCTGGTATAGCCCCTTCCCGCTTTTCCAACCGCTCGTGCGCACCCCGGTTAAATGGAATAAATTTTATGGGCGCCGATTGGTTTTAAGGGATGGCGCGCCGGTGGCCGGTCGCCGTGCTCAATCCCCGTCCCCGTCTCGGTCCTTGAGCGAGCGGATTTCGGTGTTCATGGCCACGTCCTTGCGGCGGCGCTGGGCGAAGATCTTGCCGGTCTCCCAATACTCGCTCCTGACCGCGCGCTGGGCCATGCGCTCGAAGTCTTCGTTCCATTCGCCGAGGTCGTAGCCGTACCAGGGGGCCTCGGGCTCCAGCGCCGGCAGGCCCAATTGGTCCCAGATCTTGGCCGCGGCTTCCATGTATTCGCGCTTGGGCAGGGCCACCGGCGGGTAGCTTTCCTTCAAGGTGGCGTCGATCAGCACCGCCGAATCGGCGCTGTCCACCTGGCTGCGCGGGCCGTGGCCCTCGTGCTTATTCTTGAGGATCTCGACGTCGCGATGGGGCCGGACGCGATACGACATGACCCAGAAGAGGGCATCACCGTTGGTGGGGTCGATGTCGTCGTTGACGGCGATGATCCACTTGCCCTCGGCCTGGCGGAACGAAGCTATGCCGTACATCGCCCGCCAAATCTCGGTGCGCGGCGCCGAACGCTCGAAAACGATTGCGACCACCCTTTGCAGCGAGGTCAGGTTCTCGTGGGCCTTGACCGCGATCAGGCCCTGGATGCCGAGTGAGTCGCGCAGGTAGCGGGTCTGGCTGGCCTCGAAGGCGAAACGGCGGATGACGCTGGATTCGCTGGGCGCCACCTGACTCATCCACGAGGTGATGATGGCGTCCTTGCGCCGGGTGATGGCGGTCACGTCCAGGAATCCGTTGTATTCGGAAAGATTGATATAGCCGTGAGATTCGCCGAACGGGCCTTCCGGCTCGAGATATTCGGTATCGACGAAGCCTTCGATGACGACCTCGGAATCGGCCGGTACCAGCAGATCGACGGTTTTGGCCGCGACCATGCGGATGGGCGCGCCGGCGAGCGCGCCGGTGACGGCCATCTCGTCCTGGTCCTCGGGCATCTTCTGCACCGAGCCGTAGGAGACGATGGGCGGGCATCCCACCACCACGGCGCACGGCATGGGTTCACCACGCGCCTTCCATTTGAGCCAGTGGAGATAGCCGCCGGTCCTGAGCTCGACCGAGGTATTGATGCCGAGCCGGTCGGGCGCCTTGATCTGGCCCCGGTAGTTGCCGACGTTCTGGATGCCGCTGTCGGGATCCTTGGTGATGAAATGGGATGAAGAGGTATAGGGGCCGTTGTCCCAGCCCGGCGTCGAGATCGGCACCGGAATGTCATCGAGGCCATGGCCGTCGAGGAGCGCCGCGCCTTGGTGCACCAGTTCCTGGCAAGGGGCCTCGGTGCCCTCGATAATTTTCGGCGCCACCGGGTTGTTCAGGGCCCGGCTCCAGAGGTCCTTGACCTGATCCAGGGGATGGCCGATGCCGACCTCGTAGATGGCGGGATTGCCGCCCAGCCCGCAGACCAGGACCGGGATGTCGAATTTTCGCCCCTTGCTATCGATGACGTTGGTGAACAGAAAAGCCTTGCGGTCCTTTTCGGCGATGCCGCCGCGGTACTGCCAGCGCACCAGGGGGTGCATCTCGGTGTCCTTGTTGATGGGACGGTCGACCTCGACCAGCAGGCCGGCCGCGCGCAGCGCCTCGATATGCTCGTGGAGGTCCCGGTATCCCCGCTTTGTTTTCATTTTCTGGCTCATCCCCTTGAAAGACGTCTTGGCGCGGTGCGGATCAGCGTGCCGCCGCCGCGGGCTCCGGCAAGACTACCTTGACCGGCCGCTTTTTGCCATGGGGCCGAGGCTCCGGTATCATCTGCGCGCAGCGGGGCCACGCCATGCCGGGAAAGGAGCCATGGAGCTCGTCAACGAACTTCAGCGATTCCAATTCACCCGCCTCGCGCCAAGCGCCGAAGCCCGGGACGGGGCCGACGTGGTGGCCGGCCTCACGTCCAGCCCCAAGACCCTGCCCTGCAAGTATTTTTACGACGCCGCGGGGTCTCACTTGTTCTCCCAGATCTGCGAGACCCCGGAATATTACCCCACCCGCACCGAGCGCTCCATCCTCACCCGGCACGCCGGCGATATCGCGGCGTTGACCGGGCCCTGCGAGATCGTCGAGTTCGGCAGCGGAACCGCCAGCAAGACGCGGCTCCTGCTGGATGCCTACGCGGATGGCGCCAAGGAGGTGCATTTCGTCCCCATCGACGTTTCCGAGAGCGTTTTGAGAGAGAGCTCCCGGGACCTGGTGACCCGCTACGCTGCCCTTTCCATCCGCGGCTTTTCGGGCACCTACGAACAGGCGCTCGCGGCCCTGCATCCGCCCCCGGCGCCGGCCCGGATGTTCGTTTTCTTAGGCTCAACCATCGGCAATTTCCGCAATGCCGAACGCAGGGCCTTCGTGGCTCGAATCCGCGACGCCATGGCAACCGGCGACTACTTCCTGCTGGGCATCGACCGGCGCAAGGATCCCGCGATCATCGAGACGGCCTACAACGATTCCCAGGGCTTCACCGCGCGGTTCAACCTAAATATTTTGGCCCATCTCAACCGGCGGTTCCACGGCAACATCGTGATCGACAACTTCACCCATCGCGCCTTCTATGAGCCCAGGCGCTTTCAGATCGAAATGTGGCTGGAAAGCCGGGTGGCGCAACAGGCGGCCTTGGCCGACCTCGGGCTGTCGGTGGGCCTCGCCCGGGGCGAGTCCATCCGCACCGAGATATCGAAGAAATTCGACCCCGTGGAACTCGCGGCTGAGTTTACCGCCATGGGCTTAGGCCAAGTGGCGCTCTGGTCCGACCACAAGCAATGGTTTTCCCTGGTGCTGTTCCGGCTCGAGGCCAAGGTGGATGGCGGCGACGGGGCCGCGCCATGAAGGAGCCGAACTTTTTCGCGGGCGGCGAGTTCGACCGCGCCGGACTGCTGCGCAAGGATGCTGAACTGGTCGCCCGTCTCAGGACCGACCCCGGCACGCGCATCATCCCGGTCTGGCGGGACCGGCACCTGATCCTCATCAAGCCTCGGCCCGAACCGGTGTTCCTGGTACCCGCCGAGGTACCGCCGCTGGCCCCGGAAGCCGAGTCCATGGTGCTTCTCGGCATAGTCGAAGACCGGGCGGTGTTCGCCTTCGATATCTCGCATATCGAAGAGCCCCTGGCCCGGCCCGAGCTAACCGGCCGCGGTGAATTCATCGATATCCGTGACGTGGGTTCGCTCTTGAGCCGCGCCGACGCGCAACTCATGGCCTTGGCCCGGGCCTTGTTTTACTGGCACCGGCGCCATGTTTTCTGCGGAATCTGCGGCGCGCCCACGGTGTCGGCGGAAGCCGGACACGTGCGCAACTGCACCAATGCCGATTGCGCCACCAGCCATTTTCCACGCACCGATCCCGCCGTCATCATGTTAGTGACCGAGGCAGACCGCTGCCTGCTCGGTCGCCGGCCCGGGCGCCAGAATTTCATGTATTCGACCCTCGCGGGCTTCGTGGAGCCCGGCGAATCCCTGGAGGAAGCCGTCGCCCGGGAGGTCATGGAGGAAACCGGCATTCGCGTCGCCAACGTGCGCTACGCCCATTCCCAGCCCTGGCCCTTTCCCGCCAATCTGATGCTGGGTTTCTATGCCGATGCCGCCAGCACCGAGATTAATTTCAACAGCGACGAGTTGGCCGATGCCCGCTGGTTCGACCGCGAGGAGGTCCGCGAACTGATGGTGGTGCGCGACCGCGCCGAATCCGAGCGCCTGGGCGGCGCCCTGCATCTTCCGCGCCCGGTCTCCATCGCCCGGCGCCTGATCTCCGAATGGATCGAGGGCCGCGCGCCCTGAGCGGTTAGTTCCCTAAAGCGCCGGCTTCCTTGCGGTAGGGATGGGCGGGGAAGATGCCGATGATGCGCACCCTTTCCGAATAGAAATTGAGCTCGTCGAACGCCAGCTTTACGGGCCCGTCGTCGGGATGGCCCTCGATCTCGGCATAGAACTCGGTGGAGGCGAAATTGCCGTCCACCATGTAGCTTTCCAGCTTGCCCATATTGACGCCGTTGGTGGCGAACCCACCCATGGCCTTGTACAGCGCCGCCGGGATATTGCGGACCCGGAACAGGAATGCCGTCATCACCGACGGCGATCCCGCGCCCGGATCGGCGAGCTCCCGGGCGAGCACCACGAATCGGGTGGTGTTGCGGTCGGTGTCTTCGATGTTGGCGGCCAGCGAGCGGAGCCCGTAAATCTCCGCCGCCAGTTCCGAGGCGATGGCGGCTTCACTCGGATCATTCTTCGCGGCCACGTCCTGGGCCGCCCCGGCGGTGTCGGCGTGGAGCACCGGCGTAAGGCCGTGGTCGTGGAGGAACCGGCGGCACTGGGACAGCGCGTGGACGTGGCTGTGGACGCGGGCAAGCCCCTCCAGGGTGGCGCCCTCGGGCGCAAGCAGAAGGTGGCTCACGCGCTGGAAATGCTCGGCCACGATATGAACCTTGGCATGGGGCATCAACTGATGGATATCGGCGACCCGGCCGGCCACCGAGTTTTCGATGGGGATCATAGCGCGCGCGGCGGCGCCGTCCTCGACGGCGGCGAAAACCTCGTCGAAGGTCTGGCACGCCAAGGGCGTCATTTCCCCATGGACCTGGCGGCAGGCGAGGTCGGAATAGGCCCCAGGCAACCCTTGGAATGCGATAGCACCGCCCGCCCCGGTCTTGCCGCCTTGGTCTTTGCCCGATGCCGTCATTGGTCCCCCGCCCGGTTGCCGGCGGCTAGGACGCGCCGCGCCCGGCCCAGGTCGGCGGGAGTATCGACACCAAGGGGAGGAGTGTCAACGAAGGCCACGTCCATGCGCATGCCGTCCTCGAGCGCGCGCAGCTGCTCCAACCCCTCGCGCCGCTCGAGCGGGCTCGGCGCCAGGCCCACGAATCGCGTCAGGGCGTCGCGGCGCCAGGCGTAAAGGCCGATATGGTGCCACAAGGGCCCATCGCCCGCCGGCACCGTCGCCCGGCTGAAATAAAGCGCCCGGCCGCGGTCCCCCACCGCCGCAACGCCCGCCGCCGCCACCACTACCTTGACGACGTTGGGGTCGTTCTCTTCCCGGGCTTCGGTGATGCGGGCCGCCAGGGTGCCGATGTCGACGCCATCCTCGCCGAGCAGTTCCAGCGCGCGCGCCGGCAACCCGGGATCGAGGGTCGGCAGGTCTCCTTGAAGGTTGACCACCGCATCGAAGCGGCCGTCGGGATCGACGATGGCGAGCGCCTCGAAGATGCGGTCGGAGCCGGACGGATGATCGGGCCGGGTCAGCACCGCACGGCCGCCCGCGGCGGCCACGGCATCGACGATTTCGGCCTCCCCGGCGGCGACGATCACCGGACCCAGGTCCGCCTCCATGGCCCGGCGCCAGACCTGGACGATCATCGGCGTACCGCAGATATCGGCCAGCGGCTTGCCCGCGAGTCGGGTCGAGGCCATGCGCGCGGGGATCAGGACGATGGGCTTTTGGGGTGCCGCCATGGTTCGGATATCCTCGGCCGGGGCGCCCCCGGCTTTGGTAAAAAAGCCCTAAGTTTCAACGCCTTTCCAGATTACTCCGGAACCCGCCCGGCGGGCCAGTGCTAACCGAGGAGGGGGCGGTCCAGGTTGGACAGGGCCGGGTTGGACAGGGCCGGAAAATGCTCTAGTCTCGGGCCGCGGTCGGCGCCGCGATTTGCAGCATTTCTGGGCGCCCGCACCCTTGACAGGGCCCGCCCAGACACCGGAGCACGCACCGGAGCACACCATGTCCGCTATGGGAATCAACAAGATCGCCGGCGCCATTCTGACGGCTCTCATCATCATCAAGGTCAGCGATCTGGCGGGCGATGCCGTGGGCCAGGCCCAACCGCTGGCCAACCCCGCCTATCTGGTGGAGGGCGAGGCCGCCACCCCGGCCGCCAAGACCCAGGCCAAATCGGCGGCAACACCCGGCGCCATCGCCGCCATCGGGCCGCTGCTGGCCGCCGCCAGCGCCGAGAGCGGCAAGTCGGTGGCCCGCAAATGCGCCACCTGTCACAGCCTCAAGAAGGGCGGAAAGCGCAAGGTCGGGCC
>SMUX01347085.1_pt1 | contig 10567 bp, 6 predicted proteins | sample 2456431 | NCBI WGS metagenome assembly SMUX01 (sample SAMN11095930, study PRJNA526329) | marine sediment metagenome | biome: Marine sediment; feature: Surficial sediment; material: Deep marine sediment; isolation source: Hadal surficial sediment | place: Pacific Ocean | collected 2014-11 | depth 0-1... | reverse complement strand
GAGCCTCTAGGTCGAACGAAAGGTAGCCTCAAGGTCGAACGACAGAACGCCCCCGTGCGTGAGTGCAGGCATGCCCCAAAGCCACCTATGAAAGTCCGCGGTATAGGGTGTACAGCAGGTACCACCGGACGTTATTGAAGCGCTAATCGTTCCGCCTGCCTAAAGGCCCCCAGACAGAGTTTGCCTAAATCTGTCTAAATATGTCTGAACCAGTCCATGTTGCTCCCCATACTCTTCAAGGTTGATAACCTGACATTCCGAATGGCAGAAGCTGGGGACGACATAAAGATTGGCAAACAGTAGGAAGAGAATTTGAGAGCTGCCTCCTCGGAAGCAGGTAGAATGGGGAAGGAAGTTTGGTCATAAATGTTCCAAAAATTGACAATTTCGTCCTCCTTGTACCTAATCGTGCTAACAGAAGGTCAATTGCGAAGAGCATATCCACCGTAAGCTATTGATTTATCTTGATATTTAATTGGCTTAATGTGCTGGAATGAAATTTGCCCTTTATTAATAGATTCTTATACCCAAGGGCACCAATATGGCTGATACGACTGATTTCAGGTTGGATAGGATTGGGAGGAATGAAAGAAAGTTCACTACCTCATCGGCCCTATCCGCTATAGCCGAGCTTCGTATCACATCGGGCAATTTTGAGGATCTGTACAAGCAGGCCTTGAGTAAAGTGCTTGAAATTCTTGGTCTCAGGCATGGCAATTTGAGGCTTCTCAACCCAAATAGCGGGGAACTAGATCTCATGGCATCTCAAGGGTTCCCGGCCGACTATGCAGAGGAATTTCGCAGCATAAAGATTGGAGAGAGGAGTGCGGGGAGAATTATCCGCGTCAAGGGTCCAGTCGTTTGGGACAACATTCAGACCGACCCTTCCTGTGCCTATCTCCAGTTGAGAAGGGAGGGGATTAATTCCTTACTAGGTGTTCCTCTACTGGCACATGACGGGGTTATTGGGAGCCTCTCTGTGGCTAGCCTCAACAGGGGAGTATTCGGCGACCAGGAGGTCGAGCTGCTTACCGCGATGGGTAGAGTGCTTGGTATATCTATTGAAAACTCCCGCCTCATTTCAATCCTTAAGAACAGTATGAATGACCTCACCAAGTTGACTTTGAGGCTGGAGGAATCGGACGGGATCAAAAATAGACTGTTTAGTGTGATCTCCCATGAATTCCGTACCCCGATCACCATAATTCTTTCCAATGCCGAGCTTCTCGCTGATGAGATGTTTGGTGAGGTCAATGGAAAGCAAAGGAACAGTTTGTTGACCATTCGAGCGAGTGGAGTCCGCCTCCTCTTCCAAATCGAAAATGCCCTTGACATAGCGCAGCTTGAAGCAGGAGCACAAGCGGTTCATTCTGAGCCCTTCTTGATACGCGACATTCAGGGTAAAATGTCCGAGGCACTGGAAGATGTAATTAAGCGGAAGCGCTTTGAGGTGCATTGGGAGATTGAGCCTGGGATTCCCCCTCTTTTCACCGACGCAGGGATGATCGTTAAGATTTTCCGTAACCTGATCGATAATGCTATTAAGTTTACCGAAAATGGAAAGGTGACGGTCAGGGTGAGCGTTTTGCCAGAGAGGCAATGGATGCAGTGCGAGGTGGAGGATACTGGGATAGGGATACCAGCGGAAAGGTTTGAAGTTATTTTCGATCCTTTTCATCAAATGGACAGTTCGCATACGAGACTCTATGGGGGAATGGGGTTGGGATTACGCTATGTGAAAAGGGCACTGGAGCTCCTCGGTGGTGGGATCAAGGTGGAAAGCACAATAGGTAAAGGTTCCGTTTTTAAGTTTTGGTTTCCCCTAAAAGACGGGAGGAGAGGGTAAGTGGAAGCAAAGGAGGCACAGTGCGCGGAGCTTATCAAGCTCTTTGCATTTGTCCTTAACCAGCTGCGTCTCTATTCGGATAAGCATCCCGCTGCTCAGCTGGCTGGGCGTAACTTCTCGGCGATGCTTCAGGTGGTGCTGGAATTGGGCACTAGCGTCGTTTGTGGATTTGTGGAGGGACGACTAGTTGTCAATGACTGCTTCTTTGACACTAAGACCAGCGGCGTGCGGGCCATGTTGAATTTGTGCCAGGAGCTTCAGATCGAGAAGCTGATTTTTGAGCCGGGATCCGATGAGCAAGAGGTGAAGGCTATGCTTAATCTGATGGCCCTTCCACCGAAAACCGTTGAGGCTAGAGGAGGATTCAAGAAGGTCTTTGAAGAGGCAAATTTCGTGCACATTCGGCTGGGGGTCGCTCGCCATCACCTGCTAGGGGAAGATGAGGAGGTGGTTTCGAAGTCAAAGATCCGTGTAAATGAGACGGTTGAAGAGGGCCCCCTCCCTCAGAAAGTTCAGAAAACAGATCGCATTGAGGAGCTGATCGAACATTGCATAAAGCGAAATGAGGCCACGATCGAGTTTGATGCTGATAGGATCGTCTACGATTTGGAGAGGAGAGTTCAAGAATCGGCCTGCCAGATGGTCCGTCGTGCTGAGGACGTAGGTATGCTCAGGCGAATCGTGGATGGGATCGCATATTTTCTTGAGCAACGGCTTTCACCCGAATTTATAGAGAAGGGACGGGATATCTCTCTGCCCATCTATCGCCTTGCCAGGGAGTACAGGAAGGCCATCGGGGGTGTCGAGGTCCCAGAAGACTTTAAGGGAATGAAAGAAGAGCTGGGTGGTATCTTGGAACGGTGTGCTGACAGCATCAAGTTGAATGTGCTTACCAGGGCCTTTGTAGAAAGCGGCAGCGATCCCAGATCACTGTCAAAGTTTCTTCGCACCAGGGAGGCTCACGAGCGCCTTCGGGAACCACTGAAGGAGAGACTCAGTTCTCTGGGGGTTTCGCAAAAGGACTTTGAGCAGATCTTTGAAGTGCAGGCGGAAGCGCGTGTACTCAGGAGGGCACGCCAGGCAAATGTGACCCCTGAAGAGCTGGAAGAGCTTCGCAGGATACGGGATCATTTTGAGGAGGAGCTTGCCCGTCGGGTACAGCAACAGACCACACTTCTCGAGCGAGGATTGGGGCGAGCCTTGGATGAAAAGGAAAGGGTGGATCACATTATTAGAAATATTGGAGAAGGACTGGTCGTGGTGGATAATGATGGAAAAGTTCAGCTGATGAATCCGGCTGCAGAGAGACTATTGGGGATAGACCAGGGGAAGGGCAAAGGATCCCTGATCTCCCAGATCATGAAGGATGAGCACCTGTTGGCCCTGGCTAAGGGTCCTCTGCGGGACAATGGCGAGAATATAACCAAGGAGATCGAAGTGAGTAGCGTTAGCGACGAGACCCGCCGGGTACTTCAGGCAAGCACCGCGGTGATAGAGAACGAAGAGGGAAAGACCGTGGGCGTCGTGGCGGTATTGAGTGACATTACCAAGCAGAAGAAACTGGATGAGATGAAATCCAAGTTTGTGGCCCATGTTTCCCACGAACTCAGAACCCCTTTGCTCGCGATAGAGGAGTCCTTGGGGCTACTCCTTGGAGGTGCATCTGGGGAGATCAGCCCTGATCAGGAGAAGTTTCTCTCCATCGGGCACCGAAACATCGGCCGACTCTCCCGACTCATTAATGATCTTCTGGACGTGGCCAAATTAGAGGCGGGTAAGATGGAACTGCATCCCATTACCTTTGAGATCAATGATATGGTGCACCATGTTTCTGAGACAATCCGCACTTTGGCAGAAGGCAAGGGTGTGACCATCGAGGAAATATACTCCAGAAGGGGTGTTGAGGTGGAAGCGGACGCCGACCGTTTGACCCAGGTGGTGACCAATCTTTTGGGCAATGCAATCAAGTTTACGCCTGAGGGGGGAAAGATCACCCTGGAAGTGGATACAGATCGGTTGGATTTAGGGGTCTCACGGGATTCTTGTGTGTCCATCAGTGTTGAGGACACAGGGCCTGGGATCCCTTTGGAGGAGCAGAAGAGAATCTTTAACAAATTTGAACAGGGTAGTAACTCTTCCTCCCAAAGTGTTAGCAGCACAGGGCTAGGGCTAACCATTGCCAAAGAAATTATTGAGCTTCACGGAGGAAAAATATGGGTGGAGAGTAAAGAAGGGGAAGGGAGCCGTTTCTCCTTTGTCATTCCGAGGCGCTTTAGGAACGCGCCCGAAAGAATTAAGATCCATACTCCATTTTAAAGGTCACTCCATCCGTATAATTTTTCACTTACTAAGGAGTTCATTAGTCAGGAGCCATCAGGCGACCGAGGGGCGAGTCCTGGAGAGCGCGGGCACATCCCCTTCGGGATTGCAAATTTCAGATTTCAAATTGTAAATCTGAGTTTTGAAATTCCGAGCGTATCGAGGACCAGGTGGCCATCAAGGCACAGGCCCATTGACCGCGCTCGGACCTGTCTGCGTGTCCGCACAGGCAGGTGGACTCTGCTCGACGGATGCCGGCTTTCAGGGAGTTGTAACTCGTCAAGATACTAATGAACTGATTAATAAGTGTTCGGGCCGGGGCCTCTACCTTATTTGCAGGGGTCAATAAGCTTCATCAGAACGTGCCGCCTGTTCTTCGTGTACGGCCTCACTTGCTGAGGCCATCTGCCGGTTTCCACAGCCTTGTCCCACGCCTTGCTGATTAAAACTTCGGGGCTTTCCAGTTCATAAATGGCTGTATACTTGGGGTTGTTTTCTATTCGGATCGTCTGCTTTTCGCCGCCGATGCTCATTATCAGGTCCTGCCTCTGGAAGCGGGCTATTGAAATAATCCCGGGCACCTCACTTAATAACGGGACATGTTCCTTGTCGTAAACCTCATTGAAAACCGCCTCGTGATCCGGATCTACATCCATACTTGCAATCATCAGGTACTTTGAACTGATAGGCATGACATTCTAACTCCTTCCTGTCTTTTTTTAACTACTTAACAGTTCTTCCAGTCAAGTTTTCAGCCGTTTTATACTACTTTTACTACCTCCCCGCTACCGCTTGTCAACCAGCGCGTAAAGAGGGCCCCCCGTTATCGTCTAATATCACCCCCCGGGGGGGGTGTAATTCTTTCAATACTAGGTACGACCTTAAGGCTATCTGGGTTAGGGGTCGTTGTTTATAGAGCCTACTATAGTAGAGGCATTAAATAACCTTACATAATGCACAAATCTTATTTAGTCCCCAATGTCTTTGGCGTTTGCGAATTGCCTGTTCGATCAGATCAATGGTTCCGTGATAGCGATTGGTGGTGACTTCGTATCGTATCAAGTGCCAGATGCGCTCCTGGGCATTGAGTTCAGGATGATACGGCGGCAGGTATTCCATCTGGACTTCCCGATGTTCGGCAAGAAAATCCTTAATCGGCTGCCCCCTGTGCCAGGGCGCGCCGTCGACATAGAGGTAAACCTTCCATCCTTTGACCCGGTGGCATAGGTACTTCAGAAATGCTGGGAACCCCTCTCGATTACCTTTCGGCCAGCGAAATAAACCATGCCATCCATAGAGTGGGTCCACCCATCCAAATAGGTTCAGTCGCTTGTGATGCTGGATCGTGGTGGGTACCGTCGGTTGGGAACCACGCCTTGCCCAAACACGGCCGAGCTTCGGATGCAAGGAAAAGCCACTCTCGTCAGCAAAAACCAGTAGAGCCAACTCTCCCTGTTCTAAGATTCGGTGGAGTTTTTTTTGAGCCCTCGGCGAAACTTGCCAACGCCTTCGTTAGTCGCTTGGATGTATCGGTAAATAGGCTGTTTCAAAACGAACCCGAGGTGCTTGAGCCAGTTGCGTGCCTGTCGTGGGTGCAATTGAACGTTGCAAACCTTCTGCAGGAACTCGACCACGACGACTCCATCCCAGCGAGTGCGATGCAACCCAAAATCTTGCGGAGATTTTGTCAATGCCTTTTCCAACTTGCGCCGGGTAGCAGGATCCATCCGTGTAGGTCTGCCAGGACGAGGTTCGTCGACCACACTGTCGAGCCCCTTCCGGTTGGCTTTGCCAATCCAGTCCACGACCGCTTGACGACTGACGCCAAACAGACGGCTGACAGCCGTAGATTTCCAGCCAGCCAAAAGCAGCAGCAGCCCGGCGATTCGAATACCGTTCCAGGCACCCGGAATCGTTTCGGCTTCGCGCAGCAAGGTCTTCCGCGTAAGGGAAGGATGCGACAATTTGAGTGGTTTCATGCATACAGCTTAATTGACCATCAGCTATGATGTCAAGTTATTTAATGCCGTGCCTATAGTAGAGCTTGGGGAGGTTATCAATAGGCTAGAAAACGGAGTATTGGCGGGCTTTTACAGGCCGATTTCCTCGCAGGACGCAATTAATCGACGCTTTAATTGCATCTCGGCGCCATCTCAGCCTTTTGGGCGAGTCGTAAATTAACCGTTACCAGGGAACACTTTATCCCAACTCCTTCAGCTCCTTCTCTGCTGTGTCCTACCAGAACTGCATGCCCATCTCGCGGAAGAGCGCAGTGGCGCTGGTCAGGTGCTCCTCAGCCGTTAGGCGATCCCCCAACCGCCGGTGCAGCCTGCCGAGGCCGAGGTGGCAGTGGGCCACGAGGGGGCGCATGTCCAGTTCGTTGGCCAGGGCCATGGCCTCCCGGTAATAGTTTTCGGCCTTCTCGACATCAGGGGGATCGGAATGCGCGGCGCTCTCGCCGAGGAGCCGGTGCGCCCAGGCCTCGTATCCCTGTTCCTTATGGTTACGGGCGAGATTGAGGGCGCGCACGGCAAGTGGGACCGCGTCCTCCATCTGCCCGGCCAACAGATGGGATTCGCTCAGCCAGGCCAGCCGAAGCGACTGCTCGACCATCATGGTCATCGAAGCAGCACGTTCCACCGCATGCTCCAGCAGCGGAACGCCTTCCGCGACACGCCCAACCAAGGCGTAGGTATAGCCTAACGCCAAGGCACCCCAGAGGAGCCAGATTGAAACGCCCGCGTTGCGGCAGAGAGTAAGACCGCGTTCAAGAATGGGGATGGCCTTTTGGAAGTCGCCTTTGCGAAGGTACAGAAGGCCGACGCAGAGATAGGCAGCGGTGAGGCTGTACGGTTGATCGACCGACTCGGCAATCTGGACTGCTTCTTCTCCATGAGCGATCCCCTCATCGAACTCTCCACACTCGGCGAGGCACCAAACGAGGTAAACCCGAGAGAACACGGAGATAATGCCGGTCTGGCCGAAGCGCTCGTAGAGCAGCTCGCCTTTGAGGGACGCGACATTCTGTCTGAATACGTCCATCGCCCGGCGGTAACCACCCTGTGCGTGATAGGCGCCTCCCAATAAATAATTCGCCGCGACCTGAAGGCCGAAATCGCCGAGAGCTGTGGAAATTGCGAGGGCACGTTGGCCCGAAGCGATGGCTCGATCAGGGCTGCCTATCCGCCAGAATTGGTTGCATCGATAGCGAGTAATGCGTTCTAGCCGGCGTTGGTCCCCCAGATCTTCGGCAAGGGTTTCGGCCTCGCTAAGATAGTCCAGGATCTGCTCGAATTCCCCGAGCCAATGGAGTGCGATGCGAAGATCGAACCTCAGGTCGATGGCCTTTTCGATCATCTCGCGACTCCTCGGGAGATGCTCCAGAGCGACCAGCGTCTGTTTAAAGCAGGCAACCGCCTTCCGGTTGCCCCAGCGCGCGGCCGCCTTCCGACCCGCCTTATGAAGGTAGGTCACCGCCTTCTCCCAAACCTCGCCCCGCAGGACATGGTGCGCGAGCCGTTCGATCTGTTCGGTCAGGCGGTCCGGGTAAAGCCGCTCCATGGCCCCGACGATTAGGGCATGGACGCCACGCCGGCGCTCCTGAAGGAGGCTCCCGTAAGCCACCTCATGGGTGAGGGCGTGCTTGAACGCGTATTCCAGCTCAGGAAAGAGAGCCGTCTCGTAGAGGAACTCCGCCGCTTGTAGATGCGTGAGACCCCGCCGGAGCGCGACTTCCGGCATGCCCGCGATGGCCTGGAGGAGCGCGAACGGGACATCCTTGCCGATGACTGCGGCAGTTTCCAGGAGCGTCTTCTCTTGGGGCGGGAGCTGGTCGATCCGGGCTGCCAGGACCGCCCGCACTGTCGCTGGCACCTGAATGCTCTCCAGCGGTCGCGCGAGCCGATATTCGCCACACTGCCCGACCAGAACGTTCGTCTCGATGAAGGCCCGCACACTCTCTTCGAGGAAGAAAGGGTTCCCTTCGGTCCGGGCGATCAGGAGCCGCTTGAGCGGCTGAAGGGCGGACTCGTTACCCAGCAGCGCGTGTAGCAACTCCTCGACGCTCTCCGGCGGCAAGGGGTCGAGCCGAAGCTGCATGTAGTAAGTTTTGCTTCCCCATGTGTGCTGATACTCAGGCCGGTAGTTGACGAGGAGCAGGACCCGGGCGCCGGGGAGGCTCTCTACCAGGCTGTCCAGGACTGCCTGGGTCTCTGAATCGATCCAGTGTAGATCCTCCATGACGACGACCAGCGGCTGCACCTGGCTCTCTCGAAGCAGAAGGCGTTTGACCGCCTCAAGGGTGCGCTGGCGGCGTTGCGGGGGATCAAGCGTCTGCCACTGCGGGTCATCGACCGGCACGTCGAGAAGCGCCAGCAAGGCGGAAAGCAGCGGCTCGAGCGCCCGATCGAGCGTGAGGAGCTTGTTGGTCACCTTCTCCCGAATCTTTCGGCTATCGTCCCGATCCTCGATCTGGAGGTACACCTTCAAGAGGTCGATCACCGGGAGGTACAGGGTGGCTTTGCCGTAGGAAACGGAGCCGCTTTCCAGCACCAGGCATCCCTCTGTGCGATGGGAATGGGTGAACTCCCAGAAGAGCCGGGACTTACCGATACCGGCCTCACCCACCGGAGCCACAATCTGGCCATGGCCCGTGCGGGCGCGCTCGAGAGCCTGGCCGAGAATCGCAAGCTCCATCTGGCGCCCGAGGAAGCGGCTGAGTCCGCGCGCGACGGCCGCCTCGAACCGTCGTCGGGTGGCACCTCCGCCGACTAGCTCGAACACCTCCACAGCGTCCGCTAGGCCTTTGATCGGAATGGCTCCAAGCGACTGTACCTGCAGGTACCCCTCGGTGAGTTTGAGCGTGTCGGCGGTAATGAGCGTGGTCCCGGGCCGGGCGAGCTGCTCCATCCGGGCGGCCAGGTGCGTCGTCTGGCCCACGGCCGTGTAGTCCATCCTGAGGTCGCTCCCGATGGACCGCACAACCACCTCGCCGGAGTTCAACCCAACACGGATGTGAATCGGTACCCCAACGGTGAGCTGGACTTCCTCTGCGTAGCGTTTCACCGATTCCTGCATCCAGAGCGCCGCATAGCACGCTCGCACCGCGTGATCCTCGTGGGCAACCGGCGCGCCGAAAAGTGCCATGATCCCGTCGCCCATCACCTGGTTCACGGTGCCCTCGTAGCGGTGGACGGCCTCCATCATGTGCTCGAGGACAGGGTCAAGGAGCTTCCGCGCTTCCTCAGGGTCCCGCTGCGCCAGCAATTCCATTGACCCCTTGAGGTCAGCGAACAGCACCGTGACCTGCTTGCGCTCCCCTTCGAGCGCGGCCTTGGAGGTCAGAATCTTCTCGGCCAGGTGCTTAGGGGTGTACGCCTCAGGAGAGGGGAACCGTGGCTGAGTGTCAGGCCGAGCACTAACTGGGTGCGCACACTCGGGACAGAACTTGGCAGAAACAGGAAGCTGCGTGCCGCAGTTGGTGGAGGTTTGAGCGAGAGGGGCTGCACACCCTAGACAGAATTTTGCCTGCGGAGGGTTTTCATCCTGGCAGCGTGGACACTTAATATCGGGGCCTCCACTCGCAGGGCCGGAAGGTTGGAAACGACGCCGCCAGCTTAGCCCGAGCGTCAGGAGGCGTCAAGCACTGGTGTTTCATCCCAAGACGCAATTAAATGGATAGGTTTTATCCTGAATGTGAGCACAGATCGTCGTGGTAACAGCAGTTAGGTTCGAACACATTCTGGATAAAACCCGTTGAACGAAACCGTCCGGTGAAGCTGCTACGGTTGTCTATGGGGATTGTAACGAAAACAGTTGGGCGCAACAGAGATGCACGGGCATGGGTGATGCAGTGATTCGGGAGACTTTAATGTAAGAATTGACTTGAACGAGTCAGCGGCATGGGCAACAGAGGGGTCGCCAAGGCACAGATTTCCGAGAGAAGACGCACAGACCCAATGGCTCTGGGATCGAGCAGTGGACAGAAGCTGGGCGCTCGGTAGTTGAATGGTCATCATGAAGAGTCCCACCCTGCTGGATAGGATTTGCACGCGGGCAGTATGGCCAGGAGGGTCAACGTTCCCGTTTTGCACCGAGGGCATCGAGTGATATCGAGGCCGGTCAGTTCGAGCATGAGCTCTTGGGTGGATTTTTTGGTGATGGCGGGGGGATCAGGATTGAGTCCCAGGAGTTGGCGGCACCGGGAGAGAGGCTTTTTAGAGTGGTTGGCGAGGAATCCGAAATGGCGAACACGCATGAACCCTTTGGGCAACACATGAAGCAAGAAGCGGTGGATAAATTCCTCGACTTTGAGTTTCTTGGTCTTGAGCCGGTCCCCGTCTTTTCGATCGCGATAAGTGAAGGTGATCTCCCCATTGTCGACTGAGAGGATGCGATCGTTGG
>SMUX01086725.1_pt1 | contig 10573 bp, 6 predicted proteins | sample 2456431 | NCBI WGS metagenome assembly SMUX01 (sample SAMN11095930, study PRJNA526329) | marine sediment metagenome | biome: Marine sediment; feature: Surficial sediment; material: Deep marine sediment; isolation source: Hadal surficial sediment | place: Pacific Ocean | collected 2014-11 | depth 0-1... | reverse complement strand
CCAAAGGTGGTCACGAGACCGACGACACCGACCAAGGCAAACACGATGGTGACCATCGCGACATACACGCGTGCTAGACGTGAATCTAGCGAATAGGGCGTAGCACCGGTTTGACTGACTGCCCTGATCCAGGGGGCGATGAGCAGTGCCATTGCCGGGTAAGCCGGTAGGAGGTACATCTGTCGCTTGGTGACCGCAATTGAGAGGAAGACGAAGAATGCAACGAACCACCAGATCACGAGCTGCACGTAGCGGTCCTGCCACTGCCTGGTTCGGTGGATCCACCACAGGGCGAACGGAAACAGCAGTGTCCAGGGGGCGAGATCGTACCAGATGGCAACCAAATAATAATAGAACGGCCTTTCGTGCTTGCGAGCCCCGCTGACGAAGCGCGCAAAATTCTGTGCCCACAGCTCGGAGATCATGTCGTCCGAACCCATCTCCTTCGCACAGGCTACAAACCACGGTACATAGATAGCCAAGCTGATGAGGCTTAGTGGGGCAAGCTCAACAAGCTGACGCCACTCACGCCGCGCCCCATGCCAGAGCGTGAGCACGAACCCTGGAAGTAGCAACCCCAAGGGCCCCTTCGTCAGCACGGCAAGCCCCAACAATGCGAACCCAGCCACACGAGGCCACCAGCGCATTCGCGTGCCAACGCCGGAAGCGTAGACGAACAACCCGGCACCGATGAAAAAGCTGAAGAGCATGTCGGTGCGGTAGCCTATCGCCTGCAGGGCGAACTGTGAGAAAGTCAACAGGAGGAAACCCGCCCAAAGTCCGGTCTTCGCGTCGAACCAACGCGACCCCACGGCACATGTCAACAGCACGAGACCAATGGCGGCCAGTGCAGAAGGCAGCCGCAAGGTGAATTCGTTCATACCCCCAAAGACGTGGGACGAGATGCTACCCGCCCAGTAGATAACGGGCGGGTAGTCGACCCAGATGACACCCATGCGCCTCGGCACGATCCAGTCACCGCTGACAAACATCGCTTGGGCAACCTCCGCAATGTCAGGCTCATCGGGGTACCACAAGTCAAATAGGCCGATGCATCCAACGTATAGAACAATGCCAAGGACGGCGAGAACAAGCATCCGATGCTCAACGAGAAAGCTAGGAGGTGGGGACGCAGCCAAGGGATAAAAGTACTTGTTCAAGGATTCGTCACTGTGCATTGGTTAGTCAACGGCCTCTCAAGTTTCGAAGTTTCAGAACCCCGAAAAACAATTATATGTCTGTTTGTGAGTTAGTTCAAAAATACTTTTCTTGCAAGATCCGTAACTCTGATGTTGATTACAGTCATGAAGCCTCCACGGGCTTGCGCCCGTGGTATCCTTCATTTCTTCGGCGGAATCCGCCGAAGCACCCTCCTTCGTTCTCCGAGCTTCGGCCTGCGCCGACCGTAGTCGGCTATGGCCGACGAAGGTCGGAGGGTCCACCCTTTGCATTCGTCCACGGCCTCATAGCGGTGGTCTTCTGCGCAGGCGGACAAATACTTGTGGCCTGGACCGGGGCTTTCCGATCGGTCACCATTCCATAAGATTTTCCAGTATCCCACCAAGGCCCAACTGAAGAATTACTAGAGAGAAGGTCGACATCATATGTGGTCCGCTTTCCGGCGAAATTGAACCGTATTTGAGACGTGAAGAGCCCTGACCATCGGGTTGACATAACCCCTACGTTGTCGAATACTGTTTACACGGAACGAGGACAAACATGAGCTATAACGCTTGGTTTCAGTGTATTAACGGCTGCCCTGGACAGTTTAGCTTGCTCGAGACCATCTACCGTTGTCCCTCTTGCGATAACCTGCTCGAAGTGCAGCATGATATGGAGGCGCTCAAGACGAGGGCCCCCTCGGCATGGATGAGACTCTTCGATGATCGCTTACATCAGAACAACTATCCATACGGGTCGGGGGTGTGGGCGAAGAAGGAGTGGGTCGTCCCATTTATCGATAACGAAAACATCGTATCCACCTATGAAGGAAACAGCAACCTGTTCTGGGCCAACCGCTACGGGAAGCAGCTCCACCTGGATGATCTATGGGTCAAGCAGTGCGGCAACTCGCACACCGCCTCATTCAAGGATCTCGGCATGACAGTGCTCGTCTCCGTGGTCAAGCAGATGATCGCCAATGGTGCACCCATCAACGTGGTGGCCTGCGCCTCCACGGGGGACACTTCGGCAGCACTGGCCGCATACTGCGCTGCAGCCGGAATCCCGGCGGTCGTATTGCTTCCACGAGACAAAGTGTCACCGGCTCAACTTGTACAGCCCTTGGCCAACGGCGCTTTGGTGTTATCCCTGGACACCGACTTCGACGGCTGCATGGCCGTGGTGCAAAAGATCACCGCGGACCCGCGTGTCTATTTAGCAAATTCCATGAACAGCCTACGGATCGAAGGTCAGAAGACCGTGGCCATCGAGATCGTACAGCAGTTCGACTGGGAGGTACCCGACTGGGTGGTCATCCCCGGAGGCAATCTTGGTAACGTGAGCGCCATTGGCAACGGTTTCCTGATGCTGCTTGAGCTCGGGTTGGTTTCCAAGTTGCCGCGTATCTGCGTCGCACAATCCCAGAATGCCAACCCACTCTATCGCTCGTTCCTGAAGGGATTCGAAAGCTTCAAACCCGTGACGGCGAAAAAGACCCTTGCCAGTGCCATTCAAATCGGCAACCCGGTCAGCTATCAACGCGCCATTCGAACCCTGCAACGGTTCAATGGTGTGGTGGAACAGGCCTCCGAACAGGAGCTCGTGGATGAGTCCACACGCGCCGACCGGACAGGCATGTTCAACTGCCCCCACACGGGTGTTGCGTTGGCGGCACTCCACAAACTCGTGGACCGAAAGATCATCCGTTCCCATGACCGTGTGGTGGTCGTCTCGACGGCCCATGGGCTCAAGTTCGTCGATCAGAAGATCGCCTATCATCAAAACACCCTTGAGGGCATTCGCACGATTCAGGGCAACAAACCCGTCGAGGTGAAACCCCATGTGAAGCCTGTCACGGACGCAATTACGCGGCATGTGGATCGGGTGCGGCTCCTCGAGGGGTGATGAAAGACCAAATGACCCAAAAAGACGCCACGTCGTCCCCATCGCGTGAGCCCGAGAGCACCTCGAGGAGCTCCAATGCCGAGCCTGAGACCACGGCCGAGGCGCCAGAGAACGCAGGTAAAGAGAAACTCGGCATCAGCACACTCGCAGTGCACGCTGGTGAACCTCGCCCCAAGCCGGGAAACGCCCTTGCCACACCGATAATTCAGACCGCCACCTATACCTTCGCAGATACCGAGGAGCTCAGCGCCCACTTCGAGCGGCGTATCAAACGCGAAGAATACGGGCGTTACGGGAATCCGACTCAGCGTATTGCCGAACAAAAGCTAGCTGTTCTCGAAGGCGCCGAGGACTGCTTGCTGTTTGCAAGCGGAATGGCCGCCATCACGACAACCCTCTTCGCAGTCCTCTCGCGGGGTTCCCATGTGGTAGTGACGGATGATTCCTACCGGCGCACCCGCCAATTCTTGACCCAAGTCCTGCAACGCTTTGGTATCGAGGTGTCCACCGCACCCGCTACCGACTACGTGGCCATCGAGGATGCGGTCCGCCCCACGACGCGGGTCCTCCTGAGCGAGTCCCCAACTAACCCCTACAATAACGTTCTTGACTTGGAGCGGTTTTCCGAAATAGGAAAGCGCCACCGGGTGAAGACCATCATCGACGCCACCTTCGCGACGCCGTTTAACCAGCGTCCCTTAGAATTTGGCATTGACATAGTGTTACACTCTGCCACCAAATATCTAGGTGGACACAATGATCTGCTCGCTGGGGCAGTGCTTGGGTCTGAGACCATTATCGACGGTATTCGGTCGCTGCAAGCCGTCACCGGGGCCGTGGTGGATCCGTTTGCCGCTTACCTCTTGGTCCGCGGTCTGAAGACCTTTGCACTGCGCGTCGAGCGGCAAAACGCCAATGCCCAGGCGCTTGCGGAGTTTCTGTCGAAGCACCCCCGCGTGACTGCCGTTCACTATCCGGGCTTGCCCAGCCACCCACAGCATGAAGTGGCCCGTCGTCAGATGAAGGGGTTTGGTGGGGTGGTCTCCTTCGAGGTGAAGGGAGACCAGAAGGCCACCTCCCGCATCGTGGACGCCTGTCGCATTCCACAGATTGCCCCATCCCTAGGGGGCGTCGAGAGTTTGGTTGAACAGCCCGCCTTGATGAGCTTCTACGAGCTCACCACTGAAGAGCGTCTTTCGGTTGGGATTAAGGACAATCTGATCCGATACTCGGTGGGCATCGAAGACGTGGAAGACCTCATTGCCGATCTCGCCAACGCCCTGAAACGCTCGTAGCACCGCTGCGATCCACACAATTCATCTCTTAATCTCGGGTTGACATGTTCAAACGTTATCGCATAGTGTTTCTGTGACCAAACACAAGGATTAAGTGTTTATTAACCGCAAGGGGAGGAAGTACTATGCCAACCATAGACGCTGATGCCCATGTCATTGAGACCGACCACACCTGGGATTTCATGGACGAAACCGAGGCCAAGTACAGGCCCGTGAATTTGACGACTACTGATCAGGGTTCCAACCGGCTTTACTGGATCATCGATGGGAAGCTCAAGCCCCGTCGCACCAATATCGGGTTGGATACTAAAGAAACTTCGCGGGAGATGCTCGATGTGGAGGCTCGCCTGCAGCATATGGACCAGCTGGGGGTGGACATTCAGGTGCTCTACCCCACCATTTTTACCCGAAAGATGGCAGATGACCCTGCGGCGGACTTGGCTTTGGCAAAGTGCTACAATCGCTGGCTCGCTGAAATTTGGAGTCAGGGGAAGGGGCGACTGCGTTGGATAGCTGTTCCACCGCTACTGGACCTGTCCAAGGCCCCCGCGGTATTGGAGTTTGCCAAAGAGAACGGGGCCTGCGGGGTCTTCATGCGCGGCTTTGAAGGAGACCGCCACCTCTCTGACCCTTATTTCTTTCGTCTGTACGACATCGCCAGCAATCTGGACCTACCCATCTGTATTCATGCCGGCAACGCCAACCCAGCGGTGGTCAATTTCTTTGGTGGAGGCGACGCCCGTGGGAGTTTTCTTATCTCGAAAATTCCCGTGATGGGATGCTTCCACAGTCTGGTGCTCGGAAAAATTCCGTCCAAGTTTCCTCAGCTCAGATTTGGCTTCGTAGAAGCCAGCTGCCAGTGGGTACCCTATGTTTTGCATGACCTGGTCCGGCGCACTGCGCACCGTGCGGGCAGGCACCTCCAGGGAAAGATGACAGATCAGGTCCTGCGAGAGAATAGGCTCTACGTTGCCTGCCAGACGGACGACGACATCCCCTACGTCCTCAGCTATACGGGCGAGGACAACTTGGTGATGGGGACAGACTACGGTCACGCCGACACCGCAGCGGAGCTGGAAGCTATTTCCACCTTCAGAAAAACATGCCCAGTGGACCGTCGAATTGTGGACAAGATCCTCGACGACAACGCCAGCGCACTCTACGGCCTCTAAGCCCCTATGTTGGAGCTTTATCATAATTATACGTCCGTATGTGCGGCCAAGGTACGCTTCGCCCTGGAGGAAAAGGGCTTAGAGTGGACTGGACACTACGTTGACATCTTCTCCGGCGAGCAACATAAGCCGGAGTATCTTAAACTTAACCCTTTAGGCGTCGTACCGACCCTCGTACGTGACGGTGCCCCGATCATCGAATCGAACATCATCAACGAGTACCTTGACGACGCGTTCCCTGAAGTGCCGCTACGGCCTGCCGATGCGGGTGCCCGTGCCCACATGCGGCTCTGGACCAAGCAGCTAGATGATTCCGTTCACCATGCCACCGGAGTCATCAGCTACGCAATTGCCTATCGATTTCTGCAGCTTTCCAAGTCCCGAGAAGAGGTAGCGGCATTACTGAAGGGCATTCCTGATCCGGAACGTCGGGAGCGGAACCGAGACCTGATCTACAAAGGTATGGACTCACGATTTTTTGTGGGTGCGCTCAAACGCTTTGAACGCCTCCTGACCGACATGGAGGAAACCCTCGGCCAAAAGGCTTGGCTCACTGGCAGCGACTTTTCACTGGCCGACATAGGCTTTGCCCCTTACCTCACTCGTCTCGAACGCATGCAACTCACTCCCATGTGGAACAGGCGACCGAAAACTGCGGACTGGTTTGATCGGATCAAGTCCCGGGGCGCTTACCAACGAGCCATTGCGGATTGTTACAACAAGGCCCCAACACACAAAAAGCTGCTGGAGGAGAAGGGAGCCGAGTCTTGGACGCGAGTCAAAACCATACTACAACAGAATTAAAGCCTAGAATCTTACCGAAATGTTTTTAAGAATATTACCGCACAAGCGCAGGGAATTAAAATTGTGTTTGTCGGGAGACGACGACAAACAAAGCTGTAAGCTTTTGCCCAATCGTCGTCTCCCGATTGGGCAAAAGGAATTTTCTCAGGGTACTCGGCGCCTCTGCGGTGAAATGTCCGAATCCTTATCTGCGTAAATCTGCGTGAATCTGCGGTTAATTGCATTTGACGCTCTGCGCTTTGCCCTCCTCCCCTATGTTTGGTTAGGTTTAGCCCAATTTTCTTCTTCTAGTGGTTCGTCGCTTTTTGTGCTGAGTGGTTTTCCTATGACTCGCTTTTTTGGGCGAGCGACCATTTCTCAAGAGGCCCCTTTCAGTAAAGGACTTGATGACTTCCACCAGCGACTCTGCGCGAGCACTTGCCCCCACCCCCTCGCCGGGCTTGAGAGCGGCTATCGCCTTCAAGACCTTTTCCACGGACGGCACGACGATTGGGTTTAACCCGTAATGCAGGTACGTCTCACGGAGTTCGGCCATTTCCTCGCTCCTCCGGCCGGCGTGCAAAGGCAGGGAAAGAATCGACTGGCCAACTTTATTGGCAATACCAGGGTAGCTCCTTTCGTAGTCCTCCAAGGTCTCATCCAGCAATCCAAGCTTTTCTGCCCCCACCAGAAGCTCAGTGAAAAGACCGGCCAGCCCCTTGGTCAAACCGGCATGGATTACCTTGAATGCTGAGGCCTGAGTAAGTCCCGTCCCTAGGACTTTGACGCATAGACCCAAATCGCCCAGCGCCTCGAGGCCCTTGGCGTGCTCCCCTGAAACATAAACCACGGTACCCCGGTCTATCTTGGCGGCCCCCCCAAGGATACAGCCATCAACAAACCTGGCCTGTGCCCGAGTCAGTATACGGCCGATTTCCTCCGCGGTCATTGGCGAGATGGCATTGGCATCCACGTAGAGAAGATCGCTCCGCCCGGATTTAGTAAGGGCACGGGCCACACCTTGTGCAACCGGCTTTGCAGCGGAGGGAACTACAATCGAAACAACAAGATCTGCACGCGAAACCAGATCCTCCAGCGAAGGCACCAGTTCGACGCCGACACTTTGGGCACGGCTCCGCGTCGCTTCGCTCCTGTCACCCGCAAAGGTCAAAACCTTCGCTCCGTGAGCGCCCAACGTACGCGCCCAGTGGTACCCCATCTCCCCGATGCTGAGTATCCCAATTTGATTGAAGCCCATAATTACCTCATTTCTCTCTTGCCGCCAGATTCCTTAAAACTCCTTTGTTCCTACCCAATTATTCAATACCTGCCCTGGGCTTGATGAGTCAAGTTGAATCAGGTGGTCGTAGAAATTGGAAATACTTGACCAGCAGACTTAAGTGAAATAAATAGGACAGGCAATTTTGTAAGTCCAAACAAAAGGTAGCGGGTTTCATTGGATGGTCAACCGAGGAATAAAAAAATGGCCGCTGCAAAAGTAATCGGCACGTCTGTCACACGAGCCGAAGGACCCGACAAGGTCACCGGTTACGCCATTTACGCGGCTGATGTCAAACTGCCAGGTTTGCTCTGGGGCAAAATCCTCCGCAGCCCCCATCCCCACGCCCGCATTCATAGGATTGAAACTGCCAAGGCCCGCCAAGTAGCAGGCGTTAAGGCGGTCGTCACCGGACAGGAAATTCCTGACCGCCTTATGGGCAAGTTGATCCGCGACATGCCGGTTCTCTGCTGGGAGGTGGTTCGATTTATTGGCGATAGGGTCGCAGCCGTTGCCGCTGACACACCGGAGGCCGCCGACGAGGCACTGGAACTGATCTCCGTCGAGTACGAAGAACTGCAACCGGTCTTCGACCCCCTGGAGGCGATGCAACCGAGCGCCCCGCGCATCCATGAAAACGTAGCCGGTTATGACGGCGCTCCAAAAAATCGGCTGGCCTTGGATGTACCTAATGGCCTCACGCGGCTGGCTTGGCGCAAGGGTGACATGGAACAGGGATTTCGCGAGGCCGACCTGGTGTTGGAGCACACTTTTCGCATCCCTGGTCGACACCAGGGATACATCGAGCCTCACGCAGGTGTGGTGGCCATCGAGCCTAATGGCAAGATCCAAGTCTGGGCTTCCACCAAACACCCTTTCGGCAACCGTTCTCAAATGGCGAAGACGTTAGACATGCCAGAAGACGGTATCTGCTTCAACGCGGTGAACCTGGGCGGAGAGTTCGGCGGTAAAGGGGACGCATCGGATGTGGCCGTTGCTTATTTTCTTGCCCTTCAAGCGGGACGGCCGGTGAAGATAGTCATGACCTCCGCTGAGGAGCTAACGGCGGGGAACCCGGCTCATCCCACAGTGGTCACCGTGAAAACCGGTGTGAAGCGAGATGGCCACATCGTGGCGCGTTATCTACAGGCCGTCCACGCAAGCGGCGCCTATGGGGCCCTCAAGCCCAACGCCACTCTGTCCACGTGGAATTATATCGGAGGTCCTTACCGAGTCGAGCATGCCTCTTTTGAGTTTCTTCAAATTTACACGAACACGGTCCCCGGCGGCTATTTCCGTGGACCGGGGGGCCTGGCAACCTACTTCGCACTGGAGTCTCACACGGACATCATCGCCCAGGAGTTGGGCATGGACCCCGCTGAGTTCCGGCTCAAGAACCTCATCGGTGAAGGCGAAGAGGATGCTACAGGTCAGCGGCTCCGAAGTGTGCGATTTCGTGAGGTCCTGCAAGCGGCCTTGGATGCTGCCCAGTGGAAACGGTTCAAGCCCGGCCTTAACCGAGGACGCGGCATTGCCCTCTTTGGACGCCACACCGGCGCCGGAGAATCTGGCGTCGTCTTGACTGCCGAGCCCGATGGCACCTTCACTGTCATAAGCCCTACCTTTGACCAGGGAGCGGGCACCCACACCATCTTACAGCAACTGGTGGCCGAGGAGATGAGGGTCCCCGTGCAGCAGGTACGGGTAATGGCGGGGAGCACCGACATTGCCCCCTATGATTCCGGCGCCAGGTCCAGCCGAGTGACCTATGTCGCAAGCCACGCAGTTGTAGAGGCATGCGGCCAGCTTCGGGCCAATCTCATGTCTCAAGCCGTTCACCTATTGGAATGCCAGCCAGAAGAAGTGGACTTCCAAAAGGGTAAGTACTGGCTCCACCAAGACCCAAGCCAACAAGTCAACCTGAGGCAACTCATCGCTCGAGCCAAGGGTCCCTTGAGTGTCACCGTTCAGGAGAACTTGCCACAGCCAGAGGATGTGACTTACTTCTGTGCTCAGGTAGCGGAGGTCGAGGTGAATAAAGAGACCGGCGAAATACGGGTACATCGCTTTGTGACCGCCCACGACGTGGGCACGATCATAAACCCCATCATGCATCAAGGCCAAATCGAGGGTGGCGTAGTTATGGGCATGGGCCAAGCCTTAATGGAGGAACTGGTCATGGAGAGGGGCCAGGTTATGAATGGCAACCCAGGGGACTACAAGCTCCCCACGGTTGCCGACATCCCTAAACTGAAGACAGTACTGGTACACTCTGGCGGTGGTATAGCACCCTACGAAGCTAAGGCAATCGGCGAACTGTCCAACAACAGCCCACCAGCCGCCATCGCCAACGCCGTAGCTAATGGCATTGGGGTGCGACTTTTTGAGTTGCCCATCACCGCCGAAAAAATTTACCGTGCACTGTCTGGTGAAACAAAATGAAATTGCGCATTTCTCCCACGCATGGGACAAACCTAGCATGACAACTATCTCCTCGATCGTAATCTAGTGTTTGTTGATTCTCCGGAGACTGTGGCTCAGAAAGTGAAGGCGGCAGCCAGCGAAGGTCTTTTCAACACGCTCTTTTGTGAGTTTAATTTTGGGACGCTGAGTGAAGATGATCTGATGCGCTCGATCACACTCTTCGGCGCCCAGGTTCTACCCCGCCTGCGGGAGTACCAGCCCTATTGAAGCTGATTCCCTCCGCGACAACAGCCTAAACCCGCCTAAACAACCTAAATATTTCAAGCCTCAGAGGTCTACTTGTTAGACAGCTTTTGGGGGCTTGTATGTTCCTGTGCACGGACAGAAAGCGGACAGTGATTTGATCGGCAACTAGCGTTTCTAAGACTACTCAGATGTGATTCAATTAAACGTCACTTTTGGTTAGGCTCGGAGCCGCTCTGGGCCTGGGTTTGCTCTGCATCAGACCGCCAGAACGCAATTAATGAGCTATTTAAATGCGTTTTACGGCATTT
>SMUX01273303.1_pt1 | contig 10578 bp, 11 predicted proteins | sample 2456431 | NCBI WGS metagenome assembly SMUX01 (sample SAMN11095930, study PRJNA526329) | marine sediment metagenome | biome: Marine sediment; feature: Surficial sediment; material: Deep marine sediment; isolation source: Hadal surficial sediment | place: Pacific Ocean | collected 2014-11 | depth... | reverse complement strand
GCGAGCGATTTTACCGGGACGTCCTTGGCCTGGAGATCGTTGGCGGCGGCAGGATGTCCGTGTATATCAAGCACCCATCAACGCCTTGGTATATCGTAGTTCTTCCCGGCAGGAGGCGCCGGTACCTTTCCCCCTCCAATCGCTTTACCTTAAAGGTAGCCTCGCCGGAGGACGTGGAGGAATCACATCTGGAATTCACCCGTTCCGGAAAAGAGTTTGGGATTACGCAACTTGAGGATATAGAGAAAAACAACGGAGAAGTCTCATTTTTATTTAGTGATCTGGACCGAAATTGGTGGGAAGTCGCTGCGACATCTGAGAGATAGCATGGCCCGAAAAAGACGATTGGTAGTGGCTACCGTCAATCTGCCTGGTTCTTAAAAGCGCAAGCTAATCAGATCTCTTCTCTGGGCTTTTTACCAAGTGCCCTGAGAAGAGAATTCCATTGATAAATTTATTGACCTCTAACGGACTGCGTGTTAAGGCGGATGGGTCGTTTCCAAGGTTTGTTTTCCTGTACGTATTTTACACCTTAAGAATGTAGAAGATCATGGGAATGATTATTGACGGCAAGGCAATTGCTCGAGAGGTTAGAAATCAAGTAAAAGGGGGGATCGACAGTCTCAAGAGGAAACGGGGAGTCGTTCCCGGACTGGCAGTGGTCCTGGTGGGAGACGACCCTTCCTCACACCTTTACATCAGGAACAAGGAAAAGGCGTGCAAAGAGGTTGGGATCGAATCCAGTGAGCATTTGCTCCCCGAGGCCCTCTCGGAAAACGAGCTCATCTCTCTCATTCACACCCTGAATCGAGACAAGGCGATCCACGGCATTCTGGTTCAACTCCCTCTGCCGGCCCATATCAGCACGGGGAGAATCCTTCAGGCGATCTCGCCTGAGAAGGACATCGATGGGTTCCACCCTGTCAGTCAAGGGCAGCTGCTTCTGGGTGGGGAAGGTTTCAAGCCCTGCACCCCCATGGGTATTATGAAGCTCTTGGATTATGTCGGATGCGATCTCAAGGGCAAGACGGTCGTGGTGGTGGGTCGGAGCAATCTTGTGGGGAAACCGGTTGCTTTGATGCTACTCGGTCGGCATGCTACGGTGACGCTTTGCCACTCTCGTACGGCCGACCTTAAAGGCGAGGTTAGTCGGGCGGATATTTTGGTTGTTGCCGTCGGCAAGGCGGGTCTTGTCCGTGGCGATTGGATCAAGGCAGGTGCCGTAGTGATCGACGTAGGAGCCAATCGGCTCCCCAACGGGAAGCTGGCAGGGGACGTGGAGTTTGAGGCCGCCAAGGAGCGCGCCTCATGGATCACTCCTGTCCCTGGAGGGGTTGGACCCATGACGATTTGTATGCTGCTGTTCAACACCCTGGAAGCGGCAAGACAATCTATGAAACGGGAAGGTTAAACCGAACCAGGTGAAAACCGCAGGCCTAGCTTCAACTCAAAGACTCAGGAGGACACCCCTTTATCGGGTCCACCGGCGCTCGGGAGCAAAGATGGTTGAATTTGCAGGGTGGGAAATGCCGGTTCAGTACCGCGGGGTCATAGAGGAGCATTTAGCTGTCCGCAGCCATGCGGGTCTCTTCGACGTAAGCCATATGGGGGAGATTGAGATTCGCGGTCCTGATGCATTGGCATTGTGCCAGAAGGTCACGGCCAACGATGTCTCCCGGATAAAGGTTTCCCAGGCGCAGTACAATTTGTTGCTCAACGAGGACGGGGGCACCGTGGATGACCTATTGGTTTACCGGTTGGAAGCGGACCATTTTCTTCTGTGCGTCAATGCAGCCACAACGGAAAAAGATACCCGTTGGTTAATGGATCATGCAGAAGGGAAAGTGGAGATTCGAGAGTGCAGTGATGATTACGTTCAGCTGGCACTCCAGGGACCCCTGGCACAGCAGATCCTGCAACGCGTGACGTCTATGCATTTAGAAGAGATGAAGCCATTTCGTTTTTCCTTTGGCGATGTCTCTTCGATTCGCTGCCTGGTGTCCCGGACGGGATACACCGGGGAGGACGGCTTCGAGCTTTATTGCGATCCAGCTCAGGGTGAGAAGCTCTGGAACGCGCTGCTGGAGGCTGGAAGTGACCTCGGGCTGCAGCCAATCGGGCTCGGGGCGCGCGATACCCTTCGTCTGGAAAGAGCGTTTCCACTCTATGGGCATGAGTTAGACGATCATACGACTCCATTGGAGGCGGGCTTGGAATGGGTGACCAAGTTTTCCAAGGGACCCTTCCTGGGTCGAGAGGCGCTGCTGCGGCAAAGGCAGGAAGGGGTGAGAAGGAAGCTTGTGGGGTTAGAGTTGCTCGAGCCGGGCATTGCCCGAGGTGGTTACCCTATATATATGCAGGGCCACAAGATCGGAGAAGTGACCAGCGGGACCATGTCCCCTTCGCTCAGGAAACCGGTCGCCTTGGGATATGTCTCAAGGAAGGAAGCCGTAGAGGGTGATACTGTGGAGATAGAGTGTCGGGGTCGTAAGGTCAGGGGACGCATTATATCTTTACCGTTCTACCATCGCTAGGGATGGCGATTCTTAGGACCTGCAAAGAGTGAAAGGAGGAGATAATGGATTTTCCTGAAGGTCTAAAATATTCCAAAGAACACGAGTGGGTGCTGGTTGAGGATGATGTCGCCATCATAGGAATCACAGAATTTGCTCAGGGCGAACTTGGAGACATCGTATTTGTGGAGCTTCCCGAAGTAGGAGAGAAGATATCCAAGGATGATCCGTTCGGCTCCTTGGAATCGGTGAAGGCTGTTTCAGATATCTTTGCCCCTATCAGCGGCACAGTTGTTGAGATAAATGATGCCCTGCCGGATAGTCCAGAGACCATCAACGAAGACCCCTATGGAGACGGGTGGATGATCAAGGTCCAGATGACGGATATGAACGAACTCAAGGATCTTATGAGTCCGGAAGACTATGCAGAATTTATTAAGCAGCAGAATGAAGAGGAAGACGAGGACGAGGGAGATTGAGTCTGGTTCATGCGTTACACTCCACATACCGCTTCAGACAAGGAGCGGTTGCTCCACGCCATCGGTATAAGCCGAATCGATGATCTCTTTGGTCACATCCCTCCATCCCTTAGGGAGCGAGCACGGATCGCGCTCCCCCCGGGCCTCAGCGAGGTGGAGGTCAAGAGGAGAATGGCGTCGCTTGCGGCTAAAAATGGCACGCCGGAAAACTGGGGGTTTTTTCTTGGGGGAGGAATTTATCATCATGTCATTCCGAGTACTGTCGATGCAGTAATCTCCCGGTCCGAGTTTTCAACCTCTTATACCCCTTATCAACCCGAGGTCAGTCAGGGAACTCTTCAGGCAATCTACGAGTTTCAGACCCTGATGTGTGAGCTCACAGCAATGGAGGTGTCAAATGCAGGGCTGTACGATGGCGCCTCCGCCTCCGCCGAGGCGGTCCTCATGGCACGGCGCCTTCAAAAGGGTCGCCGTCGAGTCTTCCTCTCGCGGGCCCTTCATCCACAGTACCGTTCTGTCATAGCCACCTATCTCAAGAATCTGGAGGAGGTCGAGCTTGTGGAGGTCCCGCTTACGGGGAGCGGCCAGACCGATCTTCACTACCTCACAAAAGAGCTGGATGAGCGGGCGATTTGTGTGGTGGTGGGTTATCCCAATTTCTTTGGCATTATTGATGATCTTGGGTTACTCCACGAGGCCTGTGAAAGGTGTGGGGTCTTTTTAGTCACGGTCACGACCGAGGCTCTATCTCTGGCACTTCTTAGGCCTCCCGGGGCCTGGGAAGTAGAGATCGCTGTCGGTGAAGGGCAGAGTTTGGGAATTCCAATGAGTCTGGGAGGCCCGGCCTTTGGGTATTTAGCGTGTCAGAAAAAGTTTGTTCGTAGCATTCCAGGAAGGCTGGTCGGGGAAACAGTGGATCACGAGGGACACCGGGGGTTTGTTCTGACCCTGGCCGCACGGGAACAGCACATTCGGCGTGAGAAGGCCACCTCAAACATCTGCACCAACCAGGGCCTCTGCACTCTGGCGGCAACGGTTTTCATGTCTACTCTCGGAAAAGTGGGGATGCGGCAACTTGCCGAGGTCAATGTGGCTCGGGCCCATGAGACCAGCGAACGTCTGTTAGAGGAAGCAGGACTGACCCCGACTTTTAACGGCCCTTTCTTCAATGAGTTTGTCATTAGCGTTCAAGCACTGTCTGAGCGCTTGAGCCGATTCACCTCCAAGAGAGTCGTACCAGGGATCCCATTAGCCCCCTGGTATCCGGAACTCCAGGATTGCTTGCTTATCTGCGTGACCGAAATGAATGAGCGAGAGGAGATTGACCAACTTGTCAGAATATTTTCAGAAGAGTAAAGGCCATCTCCCAGCTCTGCAGCTCATTTTTGAAACCGGGTCTGCGGGAAGAAGTGGATTTTTCTGGCCCGATAACCCGAAGACGAAGCCGGAATGGATTCCTGCCCGGTTTCTTAGAGATGACATTCCTGGATTTCCGGAACTTGGAGAGCTAGAGGTCATGCGCCACTTCACTCGTCTCTCTCATCTGAACTACAGCATTGAAGGTCAGTTCTACCCACTGGGATCATGTACGATGAAGTACAACCCTAAGATCAACGAGGTAGTCGCACGCCTCACAGGTCTTTCTCTCCTTCATCCGCTGGCTCCTTTGCCGCTGATCCAGGGGGCCTTGGAGTTGCTTCGTGGTCTTGAGAGAATGCTGGCAGAGATCTGCGGCATGGATCATGTCACCTTGCAACCGGCGGCCGGGGCTCAAGGAGAGATGACGGGTCTCATGATGGTCCGTGCCTACCTCTCGGCGAGGGGGAATCCGCGCAGAAAGATTCTCATCCCAGACACGGCTCACGGGACCAACCCTGCCAGCTCGACCCTGTGCAGCTATGAAGTGGTGCAAGTCCCCTCCAATGATCGAGGAATCATAGAAGCAAAAAAGGTGAAAGAGGTGATGGACGAAGAAGTTGCGGGTCTGATGATCACAAACCCTAATACCTTCGGTATCTTCGAGCAGGACATTCAGGCGATTGCAGAGATTATTCACGAGAAGGGCGGCCTGATCTACATGGATGGGGCTAATCTCAATGCCCTCATGGGGATAGCCAAACCGGGGGATATGGGTGTGGACCTTCTTCATATGAACCTGCATAAGACCTTCTCTACTCCTCACGGCGGTGGTGGACCGGGTGCGGGTCCCGTAGGAGTCAAGGGATTCCTTCAAGACTATCTTCCTGTTCCACGAATCATCCAGGGAGCTGAAGGGTACGAGCTGAGCGAGGATTTTCCAAAATCTGTGGGCCGGGTCCGATCGTTTTTTGGCAATTTTGGAATCCTGGTAAGGGCCTATTCCTACATCATTTCCTTGGGTTCTGACGGGTTGGAAGAAGCAAGTCGGATGGCACTCCTAAATGCCAATTATGTCAGGAGCAGGCTGAAGGAGCACTATCACGTCCCATACTCCGAACCATGCTTGCACGAGTGCGTTTTTACTGATCGTCTTCAGCAGAAACATGGTGTCCACACCATCGACATCGCCAAGCGCCTGTTGGACTACGGTTTTCATCCCCCCACAATTTATTTCCCCCTGGTTGTGTCCGGGGCCATTATGATCGAGCCAACCGAGACAGAAAGCCCCGAGACGCTGGATGCCTTCATCGATGCCCTGATCTCCATTGCACGTGAGGCCAAGGAGAGCCCCTCCTTGGTAAAGTCAGCCCCTCATTCCACGCCCGTGGGCCGACTCGATGAAACCAGGGCGGCAAGAAACCTGATCCTCAGGTGGAATCCGTCTAAAGAGGACGGCAAATAGCTGAAAGCTGGGAGCCGAGGGCAGGGGTTGAGCACTATCCTATGGGGCAAAGCTGTATTTGAGGCGGTTGTCGAGATATTCAAAGCTTGCAATGACGGGTAGACGGTTCTTCCCTATCACGGGGGGGATCGGGTGAAAGGGGGCCGCGGCTTGTACGGAGCGTATCGCCTCTTCATCCAGGATAGAGAAGCCTGAGGAACGTATCAGACGCGTTCTCATTAAAGTTCCGTTTCCCAGTATCGTGAATTCAAGAACCAGCTTTCCTTGGAGCCCGTGGCGCAGGGCCCTATCCGGATATTCCCATGCCAGCTCGATGGCCCGTTTAATGCTGGAAAGGTAAGTGACGTATCTCGGTTCTTGACTGTCGAGTCGAATCGCCCCTCCCTCGATGCTTTCTCCATCTGGTGATAGAGACCAGCTGATGGGTGGAAGCAGCTCTTTAAGGGCTGGAAGGGACTGACGGACAATGCTCTCTCTTTTTCCAGCTGGGAAAGGACGTACCTTAGGCTCCTCCGGTCGCCGTATTTTCACTTCAGGTAGAGGTCTTGGCGTTTCTCCTAACCGGTCGGGCTTACGGGCAAGCTGTTGGGCCTGGGCCTTGGTCCTGGCGGGCCTGACGGCAGGTTTCTGTTGCTCAACTTCACGTAACGGCTCAACCTTCGTTACATCGGCAAATGGAAGAAAGGCTACCGGAATTGGCTCCCTTATTTTCTCTATCTCCGGAGCATTGGACCAGGGAAAAAAAAGGACGAGATGAAATCCCAGGGAGATGAGAAAGAAGGGAACCGGAGAGGTGCGTGAGGGTTTCACATTCCTATATTAACTCAGCGCTGGATTGATGGGCAAGCGCGCGGTGCCGTTCAGCGCCAAGGCCCTTCTCCGAATCTTTCGTGCTCAACCCGTGCCAAATAGTTCCGAGCTCCTTTTAAATCACACAAGAAAAGTTTTTGAAACACAGAGCGAGTAAGGAACAAATCAAGAGTCAGCATCCCCGCATCGTGTCATGGTCTTACCCTCCCTATCTTGGTTGTCCTGAACCAGTGCACTGGTTTGCATGGGGAGGGCTGGCGGGCTAAGATGGCCTTATCGGAGATTTTATGTTTGGCCTAGGAATATGGGAACTCCTCATTATCCTCATCATTATTCTTGTCCTATTTAGCGGTAAGCTCCCTGAGGTTGGTGAAAGCCTCGGCAAGGGTATACGGAAATTCCGAAAGACCTTACATGATGGCGATGAAATCGACATCACCCCGGAAGAAGAGCAAGAAAAAGAAGAAAAGGGAAAAGACTCCTCCAAACCGTAACCCAAAGTGTTGACCTCAGCGGGGTTCTCTGTTACGGCTTCTTCGATTGTGCGCTGGATTTTTTTCGGATCGCGTTTAAATAGTTCCCTTCGCTGATAGGACCCGGCAACTGAAGGATTTGATTTTCTCCGTTGGTTTCAGGAAAACGATGGTGAACGCAGCCGACTCTTCCGGGGGAATTTCAAATCTTTTTTGTGGCTTCAGCCGTTGGAGGATGGAGATTTCTCGGGCTGTCATATCCTGAATGATCTTTGTAGAGATCGCGTTTCCAACCGAGATAGCCTGGCTCTTTATTTTCTCTCCCTCCGCAGAATAAATTTGCCCCTCAACCTGAATCTCGCCCACACTAACTGAAGTGCGGTTGATTATTTTGCCAGAGATCACAAAAACCCTGTGGCCTCCAAATATTGTTTGAAAGTCGGACCGTAGGGAGCTCACGACAATGCCTTTCCGCAGGTGGTTGTTTTTAATTATCAGGGGGCCGAACCAGGGAATGGCTTTGATGAGCGATTCCAGTTGTGTCGGCTTGGCTTGGTACGTGAGCGTGGCCATGAAGAAGATGAGAAGGAGGAGCCCGAATAAACTGATGAAAGGAATGACGGATAGGCCATTGGCCTGGCGCGGGTCATCGGTAGTATCGGATTCCGTTTCCTTTCCTTGAAACGGGAAGTCTTCCTCTTCCTCCTTGGCTTCAAAGTCTGCTTTCCAGTCCGTAGGGGAGGGTGGGGTAAAGGGCTGTGAGGTGTCTTGTTCGTGAGCCGAGGTTGCCTTCGCGAGCTCTTCTTCCTGGGCAGAGGACTCTTCGCTCGGCGGTATTGGCGGTTCTGACGACTGCTGATCTTGACCGTCTGTCGGCGGCTGCTGGTCCTGGCTATCGGTCAGCGGAGGTTTTGTCGCCTCGACGGAGTGGGGGTCCTCTTCGACTATTTTTTCTGTTGTGTCTGTTTGAGTGGAAGGAAAGGAAAAACTCAGTTCAGCGGATTTTCCCTCGTCTTCTTGCGGGGCTTCAGATGGGGGAGGGGCTTTGGCCTCTTCGGTATCCGTTTCAAATTTTAGTTCGAGGACAAAGGTGTGCTTGCAACGGGAGCAACGAAAGGTAGGGTTGCGCGTGGTGATAAGATTGTCGGATACCCTGTAAGTGGTGGAGCAGCTAGGACACGAGACTAGCATGTGACCATTTGATGTATGACCCGAGGCGATCACTCAAGCCTTGAAAAAACAAGATCGCCCATCTACTCTATCACGTTTTTTCCGATTGGCTCGACGAGTACACCTGTCTCTTTTAGCCAGCGTATGGCCCTGTCAATTTCTTCTCGCTCACTGTCGACCTCAAGGGCTGCCAATCCTATCTCTTTTGTTACCGTTGATCCTCGGATATTGAACAGAATATCAAATTTCTTTGCCATCAGGCACAGTATGGGCTCTTTGACCAATTTTCCGGGAAAGGTCAAATAGACCCGCTCGCGGACCTTTTCCTTTTTGGCCGCCACCTTTTAAAAATTCAGATAGAAAATTTAAGATTCCCGACCTTCGTTTTTTCGTGCCAGGCGGTCCATAGATTGGTGGTGAGGTATCTCCCGCCGAAATCCGGAAAAATGGTTACGATGGTGCCGGACTTGACCTTCCTGGCTAACTCCAGGGTCGCATGAATAGCAGCTCCTGAGGACTGTCCTACCAGAACGCCTTCTTCCTGGCTGAGCCGATAGACCATAGAGTAGGCGTTATCTGTAGAAACAGAGATTTTCTCGTCTAGCTCCTCTTCGTGATAGATCCCAGGGACAATGGAACTGGCCATGTGCTTGAGCCCTTCCAGCCCATGAAGGGATTCCTCGGGTTCAACCGCGATGATTCGGATATTCGAGTTCATTTCCTTCAGGAAACGGCCGGTTCCCATGATGGTCCCTCCGGTACCTATTCCTGCGATCAGGTGGGTAATCCTGCCTTGTGTTTGACGGTAGATCTCGGGGCCTGTTGTTTCGTAGTGGGCCTGGCTGTTCATTGGGTTATAGTACTGATCGGGCTTGAAATATTTTTTCGGATCGTCTGTCAGGATTTTGCGACAGAGACGAAGGGCACCGTCTGACCCTTCCAGGGGATCGCTGAATATCTGCTTGGCACCAAGGGCTGCAACAATTCGCTTCCGCTCCGAACTGACGTTGGAGGGGATGACCAACTCTACCGGGTAACCCAGAGCCCTACCGATCATGGCAAGGGCGATCCCGGTGTTCCCTGAAGTAGACTCAATAATAGTTTTTCCTTTTTTCAAGTGGCCTGACTTGATCCCATTCTGGATCATCTTCAGGGCAGGTCGGTCCTTGACGGAGCCTCCTGGATTGAAGCCCTCCAACTTGGCAAAGACCCGAACTCCCGGGGAAAGCCCACGCGAGATTTTCCGAATTTCCAGGAGGGGAGTTTCGCCGATCAGATCGAGAATAGACTCTGCCTTCCTTGGCTCTGCAGGAGTTTCGGAGGCACCAGCATGACGGGTGACTAGCTTTAACATCGGGGTTGAAAAAAAGGACCTTACCTTCCTCCTGCAATAGCCGGGACAATCGATATGCTGTCTCCATCCCTGACCGATGTTTCCAGATTTTGCAGGAAGCGTATGTCATCCCCGTTGACGTAAACGTTTACGAATCTTCGGATCTTTCCCGATTCATCACAAATTCGCTCCTTGATTCCGGGAAATTTCCGCTCTAGATCGTCCACAAGGGCCTTCACGGTGTCACCCTGGACGGTTACTTCATCGGCCCCTTGGGTGAGTTTGCGAAGTGGAGTAGGCACACGGACACTCACGCTCATAACAAACCTCCTTAAAGAGAAAACCTTGATTCTTCTTTTATAAACCTTCCGCCCCCACCTTTCAAGGTGACTTGAAAGTGTTATTTAAAGAAAGCAAATGGCATCGCCGAGAACAGAATCAAGGAGATAGCTGCCAGAAGTCAGATTTTAAACTCCTGGATTGTAAATTCGACTGCCCTCTGTTTTTCCCTATTAGCGTTTGCCGGCCACTGCCTTCTCACGGGATGGTTGGTTGAGTTGGTTATATAGATCGTCGAAATTTTTAAGGTCGGCGTTGATGCAGAAGGGCTTCTCGACGATCCCGGCAACCGCTTCAATGGTTTTGTATCCGTTCCCCGTGATGCATATGACAGTTAGCTCATCCCGTGGGATCCTTCCTTGCTGGACGAGTTTTTTTGTCACGGCTACTTCGGTGCCGCCGGCAGGCTCGGTAAAGATTCCCTCTGTAGATGCGAGGAGTTTGATACCATCGAGGATCTCTTCGTCAGTGGCGCTCTCTCCCCATCCTCCAGTTTCCTGTATGGTTTTAACGACATAATAACCATCGGCCGGGTTGCCAATGGCAATGGATGAGGCAATGGTGTTGGGCTTGACTGGGCTGATGAGGTCTGTTCCCTTCTTTAGCGCCTGGATGACGGGGTCACAGCCGCTTGCCTGTG
>SMUX01327062.1_pt1 | contig 10584 bp, 5 predicted proteins | sample 2456431 | NCBI WGS metagenome assembly SMUX01 (sample SAMN11095930, study PRJNA526329) | marine sediment metagenome | biome: Marine sediment; feature: Surficial sediment; material: Deep marine sediment; isolation source: Hadal surficial sediment | place: Pacific Ocean | collected 2014-11 | depth 0-1... | reverse complement strand
TTTATCCGATCTGCAAAATAGGCCCGAGGGAGTGCTCCTGGGTCTTCATAAACAAATACCCTTTCAAGCTCCTTCATTTTCATATAACGCTGCTTTCCTTCTACTCTCTCGATTGATTCCTTATCGTCTTTAGCCACGATGAGGTAGCGGACGTTGAGTGTCCTTAAAAAGTGACTTGCTAGCAGTTTATTAGATTTCTGTCTCGTTATGAGTCCAAATTCGTTGCTCGAAATATATCGAAGATACCATTTCGGGGCCATAGCTGTTGTATGTCCTGTTAAACTGTAATAACTATTTGCCGTTGCTGAATGAAGCAAACCGTGTTGTTGCATGGCAGAAACCTGCCCAGGAATCCATCGGTCTGGACTAAGGGGTAAAATACGATAACGATTATCTATTCCAAGCTCACGAGGGCCCACTGAGCTATATTCTTCCGTATACAATTTCATCCCTAAACTATGAGTCAACGCTGTAATGCCAATAGCCGACACGAAGCCTAGCGCCAATAAGGCTGCCCGAATTTTCCTAACATCACACCAGAACACGGCTGGGATCATCAATAATCCCACAAAAAAACTAAGACTTCCCCCTATAGTTAACAATGTCTCTGAACCAGTTACGGCCAAAGAAACCAAACAGATAACCAAAATAAAGCAAGATACGCGAATTCGTGATTTGACAGAAACGTTATGACCCTTGCGTGCGTATAATTCCAACGCAATCGTTCCTGCCAAACCAATTGCCACCAGGGCAAAGGGAGCAAACTTATGCGGCCAACGAAAAGATGACCAGATCGGAATCCAATGGGTCAACTGATAAATGAGCCCCCACTTTCCAAGAGAAAACAAGAGCAAAATCAAACCAACTAAACCCGAGGCCTTAAAGGTCGCACTCAATCCTTGTGAAGAATCCGTCTCCTGCAGAATTTTATTTCTTCGCCGTGAATTCTTTTCTTTGCCTAGAATTTGTTTTCTTTGCCTAAAAACGAGCCAAGCTGTGAGTAAAGCTGGGATTACCCATGCACCCTGGTAAAATATACTTGAGGTATTATAAATTATAAAACCATTGTCTATTCGGAGCACAGGCGCTATCATACCGAGCAATGCACTCGGATTTGCCGAACCGTGAAGAAATCCTATCATAGAAATCGCAGAAGATCGTGAAGTATAGGGAACAAGACTTGCCACTGGCAATATAGCCGGAGCACTTAAGAGGACAGCTGAGAGTGCAGGGAAGATTAGACGCGATAGGGTTCGCCATCTCCTCAACCAAAAATGAGATATAAAGACCGCAAACAAAAGTACAAACAACCAAGCGTATGCGATGAATTGGGGATGATCCACATATCCAATCGCCGTCAACCCGAATGTCATAAAGAATAAACCTGAAATCGGCCTCTGGCTTAACAATAAACGAAGGACTCCCAATAAAATCCAGGGTAACCAAGTAAATATAGGGCAAACAAAAATCCATACTGCAGAATAGGCCGTCATATATCCACTACTCGAAATACTAATTGCCCCAAGCCATGCCAGGGAGGCACGGATCCCAAGAAAACGCATCAATAAAAACCAGCCTACTCCCATAAGGGGCAAGTGAGATAAGATTACAATGAGGGGAAATTGTTTATCAGGCAGCCCTAGAGACCGCATTAAAACGAGTAAGACAGTATATGGAAAATACAATGCGCTCGGCACACCGTTCGCCAGAAGAGGCTCACCCAACAACTGGTAATGATTCCAAAAGGGAATGACTCCCTTCAGCCACTGCGAATGCGTCTCTACCAGTATTGGCGTATCGTATTCGAAATTATCCCAACGGTTATAAGTAAAATCAGCCACCAATTGCGAGGCAAATAATAGGCAAATCCATATTCCAACTATCACGCCTAGTTTCCACCATCCATCACTTCTTACTTTCTTTTCTCCCGCTAATAATTGATTGTCGGGAGGTGGACTAGAATGACTCTTCTCTGGTTGGTTCTGCCTGGATTGATTCTTCATCAATTCTCATCCCTACTGCAGGCTATCTTTTTTCCATCGTTCTGTCTTTCTTTAGATTTTCAATTCCGCTCATAGTTCTACGTGCCTTAAGAAGCATTTAGTGATTTACATGGTTATCGGCATTACCCCTATTTCACTATTTAACGGGCAATTCGACTATTACTGAAAAGCTGATGCGTATTTATCGATGGGGATTTTACTGTTGAGGGCGTGCCAGTCATTTTGCCTCATCCCTGACCGCCAGTACGGGGGATCGCATATCGCTAGCACGGACAACCCGGCGTACGAGAAAATTCGGTCTACTTTTTACTTCTTCGAGAATACGTCCGATATACTCCCCAATGACACCCAAACCCAGAAGAGTAATGCTGATTCCAAAAAGAACAAGCAGTGCCAGCGTCGCCCACCCTTGCACGTGTGGGTAAATAATAAAAGTAATTCCAAAAAGCCAGGCAATGCTTGCCGTCAAAACGTAGAGTCCCAAAAGAAGACATAGCAACAATCCGATCGCCCCCACATAGGTGAAAATACGTAAAGGAACCGTTGAGAACGACGTCAACCCATTTATTGCGTGATTTACATATTGTAAGTATGAAAACTTAGTTTTCCCACGAGTGCGCTCCTCGCGCTGATACAATATCCCCGCTGACGGGTAACCTGTCCAGGCACGCAAACCTCGGATAAACTTGTTTCGCTCAGGCATGCGGTTAATGATATCAACGACCTCCCGGCTTATAATACTAAAATTGCCGGCATCCCTGGGAATATCGATGTTTGCAATTCTTTTCCAGAGATTGTAAAACATCTTGATTTGGCGCCCCAAAAGCCATCCTTCTGTACGCCTGGCACGGATACCGTAAACAATGCTGTAGCCTTCTTTGGCCTTGTTGATTAACTGCGGAATGACTTCAGGAGGATCCTGTTGATCGCCATCCATAATGATGACCCACTTTCCCCTTGCATATTCGAGTCCCGTACTAATTGCCCCGTCGTAACCAAAATTCCGACTGAGAGTCACAACAACTACCGACCGATATTTGTAAACAAGACTGTCAAGAACAGTAGGGGTTGAATCATAACTACCATTATCCACGATCACGATTTCATAGGTGCCGTCGAGCTTGGCCGTGACGGCTTCAATCCTCTCCACAAGGGGAGTAACATTTTCTTCCTCATTGTAAGCAGGAAAAACAATGCTGTAATCCAATATCGGAATTTCTATGGAATTCATTTACGATCCCCCCAAGAGAATGTCAGCCATAAGGCGCAGATTAGCAGCTGCGTCGTTGAAATCATCTTCGCGAACGTGCGCACCGTGATTACAGTAGTTCAAAAATCGCGTAATATACAAGCGAAAGGGATCAGGTGTTTCTATTGTTCCTCCAGTATGGCTGTCTTTTAAATAGACACGATACGTAGGCCCTTCACCTTCCTGAATGCGTGTGAGCCTGCGTCCATTAATTTCAAAGGCAAACTCTTTTGGTCCATCGGGAAGTTCCTGAAAATCAAATTCCACAGTACAGTTGCCGTAACGAAAACGACAACCGTAGGTGTGTTCCTTTATGTCTTCCCTTAGGTCATCTATCTTCATTGGGTCGAATAACCGCAACAACAAAGAGATTCCGTGTGGTAATAAGTCGAGGCCGATATTGCGACCGACGTAACGACCTTGCGTGTAAAAGAGAAAGGAAAATGAATGAATATTGTTTTGTTCCCCAATCTCTTCAATGACGCGATCTATGAAATTGGCATTGCTCGTATTGATAAAAAAACGCCTCTTGGGGTGTCTGTTAAGATACTCCAGATTCTTCTCCAGCTCCGACCGTTGAATCCCCTCATGCCAGAAAATGGGCTTTTCACAAAAGACCGGGATGTCATGATCGAAGGCAGCGACGATCTCTGCAAAATGAAATTGAGGCGGAGTACATATACTCATCGCATCGGGCCTGGCCATATCCAGTAACGAATCGATTTGACTAAGCGGCTTAGCATCAATACCAAAAGAATCTTTGAGCATGCGCGTAGCATCCGCCGCCGACTCTTGCGAAGATCCTAAAACGGCACAAATCTCAGCACCAAGAGCATGAAAAATGCGAGCATGCACCTGGCCGATCCCACGTGCACCCAAGAGTGCAACACGAAGTGGTTTGTCACGAGACGTCATGAAACACTCCGCTTTCGCGGATACGGGCATTAACCACGTGTTCCTTTCGGTCGCATTTGCAGTTATAGGTGTTCATTTTCCTGCCTGCTTCTTTCAGATAATCTCGGAAATGTTCTGTATCATAGTCGTAGAACATCTGCCAAAAATCGCGTGTGTTCAAATTTCCAAGTGCCATGTCACGGAAGTGGGGAGCGGCTGACTCCGAACAGTGCGAGAGCCATCCATCAAATCCAATGCTCGGAAAGATGAAACGGGCAAAACACGGCAGGGTGCGTGGAACAAGATAGATATCATAATCGGCATCCAGGTCCATAATCAAAACTTGACAATGCTTATTGTTCTCATTTTCAATAACAGGACGTAAACGGCTAAGGTATTCAACGATTTCCTCACGATTGGGAATATTACTGTCGTTTCTCTCTGCTGCTGTATAGCCCCGCGGTAGCTGAGGAAAAGTAAAACGAATAATATCCACTCCGGCGCAACGAAGGTCATTGATGGATTTCATTACCTCATCGGTAGAGTTATTGTGGTTATTGATGAGGTACGTGGCGCTGAAATCCAAAGGAGCGCAGGTTTTCTTACGTGCCTCATCGACCTTACGAATATTTTCTAAAACTTTGTCGTACAATTTTGCTTTACTTTTCGGCACACCGTGCACCTTGTTGTAGGTTTCATTGCAGCCGGAATCAACACTGATACTAAAATAACTCATTGGCTCAATGGCCACCCCTGTAATCTGTTTAATGAACCGATCAGATAACTTCAACGCCTTTGTATGGAATCCAAAAATCTGATTGTAATCGAGCGGAACCTGCAATAAGTCTTCAATACGATCATAATTGAGAGGGTCTGTGGCGTACCCTGCGAAGATGATCTTTTTGACACCCCCTTGGGCAATCTGTTTTAAAATCTGTACATACCGTTCGTCGGATAAACGCTCGCCAGTATTTCGGGAGGTATTGCCATAGCAGTAGGGACAGCGGAGCCAACAGAGCTCTTGTCCTTTAGGTCCTGGTTGCACCTCGACCTGATGGGGGATAATGGTTTTATTGAGAATTTGTTCCTTGAGGTTGTTGATATCATCAAAATAGCGAGTTTTATAACTATAACGCTGTACCAAATCTTTTTTTATATCCTTCACAATATTTCCTATCTTCTGATGGGTTTCAATTTCCAAATTAATGATATCGAGGTCTTTGGGTGTATCGATCGCAAACCAATCGCCATCAATTTTGTAGTGAGCTGCGCGCCCTGCTTTAATAATCTTCGGATAAAGTTCGTGTTCTAAATTATCGCACTCCTCAAGGTCAATCATCTGCAAGGCATCTTTGTTTAGCCAAACAAGTCCCGCGTTTACGTATCCCCACGTCGTGTGGTCGTTGCCTAGAGAGAGGCTGGAAACTTTCTTATCCCGAGCAAAGTCAGTAATCTTTCCATTCTCCTCAATAATAATCCCATACGTGGATATAATTTCGACAGACGATAGCGTTACAAAGGCGTTTTTGCTTCTATGAAGTTGATACATGCTATCGATGTTGAAATCAAAAAATGTATCACCATTAAGCAAGAAGAAATCATCATGCTCAGGGATCAGGTGGGCCACTTGCTGCAGACGCTTGGCGATTGCGCTATCTTCGCCGGTTTTGACAAAAGACAATTTACAATCATATTTCTTAAACTCTTGCGTAATAAATTCCTCGATCATGTCCCCTTTATATCCCAGGGGAAAGATAAAATGTCTAAAGCCGTGTTTGTACAACTGAAGAAAGATAAACCACAAAATGGGCTTATCATGGACTTTGACGAGTGATTTGGGAAGAGATTCTGTAACGGGTCCGAGCCGGCTGCCACGCCCGCCACAAAGAATAACTGCTATGCGATCCTTAAATAACGAATGACCCGCGTCGCTTTCCCTGATTACTTCATTAATGATCATGGTTATTGCCGTTCATCTCGTCGATCTAGGTGGATTGATTAAGATGATCCAATCCGCAAGCATGAATGCTCCTCAGGTCATCACATTTTACTATTTCGGGCGGACCCAAACGATCGACTTCTTCCTTAAGAAAATATATATAATCCGCCGATCTATCTATTAGACGTGCCGAAGTTATAAGCATCTGCCTTTATATGGTTACCATCACACCGGTGATTCTTTACCCAGAGTGAAATACAAAATCAGCTATTTCCCGACGTTACTGGTGCATACTTACGACGGTAGGCTACAACAATGATCAAAATCATCCCGAAAGCGGCTAACCAACATCCCAAAACAAAAGCAGTTGACTTCCAAACGAGCTCCACCCTAGAAGCGCCTTGGGTAATCTCAACTCCCTGGACAACCCCATTAACGCGAAATATTGGTGTCTCTTTACCGTCAACAAAAGCCTTCCACTGGGGGAAATAGGTCTGTGAAATCACCAAAAAACCCCCTCTTGGAGCCTCGATATCTAAAACGACCCTTCCCCCATCCAGCCATTGTGAAGATTTTACTTTTCCCTCAGCCCACACTTGATTACCATTCACCCCCTCGACAAATGCTGTTTTGAGACTCTGGTTGTTTTCGATCAATCCTTTTAAAAACTCGGATTCACTAAAAGGTTTTATCCGATCTGCAAAATAGGCCCGAGGGAGTGCTCCTGGGTCTTCATAAACAAATACCCTTTCAAGCTCCTTCATTTTCATATAACGCTGCTTTCCTTCTACTCTCTCGATTGATTCCTTATCGTCCTTAGCCACGATGAGGTAGCGAACGTTAAGCGTTCTTAAAAAGTGGCTTAATAGCAGTATATTATGATTCTGTCTCGGTATGAGTCCCAATAGGTTGCTTGCTATATATCGAAGATACCATTTCGGAGCCATGGCTGTTGTATGTCCAGTTAAGCTGTAATAATTATTTGCCGTCGCAGAGTGAAATAGTCCGTGTTGCTGCATAGCAGACGGCTGCCCAGGGATCCATCGGTGTGGACTAAGAGGTAAAACGCGATACCGATTATCTATTCCAAGCTCATGAGGGCCCACTGAGCCATACTCTTCTGTATATATTTTCATCCCCAAACTATGAGTCAAGGCTGTAATGCCAACAACTGACATGAACCCTAACAGCAATAAGCCCCTCCTTACTTTCCTAACATCACACCAGAACACGGCCGGGATCATCAGAAGTCCCCCAATAAAACTAAGACCTCCGCCTACAGTCAACAATGTCTCTGACCCGTATAGGGCCAAAAAAACAAAACAGATAATCAAAACAATGGAGCTTATTTGAATTCGCGACTTGACCGACACCTCATGGCCATTACGGGTGTATAATTCCAATGCAATCGTTCCTGCCAAGCCAATTGCCACAAGGGCGAACGGAGCAAACTTAAGCGGCCAACGAAAAGATGACCAAATAGGAATCCAATGAGTTAGCAGATAGATGCCCCCTGATTTTCCAAGGGAAAATAGAAGGAAGATCAAACCAACTAAAGACGCGGCCTTAAGCGTCGCACTCAGTCCTTGTGAGGGATCCGTCTCCTGCAATGCCTTTTTTCTGCGCGGAGAATTCTTCTCTTTGCCTACAATTTGTTTTCTTTGCCTAAAAACGAGCCAGGCCGTAAGTAAAGCAGGGATTACCCACGCACCTTGGTAAAACACACTTGAGGTATTGTGGATTATAAAACCATTGTCTATTCGGAACACTGGAGTTAACATACCGAGCAATGCACTCAGATTTGCCGGACGGTGAAGAAACGCTTCCATGGAAAAGGAAGAAGTTCGTGCAGTATAGGGAAAAAGACTCGCTACTGGTAATATAGCCGGGGCACTTAAGAGAACAGCTGAGAGTGCAGGTAAGATTAAACGCGAAAGGGTTCGCCATCTCCTCAACCAAAAATGAGATATAAAGACCGCAAACAAAAGTACAAATAACCAAGCGTATGCGATGAATTGAGGATGAGTCACATAGCCAATCGCCGTCAACCCGAATGTCATAAAGAATAAACCTGAAATCGACCTCTGGCTTAGCAATAAACGAAGGACTCCCAATAGAATCCAGGGTAACCAAGTAAATATAGGGCAAACAAAAATCCATACTGCAGAATAGGTCGTCATATAACCACTACTTGAAATACTAATTGCCCCAAGCCATGCGAGGGAGGCACGGATCCCAAGAAAACGCATCAATAAAAACCAGCCTACTCCCATAAGGGGCAAGTGAGATAAGATTACAAGGAGCGGAAATTGTTCATCAGGCAGCCCTAGAGACCGCATTAAAACGAGTAAGACAGTATATGGAAAATACAGTGCGCTCGGCATACCATTTGCCAGAAGAGGCTCACCCAACAACTGGTAATGATTCCAAAAGGGAATGACCCCTTTGAGCCACTGTGAATGTGCCGCTAACGGGGTTGTCGTAAAGTACTCAAAGTTATCCCAACGGTTATAAGTAAAGTCAGCCACCAATTGCGAGGCAAGTAATAGGCAGGCCCATATACCAACCACCACGCCTAGTTTCCACCATCTATCGCTTTCCGCTCTGTTCTCTTCGGGTAATAGATGATTTTCAGGAGCTGTAATTGAATTAATCTTTTCTGATCGGTTCTGCCTGGATTGCTTCTTCATCAATTCTCAACGTTTCTGCAAGCGATTCCTTGTTTGCTTTCCTTCTGGGCCTGGGCTTTCGGTTGTTACAGTCCCGCGTTAATCGATGACGTGATTGGAGCAATGTCCCCTTTTGCTGAGCATGCAGTGACATTTTCATTGCGCTGATTCGACCACTCAATAACAGTTCTTACAATCCGCTCACTACTCTTTCCATCTCCATAAGGATTGGATACTTTAGCCACTCGATGGTACTCCTCCGGATCATCCACAAGCTGTTGGACAGCAGAGACGATGGATGAGGTCTCTGTCCCGACCAGCCGAGCGACCCCGGCCTCCAAACCCTCGGGACGCTCGGTAGTATCCCGCATCACAAGCACCGGCTTTCCCAGGGAGGGGGCCTCCTCCTGGATACCACCGGAGTCGGTGAGGATCAGATAGACTTGCCTCATGAGCCATACGAAGGCTACGTAGGACAGGGGCTCAATGAGGTGAATTCGATCTATGTCTCCCAAAATACGACGCACTGGTTCTCTGACGTAGGGGTTAAGGTGAACAGGATAGATAATCTCAATGTCCGGATTCTTTTGCACGAGCTGCTTGAGAGCCAGACAGATATTCTCGAGACCTGGCCCGAAGCTCTCTCGGCGATGGCCTGTTACAAGGACGAGTTTGCTCTTCATCGAGTTGTTAAACAGGCGAGTTGCCAAGTTAGGAGGAAAGCCATCAAGAAGATGAGAAACCATTTCTCTTGACTGACCCGGGTTACCTAGTTTCTGGGTGATTGTCATAAGGGCATCTACGACCGTGTTGCCAGTTACAGAGATGCGCGGCGGCTCAATCCCCGTACGAAGCAGGTTTGCTTTAGCCCACTCAGTAGGAGCAAAGCAGAGGTCAGCCATGTTGTCGATAAATGCGCGGTTCATCTCCTCGGGGAAAGGCCGATACTTGTCATAGGTGCGTAGCCCCGCCTCCACATGGGCCACCGGAATCTGCAGGTAATAGGCCCCTAGTGCACCAACGAAAGCTGTAGTTGTGTCTCCTTGAACCAGCACCATATTGGGCTGCTCAACCTCTAGAACATCCCGAAGTTTCACTAAGGTCCTGCTGACCACGTCAAAGAGGCTCTGGTTGGGTTGCATGATATTGAGGTCATAATCGGGTGAGATCTCGAACACGGAAAGGATTTGGTCCAGCATCTCCCGTTGTTGGGCCGTGACACAGACGACAGTCTTGATGCCCGATTGATTCCTCAGAGCCTGAATGACTGGAGCCAACTTAATGGCCTCGGGACGAGTGCCAAAGATTACTAGCAATTTCACGAGATTTCGACGGCCTCCGTAAGGAAAGGGGTCATTGTGGCCACCTTGGTAAAAGAGCAGATTTCAAAACCAGCCATAACATGTGATATTAAAGCAATAATTATGCCCAGAGCCGGCTTCTTCGCTGGCTGAGGGGCAACTATGTCCTTTTTCGCGGGTATTTAATAATTAGGCAGGCGAAATAGCCATGAAGGCAAAGCCCCGATGGCCAAAAATGCACTGATGTAACATTTTTTGTCAGTTTCTTCGGTTAAGTTCCCAGATGTTCACTGGCAGCTGCGGAGGGTTGAGATAGAGGGCAGCACCCTTAAGGCCTTACCATTTGGTGGTCCGCACGATTGCCTCAAGGAGGCTCAAGTCGGACAAGATCGCTGCTTTGATGCTCGCGAGGTTACTGCAGGCCGAGCTGCCACCGACGATGTGGATTCCCGGGAAAGGGAGCACTATATGCGAGAGCTTCTTTCACATTGGGGAAGGCAGGTGGGGGTCAGGACCGCAGTGATCAACG
>SMUX01295943.1_pt1 | contig 10591 bp, 17 predicted proteins | sample 2456431 | NCBI WGS metagenome assembly SMUX01 (sample SAMN11095930, study PRJNA526329) | marine sediment metagenome | biome: Marine sediment; feature: Surficial sediment; material: Deep marine sediment; isolation source: Hadal surficial sediment | place: Pacific Ocean | collected 2014-11 | depth... | reverse complement strand
GCATAAACCTAAATTTCACCTAGATGGATCTTAATTATCGATCCATTAAAGCAATCTCGTATAGGAATTGCCACTACTTATGGAAAACCATATTACAAATTCGTACAAGCCCTTCAAACTCTTAACCTAAAATATGATTCTCTTCTTCCTGAGGAAATTGACTCTTACGAGGGCGTTCTCATTTTTACAACATCTAAAGAAGCACCAAAATCCTCTCAAAAAGCAATGCTGTATGAAGAAATTATAGGAAAAGATTTAGCTGTAATTAAAGGTCTGATGATTCAAAAGTTAGAATCTGGATTAGAAAAAAATGAATTAATAATTGGAATTGATCCTGGACAAAGGACTGGGCTTTCTGTTTTTTACTACGGACTGGAAATTGAAAGGTCAATCTACACATCTGTAGATCTCTTGGTTTCTCATGTGACAAATATTTTGGCTGAATTGAAAGCCACAAAAAAAATTGTAAAAATAGGAAACGGAAACATGAGTCTTGCCAAAAAGATAACCTCTACCTTAAACTTGCGTTATTGTTCAGACTTTGAATTGGAGTTTGTTGATGAAAGAAAAACTTCACTTAAGATAAAAAACTATAATCAGCGAGGTAAAAGAGACATGATGTCTGCAAAATACATAACTCAACGTGAGGGCTACAGACACTTTATTTTGCCACTCTCTAGAACCGGCTAAATTTTTTTAAAAAAGCGTTCTAGATTATTGAAAACTTTTTATGGTTTTACACAACTTGCCTAAAAATTTGATAAAAAATGAATTTCAAAAAAATCGATAAATATTTATTATGTTTTTGTTGTTTTTTTTAAAATCTATGTTTTTGAAATGAACGATCAACATAATTTTTACAAAAAAATTGGTAAAATTTTATAGAAATTATTGATCGATCCTTAAATAGTTGTGAGTATTATAATAATTTACACTAAGGAATTGATGAAAAAATGACGTGTAAAGGAATTTGTGTAAGATATAAGGCTCAAAAGCCTGTTGGAACTGGACGATATGCTTCCGGCCAGAGAAGATGCCAAATTTGTGAAATCTTCATCAAATGGGAAGGTCTATGGTGTCCATGTTGTGGTTACCGACTAAGGACCAAACCACGAAACCTCAAGTATAAAGCAAAGCTTCGTGCTCGCGTAGAAGCTGATACTATGATAGAAAAGAAAGCTGAAGCGATAGCAATAAAGGCGTAAGTTTACTCGAAGCTATTTGATGGATACCCCAGGGTATACAAAAAAAACCGTGGATGTAGGAAATCGAAGTTTTCAGGTACAGTTAATACGATTTGAAAATGGAAATTTTGTTTCTATTAGTGAAGGTTCCCAAAAGCTGGGTTCAATGGTAGTTTCTATAGGTACAGGGCCTACGCCAACAACTACTACCATAATTCCCGCAAAAACCGGTTCACTTTTTTTAAAATTGACGGCTGAAAAAATTTCAACCTACACAAAAGGAATTAGTATTGTTTCAATGTTTGCAACAAATGAACTTGGGAATGAGGTTGCCAAAGCATTGATGACAAATATTATGGAGATGGTTAGAGCTGAGTGATTTACGTCACTATATATCGCAAATTAAAAAAAATGGTCAATTAAAAACTATTAAGAAAAAAGTATCTCCACGATATGAAATTGCTGGAGTAACTGCAAAAGTCGATGGAAAACAAGCTATATTTTTTGAAAATATTATTGGAAAAAAGTTTAGGCTCATCGCAAATTTAGTTGGAAATCGTAGTAGGTTTGCTATGGCTTTAGGCACTAAGGAATCAAATATTCATGAGAAGGTAATCCATTCTATAAAACATGCTCGGAAACCCCAGGAAATTCCTAATCCAAAATTTTTAGAAAACGAATCAAAAGATATCTCAATTCTTCCAATTGTAACCCACTTTGAAAAAGAACCTGGACCTTTTATTACCTCGTCAATTATCTATACTAAAAACCCTGAAACAGGAACTCAAAATTCTTCCTTTCATAGGCTAATGCCCATCGATAAAAAACACTTTTCGATAAGAATGGTTGAAGGCCGAGATTTACATCGGGCGTTTATGTATTCAAAGAAACGGAAAAAAGATCTTAAAGTAGCTATCACAGTTGGTGTTCATCCAGCTATATCAATTGCAGGAGCATATCAAGCTGATTGGGGAAAAGATGAACTAAATATTGCAAACTCCATTTTAGGTGGAAAACTAACATTATCAAAATGTCCCTTTTCGAGCTTGTATGTTCCATCAGGTGCAGAAATAGTCATGGAGGGTCGACTTCTCCATAATAGAACGCATAAAGAGTGGATGGTTGAAATGCTTCGAACATATGATTTTGCAAGGTCACAACCTGTCTTCGAGCTAGAAACATTGTATTATAGAAATAATCCCATTTTTCATGATGTTCTTTCTGGTTATTCAGAACATCGATTGTTAATGGGAATACCTATTGAAGCTAAACTGAATGGAACTTTAAAGAAGCATTTTCCAAAAATTAAACAAGTTTCAATGACAAATGGTGGATGCAATTGGCTTCATGCTGTGATTCAAATTAACAAAAGACATGACTCTGATGGAAAAAAAATTATTAAAAAAACATTTGATGTACATCGTTCCTTGAAAATGGTAACAGTTGTAGATGAAGATATTGATCCTAACAATCCAGAATCAGTTGAATATGCCATGGCGACAAGATTTCAAGCTGATAGAGATCTGATAATTCTTAAAAATGTAAGAGGTTCAAGCCTAGATCCCTCTAGTGACCAAAAAAAATTACTGACTGCCAAGCTTGGAATTGACGCCACTAAATCTTTATCAAAACAAGCTCAAGGATTTGAAATTGCTAAAATTCCAAAACTTGATCGAATTTCCCTTAAAGATTATTTCAAATAAAAAAATTAATAGTTTTTAGGCTGATAGCTGATATTTGAAATAGTTTGAATTTTTTTTATTTGATAAGGCAATGGGTTTTTCTTCTACTTTTTTATGCATTCGTTGAATAAAGGAATGAAAATCTTTTTCTTCAAAGAGCTGCCATCCAAATTTGTAAACATCCAAATCATATGATTGATAGTCCTCGATTATATCTCCAAACCAAGTCCTGTAAAGATCCGCTTCCATATTGGCCTGTTCTTTGGTGTTAAAGAATTTCAGCTCTATCCAATCAATACTTCCATTTGAACGAGCTGAAAAGTCACAAAAAGGTGCATTTGTTAGATACTCTCGCATTTCTCCTAGTCTTTGTACAAAATTTTTAGGAGAAGAAAGTTTTACTGTAACTAATCTTGGATAACCCATGTTAACCTTTTTCATATCAATAATAGCAGTATATCCTAAAATGACTTTTTCACGTTCAAGCCGTGCAATTCGTTTTCCTAGCCCACGCTCAGAAATTTTAATTCCTTCCTCAGCAAGTTTTTTTGTGATTGCTCTAGTAGACTGTCTACCGTTTGAAATTAACATATTCAAAATTTTCTTATCAAGATCATCGAGCATACCAAAAAATTAGATATAAGACAATATGCCCAAGTGTTCAAAACATGAACTCTCATTGTAAAAAAGTTTAGCTTTTGAACTGGGATAACTCAAAAAGTTAGGTCCATTCTAAATACTTGACTTATTTCTAACTTGTGAAATCAAATGGCAACACAAGTACAAAAACAACATGGCAAATCTAGTATTGCAAAATACAAGATGGTCATAATACTGGCAATTCTGCCAGTTGTACTAGCAATGTATGCAAACGGCGCAGAAATTTCAGGACTTCTACCGACGCTAACAAGTGGGATATTCCCAGTAGCATTTACCCTACTGTCGTGGGGAATAGCAGTACAGCAGCTAGTACATATACGAAGAAAGTAAGAGAGTGACTTCCTGCAATAAAGAAATCTTACTTTCTTTTTTTTATTAAATCGGATTTCGAACTTTTGAATACTTTATTGTCCATATTGTTTAACCACAACAATAATTGCGACATGTTTATGAAGAAAAATTATTAAATTGAATGAATTCAGAAAAGATCAGAGTTTTATTCAAAGAAAACTGAAGATTATTTTCCTAGTTTCCATTTCCACATTTGTATTTCAAATTATTGGGGGGATACTAAGTAATAGTTTAGCACTTATTGCCGATTCATTTCATCTTTTAATAGATTTTTCAGCTATAGGAATTACATTATTTGCCTTTAGAATTGCCAATAAGCCTCATTCCCCAAAACTTACTTTCGGTTTTCACAGAGCCGAGATAATTGCAGCCTTCATTAATGGAATTACGCTTATCATTATGGCAGCTATTATCTTATTCGAAGCTTATCAAAGATTTTTACACCCTTCAGAAATTGAAACTGAAATACTTTTAATTTTTGCTTCAATTGGCTTAGCTGCAAATATTGTAATGATATTTTTGTTAAAACCCCATAGCAAATCAAACCTGAATATCAAGGGTGCTTATCTGCATGTTCTTGGAGATCTAATATCTTCTATCGGAATAATTGTTGGTGCAATAATTATCTATTTCACAGCATTTCCAATTGTTGATACAATTGTTAGTGTAGGAATCTCAATACTGATTATACGTTCTGGTCTGTTGCTTTGTAAAAAATGTCTACATATATTCATGGAAGGTACTCCAACAGAAATTAATAGTAATGATATTTCTAAAGAATTAGAAAATTTTGAAGAAATAACTGAAATACATGATCTTCATGTCTGGACCCTTACTTCTAATCTTTATGCTATGACAGTACATGTCAAAGTAAAACCAGAATTTCTTCATAAAACTAATGAATTATTAAAGAAAATTAATAAAACATTGAAACAAAGATTTGGAATTACTCATTGCACCATACAGATAGAAAGTGATCAAGATCTAATCAAACCTGATTAATAAATAAGTAATTAGGCTTGAATTTTGTGATTTTATTTTCTAATTGGAGTAGTTAGCTTCTCCACGTCTTTTTCCAGGTGTCAGTAAATTTATTCATCATCTCGCCGTAATTTTTCATTGTCTCAAGACCCGAATCATTCATAGATTTTTGCCAACTTTCTCCAAACTCTTTGAAAGCGGTAGTACTATACTCACTCATCGCTTTTTGCCAACTTGTCTCAAACTGTTTAAATGCATTTATCCCAGCATCACTCATCGCCTTTTGCCAGTTATCACCAAACTCTTTCATTGTATCTTTGCTTGATTCAGAAGCTGCTTTTTCCATGACTTCATTATACTTATTTTGCATTTCTCTAGTTGTCTTTTGAAATGTATCAAAAACCCCTTGCCATTTCTCCCAAATCTTTGAATAATCTTGCCATAAAACATCCCATTCACCAGTTGATTTTTTCTCTGACATATTCAGTTTTAGTATTGAATTGCTTATATTAACTGAATCCTGCACCAAACTCATCCCCTTTTTGTATGGGATCAATATCATTCATGATATGTCTTTTCGTGATTCTTCTTAAATTTTTATGTTAGTAAAAAAATTAAAATTATTTTTTGTTAATCTAAAGATTAACCTAAGAACCATTTGTAAATTACATTAACCTGCTCTAGAACTAGAGCATTTAGGTTACCCACTTGCTGTTGTAGAGCAGAAATAAGATTTTCTAACTCAAATATTCTACTATCAAGTCTTTCATTTTCTTTTTTCAAGAATTCGTTTTCTTCTTTTAACTGCTTATTTTCTATAGAAAGTTCTTTGGATTTCGAACTTTGATCTTGAAGTATTTGTGAATTATCTTGATTGCTTGGTGCGTCATGGTTTATTTCAAGTCCCATAAGTTGTGTACCAAATATTTCAACTGTAGTTGTTCCAGAAGGAATATTGAATTTAATAGTTCTATGCTGTAAGCTGTTCTGTACTTTAGTATAATACACAAGTTCCCCATCAGCAATTATAGTAAAATCTTCATCTGTGCCTAAGAACTTTGAATCAAAAAATTCCCGTTCAAAAGAAATTTCGATTGTGCCTAAAGGCTCAATCACTCTTACATCTAGTATAATTTCTATATCATCAAAATCTAGTTCAAAATTTGTGATTTCTAATCCAGATACCTCGTAATCGAAAGGGGTGCTTTTCATGGCTTCCGTAGTGGCAAAAAGACTAGATACTAAAGCAAGCAATGCAATTGTTACTAAAATCGGTTTATTCAAGCAAAGGGTTAATTGATGATTTAACTATTCAGCAAGAAAGCTTCTACTTTTTGACATCTTACATCATTCTTGTTTTCTTTAACCTATTGAAATTAAATAAAATTTAGAAAAAAAATCTATGATCTATTCACAAGAAATACGGGATAGTTCTCGCTTCCAGTAATATCAAATTTGTGAAGTAATTTAAAATCAAAATCAAAATTATCTGAAAAAATTTTTATGAATTTTTTTTCAATTCCTTCTCTAAAATCTGACATAAAATTAGCAAAAAGGTCTCCCCCAATTACCATCTGATCAGGTTTTGCGTGGTGTAAAATCTTGGTAGGTTTGTTTAAGGCATTTCCAAAAAGATCTAATGTAGAATAATTTCCTCTAGATTTAATTTGAACAACCCTTGCTTCACCAAAATCTGAGGCAACTCTACAATTAATTGGTGGCAGGCCTCTATCTTTGAAATCTTCATTCATGTTTTTAATCATATCAATTGCTTCTAAACCACATAGCACTGCAGTATCATGATTTTCATTAATATTATCACCAGAAGGAAAAAAACCTATGACGCAGTCACCGACATTTTTTAAGATAAAACCACCGAACTGTTCTATTAATTCCGCCGTTTTTTCAATGAATGTTTTATAATAATATTCCACTTGTCTTGCAGAAAGCTGTTTTACTCTTTCACTTGAATCAACTATATCAATATTAATTACATTCATTGGAACAGTTTTTCCTGTAAGAGATTGAAGAATCCATAAACTTTTTTGTGATTTTAATTTAAATTCATTTTCATAAGAAGAAAAATTATACACATCCATATTTATTGGATAATTCCTAGAACTACGGGCTAATCCTCCATAATCATTTGTTATCTCTAAAATTTCATGAATTTTTTTTAGAATATAATTTCGGAACTGAGAAGATGAAAATGAATTGACGATAGGGTCCCTCCTGCTTACCCACACGACACTGGCATAAAAATTCAGATTAATAAACTGATCGTAAAAAAATGACCGTGAAAAATAATTTAACATCAGGCTCTTAAAAAAATTTTTTTTATACAACAGCACTACTAAATTTATTGTAATGTTACAATTTCAATGTTAATTGTTTTCTTATATTGAAAAATTATTTTGATTTAATTAAGAATAATTAATGGAAAAATTGAAAATAAAATCTCACGATTTTTACTATCTGTTAATATTTAGGAATTATTCATATATTACATTTGAAAACTACATTAAGAGCTATAGTTTTTTTCTAATTGTTTATGAAACAACTAAAAAAGAAATTTGATCCAGATAGACTTGTTCTAACCAAAGATGAAATTTTAGATTTTTGTGATCGAGTGTTAGATAAATGGAGTAAAGACCCCACAGAAAATGCTCAAAATATCATTGCTATAAATACCGTCCGAGCGAGTGTATATTGGTCTGATGAGGAATCGATAAAGGCAATTTGGGGAGAAATACTGAATTGGACTTTTGAGTTAATGTACAAAAATGCCATAGCACAAGCTAGAGAAGAAAAAAGTGATTGGTCGCCAGTTATGGAGAAGTTAACCAGTCAAAAGGTAGTAAATGAACCAGGTGCATGGTATTAGAGAACCAAATTTTTTTTATTTGGAATTTTAAAAATTAATGAACAATTTATCAGTCCTGCGCGTGTCTTAAATTCAAAATTTATAATTATATTTTTATGAATGTAAAAATACCAATCCCTTGTCCTTCTTGTGGTGGTAAAATGTATTCAGTAAGTTATGAAGCACCTTTAAAAATTCTTAAACATCGTAGTTGGCAAATTTGCCGCGAATGTGGATTTGAAAGAACTTCTGAGGAATTCAAAAAATTACTTTGCTGCCCATAAACCATTCACCTTTCTTTTTTTTTTCAATCTTAGAAAGTAGAATTTAGTAGAACAATATATTAATGAAATTTTTTTCCATGAATTCTATGATTGATTTCAGTAAGTATCTGAACTGCAATGATTGTAGGATTATAGGACTTTACTGTATAAAACATAGGGCTGAAGTTGAAAAGAAGCTTTTCATCACAACAAGTATAAGTAAAAATGAAGATCCACAAAATAATGGATAAAAAAATAGCTTACATCCTTAAAGAACACATACAATGGAAGAATTTTTGTATTGATTCTCTGAAAAATGATTATTTTACGAACTCATTTTTGGATTCAACAAAAAATACAATGATAAAAATTTTCCAACGAGACAAGTTCTTCTTAGAACTCTATTTGAGCACATTTGAATCTCACGAAGTAATCCTTCCATCAAAAATCCGTTAAATTAAACATCATTTTCTTCCTACAGGATCTAAAAAATGCATATGAGTTGGCTTGTTCTTCAATTTGAAAACACATGGAAAAATAACCTTTCTTTGTATCTGTTTATTTGTAGTATTATGTATTCGCAAAAGGAAATTACTAGTGCCTTAGCAGACGTCATTGTAGAAGCTATTAGAGAAAATCGTGATTTAACCCACGTAGAAAATAAGGAATGCATCAAATTATTAGAAAAAGCAATGATTATTCCTTAGCTCTTTTTCTTATTTTCTAAATGCGTCATTAATCTTGTTTAATGCCTGTTGTTCTGAAATATCTCCTAGATTCCACTTCAAGACAATTTCTGCTACATCATTTAAAATCAAAATAGCCTTTTTTTCAAAGCCCACTTTTTTTTTCAACTCTAGACATTAGAAATCTTAAGTAGAAAAAATAGTTAAGAAATTGTTTGTAATTTTTCCCAGACATTACATGTGTAAAGTAAGAACCTGTAATTTCTTGCCTTTTTTAAAGAATTAGCCTTATTTTTTTTTGTTTGGAGAAAATTACAAACAATCAGTTATTTTTTGGTTCTGATTATATTTTTACGGGACGAGGACATCATCAGTTCCATAATACTACAACCGTAAACGATTCCTTTACACGTCCTCGCCTCCCATTTTTTATAATGACTGAAAAATCAAACAATTAATGAAATTCAAAAAAATATATTTCATTCGTGATTTCTAGCAAATTTACAACTGGCTAATTATTTTTCGGTCCTAGGTAATTTTCCAAATTTATTGAATGCCTTTTGTACATCTGGATCAGCAAATCCAAATTTAATGTTAAGATCTTGATTAACTTGAATCATTTCTGCCCTAGACATGGATGCATATTTGAAATATTCCTGTTGGGCCTCATGATAACTGCCTCCATTTTGTAAAACAACATTCATGGCATTACGCGCAAGTTGTATTTTATTTTCAAGATGGTTAAACTGGCCCCAATAAATCTCATGATAAGTTCCATTTACACCAGAAAGAAATTTTGAAAATGCAGCTCTAGGAGTATACTCTTGGTAATCATGATTCATTCGAGCTAAATCGGCTTGAAGGCGTTCATTGACTATTTTTCTTTGTTCTTCAATGAATTTTTGATGTTCATTTAATGGTTTTTTTCCAGCCTGCAAATCTGCTAGTATCTTTTTTGATTGTTCAATCTTTTCTAACATGCTTAATGCAATGGGACTCTTAAGCAAATCATCTTTCAAAACAGTGAACTCTGTATTTTGTGCAAAAACTAAATTATTTGAATTTGGTCCTATGACTGAAAATAATAGAATAAAAGATGTAAAAATTGATAAAACTAAAAATTGATTATTGTCCCTCAATTTCAATTACAAAACTAAATAGCAATCTTATTTAGGAATTTGAAATAATTTAGTAGAAAGGTTAAAGTGCTTTGTGTAATTGCCTGTAAAAAACTTGAATTTAGATCTTCCTAGTTACTGCATAAACCGGATAAGAATATTTTAACCCAATTGAAAAACCACTAGTCTGCTTGAAACGGTAATACTTTAGTTCCTTTACCATTTCATACAAATCTCCACCAATTACTATGCCATTTTTGGGTGTAGAGTGATTTATTTTTGCACACATATTGACTGGCGGACCAATTATATCAATTGGAGACAAGGAATTTGGTTCCATAATCACAACTTTACCATAATCTGAACTAATCCGATAATCAAGATTTGGCAAACCTTGCATTTCCACAGATTCTGAGATAAGTTGATGTGCTTCGGACATGGCCAGATTACATTCCAAGCATCCAATAAATCCAAATTCATTTTTGAGATTTGTAGATTGTGGAAAATAATACAATATGCTGTCACCCCCATTCTTTAGAGGTATAGCTCCAAATTTTTTGAGAATTTTTGCCATAGAGTTTAAAAATACAACATAATACTGGCACCACTCTCTTTCGTGAAGATTAGCAGAGATTTTAGTAGAATTTACGATATCAACCAAACCAATGCAAAAATTTTGTGTTCTACCAGAAAAAGCAACCGTGTAATCTTGATTATTTGTCTGAGGTTTTTCAGCAAATGAATATGTACTCTGAGGCTCCATTGTCATACCTTTAATGCGTGATTGTGATTCATTAGGCTAG
>SMUX01131583.1_pt1 | contig 10598 bp, 10 predicted proteins | sample 2456431 | NCBI WGS metagenome assembly SMUX01 (sample SAMN11095930, study PRJNA526329) | marine sediment metagenome | biome: Marine sediment; feature: Surficial sediment; material: Deep marine sediment; isolation source: Hadal surficial sediment | place: Pacific Ocean | collected 2014-11 | depth... | reverse complement strand
TCATCGGCAGCCGCGCGCGCTACGTGGACGAGGAGAATGCGCTCGATCACGTGGCGGGATACTGCGTCTTCAACGATGTCTCCGAGCGCCAGTTCCAGCTCGAAGGCACCGGCCAGTGGGTCAAGGGCAAGAGCGCCGACACCTTCGCGCCCTTCGGCCCGTACATGGTGACCCGGGACGAGGTGCCCGACCCCCAGGACCTGCACCTGTGGTTGGAAGTGGACGGTAAACGCTATCAGGACGGATCCACCCGCACCATGATCTTCAGCGTCGCCCACCTGGTGAGCTACGTGAGCCGTTACATGACGCTCGAGCCCGGGGACATTATCCCCACCGGCACGCCGCCCGGTGTCGGCCTCGGGCTGAAGCCGCCGGTGTTCCTGCGCCCCGGCAACGTCATGCGCGTCGGCATCGACGGTCTCGGTGAGCAGGAACAGAATGTCGTGGCACACCCCGACGATTGAACGAGGACAAGCAACGGTGTCAAAGAAAAAACTTCCACGCCGCAGCGCCGAGTGGTTCGGAAAAACCAACAAAGACGGCTTTCATCACCGCAGCTGGATGAAGAATCAGGGGCTGCCCCACCACCTGTTCGACGGACGCCCGGTCATCGGCATCTGCAACACCTGGTCGGAGCTGACTCCCTGCAACGCGCACTTTCGCGTGCTCGCCGAGCGGGTCAAGCGCGGCGTCTACGAGATGGGCGGTTTTCCCCTGGAGTTTCCCGTCATGTCCCTGGGTGAAACCCTCATGCGTCCCACCACCATGATGTTCCGCAATCTGGTTAGCATGGACGTGGAGGAATCCATTCGTGCCAATCCCATCGATGGTGTCATTTTGCTGGTGGGATGCGACAAGACCACGCCCGCCTTGCTCATGGGCGCTGCGAGCTGCGATCTGCCCACCATCGCAGTGTCCGGTGGGCCGATGTTGAACGGCCGTTTTCGCGGCGAGCAGATCGGTTCCGGTACCCACGTCTGGAAATTCGAGGCCATGGTGCGCGCCGGCGAGATGGACATGCAGGAGTTCATGGACGCGGAAGCGTGCATGTCGCGCTCCGTGGGTCACTGCATGACCATGGGGACCGCCTCCACCATGGCGTGCATGGTGGAGTCATTGGGTATCGGCTTAGCCACCAACGCGGCAATACCAGCCGCCGATTCGCGCCGCAACGTGCTTGCCCACATGGCCGGGCGGCGCATCGTCGAGCTGGTGGAGGCCGACGTCAAGATATCGGACATCATCACCCGCGAGGCGTTCGAGAATGCCATGCGCAGCAACGGCGCCATCGGCGGATCGACGAATGCCGTGATCCACCTTCTGGCGCTGGCCGGGCGCCTGGGTGTGGAGATGTCCCTGGACGACTGGGATCATTTCGGCAAGGACGTGCCGTGCATCGTGAACCTGATGCCCTCCGGTGAGTATCTGATGGAAGATTTCTATTACGCCGGCGGACTGCCGGTGGTGCACCGGGAGCTCGGCGAGCATGGATTGCTCAACAAAGATGCCCTCACGGTGGGCGGTGGCACTATCTGGGAGAATTGCCGCGATGCAGAGTGTTTCAACCGCGATGTGATTCACAGCGTGGAAACGCCCTTCAAACCCCAGGGCGGCATCGCCGTGCTGCACGGAAATCTGGCTCCGGGTGGTGCAATCTTGAAACCGTCGGCGGCGTCGCCGGAGCTCATGCAGCATCGCGGCCGCGCCGTCGTGTTCGAGGACATCGACGATTACAAGGCGCGGGTCGACGATCCGGAGCTGGACATCGATGCGAGCTGCGTGATGGTGCTGAAGAATTGCGGACCCAAGGGTTACCCGGGCATGCCGGAAGTCGGCAACATGGGTCTACCGGCAAAGATACTGCGCGAAGGCGTCACCGACATGGTGCGCATATCCGATGCGCGCATGAGCGGCACTGCCTACGGCACGGTTGTTCTGCACACGTCGCCGGAATCCGCCGCCGGCGGACCGCTGGCGCTGGTGGAGAATGGCGACATGATCGAGCTGGACGTGCAAGCCCGCCGTCTGCACCTGGATGTCTCAGACGAGGAACTCGCCCGCCGCCGGGCCGCCTGGCAGCCGGTGTCGGCGCCGGAGAAGCGCGGCTACGCGAACCTTTACGTGGAGCACGTCAATCAGGCCGACGTCGGTTGCGATTTGGATTTTCTAGTGGGCGGCAGCGGCGCACCGGTGCCACGGGAGAGTCACTAACCGGGAGAGGGTGATGCCGCGATCGACCAAGACGCCTGTAGAAGATAGCCGCTGCATCCCCGCGGTGGCGCCCGCGATCTCTTCTTATATGAGCGCCGCGGCTAAGGACTGGGAGCCTGCCGGCGGCGACGGATTCTGGGTAAAACGGCTTTACGAGGACCAGGAGCGGGGCGAGCGCACCTGGTTGATGCGCATCGATGCCGGCGCCTATTCGCCCCCCCACAGCCACGAAGAGTTCGAGCAGGTTTACGTACTGGACGGCAGCTTCTACGATGATGACCGGTTGGTGAAGGCGGGAGAGTTCTGTGCCCGGTCACCGGGGGCGGTGCACACCGCCGCCAGTGACGATGGTGCGCTGATGATTGTTATCTATACGAAAGCCTGATTGTTCCTGTATGGCTCCATTGCTTTCTGAACGGAGCTCTCCAGGTAGGAGATGCAACGATGTTTGAATCAGAGCAGTTTATCGAGGAGTGTCGAGCGGCACTCGCAGAGAGCGACGTTCAGGGGGCGATAAACGAGATCGTGAAACGGGCCGTCAGCGAGCCGGCGCAGATCATCCGTGCATGGGGAGAACCAAAACTGGCCGGAGTCGAGACGATATACCAGGCTCCCGACCTTACGATTCTCAATTTACACTGGGGGCCCAACATGGACATTCATCCCCACGATCACCGAATGTGGGCGGTGATTGGGATCTACGGTGGTCGTGAAGACAACAAGTTCTACCGGCGCAGCGAGGACGGTTTGACCCAGCACGGATTGAAGCAACTGAACGCGAAAGACACAGCGCCCCTGGGAGAGACCATCATTCACTCGGTTTCGAATCCCCTCGACAAGATCACCAGCGCACTCCATGTCTATGGTGGAGATTTCTTCGATACACCGCGCAGTGAGTGGGATCCCGAGACATTCGAAGAGCATCCCTATGACGTAGAACATACGATGCGGGTGTTCGAAGAGTCGAACAGGCACCTGCGAGAGCCGGCACAGGGATAACCTCGGCTAGGCGATGTTTTCCGGATTCTGTACGGCAACCCGTTGAATCGTGCGTTCCGCCACCAGGTGGTTGGCGTCTGCGAAGAACTTCTTGAAATGTGGCTGTTCCCGATGCACATCCAGGGATGCGGCGTCGGTGTAAACCTCGTAGAAGAAAAAAGTATCCACATCGTCTTCGGACTGCAGAACGTGAAACAGATGGCAGTCGGGCTCGTCGCGCACCGCCGCTTGGGCATTGGCGAGGATATGGGGCTTGAACTCTTCGGCTTTGCCGGGGTGTAGTTTGATGGTGACGAAAATGGCGAATCGCGTCATGGGATTCTCCTCAACGGTACAGGGTGCCACCAATGTAACGGAGATCCGGTGTAAATCGAAACACGTTTTTTATCTGTAGCCCAAATTCCGGAACTGGAGGGATATCCATGGCGCGTGATGCCGACATCATCCGCACCGCCGACGTCTGCGACGAGTTCGGTGACGAGTTGCTGGTCTGCGAGCTGGCACTCAACGACTACGCCGGACGCAATCATTTCCACGGCGAGGTCAGGACCTTCGCCACCTACGAGGACAACCAGGGAATCAGGGAGCTGCTGGCGGCAGGCGGTGCCGGCAAAGTCCTGGTGGTGGACGGCCGCGGGTCACGCCGACGCGCGCTGTGCGGCGGTAACATCGCAGCGCTGGCGTTGCAGAACGGCTGGGAAGGGATGATCTTCAACGGCTGCATCCGTGACAGCCACGAGTTCACCGATCTGGATTTCGGCGTCAAGGCCGTGGGCACCACGGCGATGCCGCCCCGCAAGGACGGCATCGGCCGGGTCGGCCCCGAGATCTACATCGGTGGCATCGCCATTCACCCTGGCGATTATATTTACGCCGACCAGGATGCCGTGATCGTCCTCACCCGACCGGTCCACGACCTGTGAGCGTGCGTCGCCGCTGAACAGTGCGACCATCTGGCTTCGAACCACGACGACATGGCAAGGATTGTTCCTACAATCCTTTTGCATTCCCGCCATTGCACATGGATGTGCAGGTGCCGCGAAGCACAGGATGTGCGAGAGCGGCCATCCATGGCGGTCAGATGTGGGAGGTAGGGCAACGCATGGAGCAGTTGCCGAGGTGGTCGGGGGTTCGAGCCCCGACCGGCGCGCCACACTGTTTTTTTCGAAAAGTATATATTGGTATATACTCCAGAAGTGTTCATCAAAAAAGTTATTCGCTCGCTTGATAAGCACCGTGTAAAGTACGCCTTGATCGGGGGATATGCCGTCGCGCTGCACGGTGCCGTACGCGGAACGGTCGATGTGGATATCGTGATCGCCCTCAACCGCACTACTTTCAAAAGTGCCGAAAGTGCCCTTCACGAGATTGGTCTGGAGTCTCGGTTACCCGTCACTGCCGAAGAAGTGTTCTCTTTTCGCGAGGAGTACATTCGAAAGCGAAATCTCAAGGCGTGGTCCTTTGCGAATCCGCGCAATCCACTCGAAGTGGTGGATATCCTCATCACCGAAGACGCGAGAAAGATCAGCACTGTCAATAAGCGCGCCTCGGCATGAGCGATAAAAATCGCTGCGATCGCCGATCTCATCGCCATCAAGAAGAAGGCAGGGCGCGCCCAGGACTTGGAAGACATCAAGGCACTGAGGAAGCTTCAATGAGACCGGTGCAGTTTTTCAATGATGAGTATCTGGAGCAGTGCAGGCGCGCGACACCTGAAGCTATTTTGGAGTTCCTGGAAAGCTTCAGGCTGATGAACGAAAAATCGGGTAAATCGAAGCTAATCAGTATCAAGGTACCGCTATCTCTTCTCGAGGGTTTCCGCCGCAGATGTGAGCTCGAGGAGGTCAGATATCAGACGCAGATCAAAAGACTGATGGAGCAGTGGCTGAGAGGGGTCTAGCCTGAACGGAATTCGGGAAGCACGGCAACAGCAGCCCCGATATTGTGTCTCACTGCGAGCGGCTAGATAAGCTCGCCGTCGGTAATGATCTCCACCAGCGCCGGGCCCGAATGCGCGATGGCTTCCCCGAAGGCCGTTTGCAACTGCTCCGCCTTGGTTACCCTTGTGCCCTTACCACCACAAAGTTTCGCATACGCGGCGAAGCTCGGATTGTGCAGTGACGTCTGCCACACGGGCCACTCGCCTGCGCGTTGCTCCTTGGAAATCTTTCCAAGCTCCGAGTTGTTGAGGAGCACATGAGTGATGTCCATGTTGTACTTGACTGCCGTATTGAAATCACCCATGTACTGACCGAAACCGCCGTCACCACTGATGGAGATCACCTTGCGCCCGCGGTACTCCTCTTGGTCCTGGGTCGCTGCCCAGGCGCCCATGGCGGCGGGAAAGGCAAAGCCGATGGAGCCGAGATAGCCGGACATCAACACGCGCTGCCCCTCGCTCTCGAAGTAGCGGCCGAAAGAGTAGGTATTGTTGCCCACATCTACGGCGATCACCGCGTCGCCGGGGACACTCTCCGTGAGAGCGTGGAAAAGCGCCGCTGAGTTCACGCCTTTGCCCCGCTCGTCCGCAATTCGGCTGCGTTTCTCCTCGCGCCAGATGGACCAGCGCTCCGCCAGCTCGGAACGCTGGTCGGTGGTGTGGGCGGACCCGGCAAGTTTTTTCCTCATGCACCGCGCCGTAACACCGATATCACCCCATACCGGAACCGTCACGCTGTGGAACTTCCCCAGCGCCATGCGATCGAAGTCCACTTGAATGATCGTGCGCTTGGTCGTGATGCCCGTGTGATTGGAGAACGACGAACCGAAAGCCAGGATCAGATCGCACTCGTTCATGAACCAGCTCGCCACCGGCGTACCGGAGCGTCCCAGCACGCCGGCGGCCAGCGGATGCCTGTCGGCGATCTGTCCCTTTGCTTTGAAGGTTGTCAGGACCGGTGCGTTGAGCGATTCGGCGAGGGCAATGACGTCGTTCATGGCGTCCCTCGCACCATAGCCGACGATGAAGATCGGACGTTTCGACTTCTTCAAGTGCGCCAGCGCGTCTTCCAGTGCATCTTCGGGCGGCTCGATGGCCGACGAGGCGACGCGTCCGGCCGGGCCGGAGGCTGCCGCGGCCCCGTTCGTCGGCAGCGTCTGCACGTCGTCGGGAAATATCAGGTGAGCGACGTCGCGCTCGACGATGGCATTCTTACAGGCCAGGGACATCAGCTCGGCGTGCTTGGAAGTGTGCAGCACGGTTTGACTGAATCGTGCCACCGGCGCGAAGGCGGCCGCCAGGTCTACTTCCTGGAAGGCGCCGGGTCCGAAAACCTGCACATCCACCTGGCCGGTGAGCGCGAGCACCGGCGCTCTGTCCACCTTGGCATCCCAGAGCCCGGTCATGAGGTTGGTGGCGCCGGGTCCGGCGATGGTCAGGCAGGCTGCCGGCTTTCCGGTCAGCTTGGCGTAGCCGGAGCAGGCGAAGGCGGCCGCGCCCTCGTGGCGAATACCGAAGTAGCGAAGCCGTCCTCTTTTCTCCTGCAATCGGAGGGCGTCCGCGAGACCCAGATTCGAATGCCCCACCATGCCGAACACCGTGGTCACGCCCCAATTAGTCATGGTCTCGGCCATGACGTCGCTTACGGTTTCCGCGCGTGCCGGTTCCGCCTCGAGACCCACGTAGATGCCGTCCTCGCGAAGCTGCGTGGGAAAAATACGTTGCCCGGAATCTTCGTGACCGCCCGGGGCAAGCCCGGTCTGCGGATCGAAATCCCATCCGTGCCACGGACATCGCAGCCAGCATTGACCGTCGTTTCCTATCTCGATGGAGCCCTCGCCAAGCGGACCGCCCTGGTGCGGGCAGCGGTTATCCATGGCTGTGAATGCGCCGTCGATGTTGGTCAACGCCATGGAATGGCTGCCCGCCGTCACGGTCATGACGCGCCCCTGGGGCAGTTCATCCGCCCCGGCCACCCGAAACCACTCAAGCTTCTGATCGTCATCACTCATCGCACAACTCCCGTAAAGGTTGATTCGTCATCCACTCGCGACCCGCCGCCACGCCTCCGTAGGCGACGCCCGTCAGCTGTGCCATGTCCATCTTGAAAGTGGTCAGATCTTCGGGCGAAAACTGGTCCAGGTGCCGGTGACCCGCGGCGCGTGCGAGCACGGTCATAAGCTCCACGGAGGCGCTGAAGAATCGCGCCAGACGGGCGGCCGCTATATCAACCGGCAACCGGGCACGCAGGTGAGGCTGCTGGGTCGCAATACCAACGGGGCAATTGTTGGTGTGGCAGGCGCGCATCCCTAAGCAACCGATGGCCTGGATCGCTGCGTTGGAAACCGCGATGCCGTTAGCTCCCAATGCCATTGCCTTGGCGAAGTCGGCAGGCCCCCGCAGCCCGCCGGTAATGATGAGCGTGACGTCGGACGCGGCGCAAGAGTCGAGATGCCTGCGGGCTCTCGCCAGTGCCGGAATCGTCGGCACCGAGATGTTGTCTCTGAATATGAGCGGCGCCGCCCCTGTGGCGCCACCTCTCCCATCGAGGATGATGTAATCGACCCCGATCTCCAGGGCCGCGTCGATGTCCTTTTCGACGTGCTGTGCGGACAGCTTGAATCCCACCGGTATGCCGCCGGTCCTTTCGCGCACCTGGGCGGCGAAATCGCGAAACTGACCAAGCTCGGTCCACTCCGGAAATCGAGCGGGCGATATGGCGGCTTCACCCTCGGCAAGGGATCGCACCTGGGCAATCTTGCCTTTGACCTTGCTGCCGGGCAGGTGACCGCCGGTGCCGGTCTTTGCGCCCTGCCCACCCTTGAAGTGAAAGGCCTGGGTCAACTGCACCTTGTCCCAGGAGAAGCCGAAACGTGCCGATGCGAGCTCATAAAAATAGCGGGAATTGGCGGCCTGCTCCTCGGACAGCATGCCGCCCTCCCCGGAGCAGATACCGGTACCCGCAAGCTCTGCGCCCCTGGCGAGCGCCACCTTGGCCTCCTCGGACAGCGCACCGAAGCTCATGTCGGAGACGAACAGCGGGATTTCCAACTTCAATGGCTTGTTCGCACGCGGCCCGATGACGACGTCGGTGCCGACGGGCTCCTCATCCAGCAACGGCAACTTGTGCAGCTGTGCCACTACGAACTGCAGGTCATCCCACTTGGGCAAGGATCCGCGCGGCACACCCATGGCCGCCGCCGCACCGTGGTGTCCTACTTTCGACAATCCGTCGCTGGCCAGTGAGCGAATGAACTTCACATATGGCTCGTCCTCGGTACCCGTGTGGTCCTGATAGAGTCCCTGGTAGCTGTCCCGGTTGTAGGGTTGGGGGTGCTGCCTGGCCCACGCGCGGATCTCGTCCTCATCCACCCAGACCTGCCCGTCTTCCATCCAGGCGTCGAACCTGGTGAGGGTTTCACTGTTGTTGTACTCGCTGATGCCGGTATCCAGGCGATAGTCCCAACCGTGCACGCCACAAACAAGGTTGTCGCCTTGAACATGACCATCCGACATCAGCGCGCCCCGGTGGGCACAACGGCCGTATAAGACCCTGACCTCCTCATCGAAGCGCACAATCACCAGGTCCACATCGGCCACCAGCGCATAAGCCGGTTTGCGATCCTGCAATTCATCCCACGTCCCTACGGAAATCTTGTTCATATCTTGAATGTTCCTATTGGATTAGCGTTTGAGCTTCAAGCCTTCCCGAAGCGGCATCTCCGAGACAGGTATATTTTCCTGGCACTCACCCATGCGAGCCGCGTGACGGCCATAAAGCTTTGCCAGCGGAGCCGCGCTGACGCCATGTAAAAGTGCGCTCAGTCCTACTGTAATGACGGTGATGGACAACAATTCGGTGCGATGCACCAGTTCCACCTTCTCGAGGATGAGCAACACGAAGAGAATCGATGCGAGCCCGCGCGGCCCGAACCAGCCGAGGAACATCACTGAGGGCAGCCGCAGCCCGGTGCCGATGAGCGAAATCGCGACAGGTAACATGCGAACGACCGTCAAGCTCAGCACCGCATACGCAATCGTCGCCACGCTAACGTGCTCCAGACCTTCTGGTAGAAGAGCGGCGCCGAATATGAGAAACGTCATCAGCATCAGAAGCTGCCCTTCCGCTTCCATGAATTCGAACAGAAAAGTGCACGGATGGCGCACCGTGGCACCGAGTACCAAACCGCCGACGAAGGCAGCGATGAAGCCGTTACCGCCTATCAGCTCCGCCGCGGCGAAGGCGAAGACCGCCAGGGACAGTATGCCGATACCCTGGAAGGGGGTGTCCGCCCAGCCGCGATGGGCAGCGGAATCGAGCAATCGGGCGCCGACAAAGCCCACCAGAGCGCCGGCGAGGGGTCCAAGCGTTAGCTGAAAAAGGGCGAAGCTCAGCCATTCCGACGCTTGGGCCGGCTCCTGCTGCGCACTGGCGAGGGCTGCAAAAAGCAGCACCGCCGGCAGGGCGATCCCGTCGTTGAGCCCGCTCTCGACGTTGATGGCCTGGCGGATGCGCACGGGTACCGCCTTGGCCGATACCACGGACTGGCCGAGCGCCGCATCGGTAGGGGCGAGGAGCGCCGCCAGCAGCACCGCCTCCCAGAAGTCGAGCTGCGGAAACAGCATCAGCGCAACCCACGCCCCGCCGGCCATGGTAAGAGGAAGCCCGATAAGAAGCATTCTCAGGGGTAGGTTATGGTCACGGCGCAGTTGCGTGAGGTTGATTCGTGCCGCGTCCGAGAACAACACCAGAATCAGCGTCAGTTCGGCGATCACGTGAATGGCGCCGTGACCGGGGTCCACGTTGGCAATGCCGAGCACGCCCTGACCGAGCAGATATCCGAAGACGATGAAAACCAGGGGTGGGGTAACTATCGTCCCTTGCAGGCGCCCCGAGACCAGCGCAAATGCGAGCAATGCGCCCGAAACCAGGGCGATCGAGACGAGATCCATAGCGGCATCCTTAGACGGTATACTGAAGCAGCCTGCACTATAGACACCGCCGGCCAGTAATCGGTTACACGGAGGCTTTTAGATTGACTCCGGGCTACTTCGACGGCCCCTGCATCGGTGGAGCAAAACGGGGTTCCAGTGTGCCAACGACATTCGAAGCCCGCTTCAGAGTAACTGATTAGTGGAGGATGATCGCGCCGAACGATCCGATGCATCGCTCTCCGAGCCGCGGGGCAAACAATCGGCCGAGCAGATGGTGCGGGACAACATCGGTTGGATGCTGGCTCTCGCCCAGCGTGTGCTGGGGGACCGGGCGCTCGCCGAAGATGCCGTCCAGGATGCTTTTCAAAACGCCTTTCGGGCCCTCGGTGGCTTCCAGGAGCGCTCCAGCCTCAAGACCTGGCTGCACCGCATCACGGTCAATGCCAGCCTGACGATTCTGCGACGTCAGAAACGTCTCGCCGAGGAGCCCATCGATGATTATCTGCCCGAGTTC
>SMUX01007936.1_pt1 | contig 10600 bp, 7 predicted proteins | sample 2456431 | NCBI WGS metagenome assembly SMUX01 (sample SAMN11095930, study PRJNA526329) | marine sediment metagenome | biome: Marine sediment; feature: Surficial sediment; material: Deep marine sediment; isolation source: Hadal surficial sediment | place: Pacific Ocean | collected 2014-11 | depth 0-1... | reverse complement strand
GGTACCAAGATTCATGAAGGGGACGCCTTCATCATCAACCATCCATACCTTGGGGGAAGCCCCCACGCCCCGGACATGGCAGTTCTCACACCGATATTTTATCGTTCGGACCTCGTCGGCTTCACTGCTACTATGGCTCACAAGAGCGACATCGGCGGCACGGTCCCGGGGAGCGGTTCGGGGCAGGCACGTGAAATATTCCAGGAGGGCCTGCATCTACCAGCCGTGAAGTACGTGTCGCGTTCCCAAACTGTAAAAGAGGTTGAAGCGATTATTGCGGCCAACAGCCGCACACCGGAGCTGGTGATCGGCGACATCCGCGGCCAGGTAGGGGCTGGCCGTCTCGGGGAGAGAAGGATCTCCGAAATCATGGAAAGGTACGGAAAGGAAACGGTCATTGAGGCGACCGAGAGGCTTTCCAGTTACACGGAGAACAGGATACGCATAGCGATCGCCTCCTGGCCCGACAACTGCCACGAGGGAGAGGGCTTCATCGATCATGACGGGATCGATCTCGATCGTCCAATCCGAATCCACGTATCAGTGAAAAAAAGGGGGGACCGGCTTCACTTTGACTTCAGCCAATGTAGCGATCAGACCAAGGGGCCGGCCAACATCCGCCCCCCTCTCGTCCAGGCCTGTTGCTACTACTGCCTGGTATGCCTGGTCGATCCCTTCCTTCCGATCAATCAGGGATTGGCCCGAGTCGTGGAGACTACATTTCGAGAGGGGAGCGTGGTCCACCCGCGTTTTCCCGCAGCGGTAAACACCTACATGCCCACCGCCCTCGTGGTCGTGGAGGCCATTTTCAAAGCCCTGGGCAACTTCACCCCTAACAAGAGAATTGCGGATGGTTCAGGAAGCGGCGCCATTGCCCTCGGTGGACACGGAAAAAGAGGAGGGAGGGGCTATGTCCAGTACGAGATATTTGCTGGAGGTACCGGGGCCAGGTGGGGAAGAGACGGAGTCTCGGCCGCCGCAGCTCACTTGAGCAACTGCAAAATAGCCCCCGTAGAGATCATCGACTCGGAATTTCCCACGCGGGTAGAACGGTTTGAGCTGACCCCCGACTCTTGCGGTCCGGGGATCTATCGTGGAGGCCTTGGCTTTGTTCGGGAGTACCGGATACTCGACGACGAGGTCCGTTTTTCCATGCGTACGGACAAGCATCGGATCGCGCCCTGGGGCATCGCAGGAGGCAAAAAAGGAGCCACAGGGTCCTGTATCACCAATCCGGGCGCTCCCGGGGAACAGAGACTTCCATCTCGCTTTGGTGATTTTGTTCTCCACAGGGGAGACCTGCTACGTCTCGAGAGACCCGGAGGGGGCGGCATCGGCAATCCCCTGGAGCGTGATCCGCAAAAGGTTTTCGAAGACGTGCGCCAGGGCTACGTCTCCATCGAGGGTGCGGAAAGGGACTAAGGCGTGATGATCAGACAGGCCCCTGATGACTTCTCCCTCGACATGGTGGAGACCCGAAAGCTCCGACAAGGGTCAACCAGTCGCACACACCCCTCAGGTTAGCACAACCAATTGCCAACGATCATTGATTAGTGAGGTGGGAGGATCTTCTGACTTCTGACTACTGGTAACTCGTGACTAATCAAGTTATATCGACCACGGGGTTTGAAACGCAGGGGCCGATATAATTTGATTGTAAATTCTTCGTGATCTTCGTGTGCTTCGTGGCAGACAAATACTATCCAAAGATATTTGAAATTTTCCGTTGAATTTGGGTTTAGTGAATCGGAGAAAAGATAACTCGCGCAAAGGCGCAAAGGGCGCCAAGAGCGAACAAACTTAGAAACTCGAAATCCGAAATTCGAAACAAATCCAAGTGACAAAAATACAAATGTCATAAACAGCCTGTAATTTACAATCGTTGCTTAAGAACTTTAGAGTTCGATATTGTTTCGAGTTTCGATATTCGAAATTCGGATTTCACTCATTGCGGTCTTGGCGTCTTGGCGAGAATATCTTTGTTGAAGCGTTCTGTTGAACATTTTATCGGTAAGAATCTATCACATGTCAAAGGAACTGACGGTTTACCAGGCCAGTGAAACCAGCCGCAGTCTCTTATCTGTTTCAGCAAGAAAGGAATATCACCACGAAGAGCACGAAGGACACAAAGTGAAATCAGGTTACTAAGTAACCCCGCGGCAAGCCGCGGGTTTACCCAATAATAATCAGCGCTGCTGCATTGCCTCAAAGAGGTGGAGCTGCTTGGTCTTGCCCTCGTCGTCAACATGGAGAGGATAGTTACCGCTGAAACAGGCATCACAAAAACCATCTCTGCTGCCGTCAAGAAAGACATACATTCCTTCCTGACTTAGATAGGAAAGGCTGTCCGCGCCGATGAATTCACAGATCTCACTGACCTTGTGGGAAGAGGCGATGAGCTCACTGCGGGTGGGGGTATTTATCCCGTAGAAGCAAGGGCCCATTGTCGGCGGGGAGCTGATCCTCAGGTGGATCTCTTTCGCGCCCGCGTCGCGCAGCATCTGGATGATCTTTCGGCTAGTGGTCCCGCGTACAATGGAATCATCCACGACCACCACCCTCTTGCCCTGCAGCACCTCACGCTGGGCGTTGAGCTTTATCTTAACACCGAAGTGGCGAATGGACTGAGCCGGCTCAATAAACGTTCGCCCCACATAGTGATTCCGGATCAGGCCGAACTCCAGGGGAAACCCGGACTCCTCGGCATAGCCGATCGCTGCAGGCACACCGGAATCGGGGACAGGGGTAACGAGGTCTGCCTCTACCGGGCTCTCCCGGGCGAGCTGACGCCCAAGCTCTTTTCGGATGCGGTACACGTTGCGACCGTACAGGTTGCTGTCCGGTCGGGCGAAATAAATGTATTCAAAGATACACTTGGCGTGGGGGACCGGCGGAAATGGCTTTAGAGATTCCATCCCCTGAGGTCCAAAGGTAATAATCTCCCCTGGCTCCACCTCTCTTATATATTCGGCCTCGATCAGATCCAGGGCACAGGTCTCCGAGGCAACCACATAACCGTCGGAGTCCGCCGCAGTCTTAAACCGCCCCACGACCAGGGGGCGAAATCCCATGGGATCCCGTACAGCAATCATCCGGTCCAGCATCAAAAAGACAAGAGAGTAAGCCCCGCTGACACGGCTCAGCGCATCGACAAGGCGATTCATCTGGGTCCTCTCCTTGGAAGTCGCGATGAGATGAATGAAAACCTCGGTGTCCGAGGTAGACTGGAAGATCGAACCGTAGGCCTCCAGTTCCCCCCGCAGAATCTGGGCATTGACGAGGTTCCCATTATGGGCAACCGCGATGGGACCATCCGCGTATTCCATGACCAGGGGCTGGGCATTCTTGAGATGGCTTTGTCCCGCCGTGGAATAACGGTTGTGACCGATAGCGCTGGATCCTCTAAGGCGTTTAATAATATCTTCTTTAAAGACATCGGCCACCAGACCCATCTGCCGATGGGAGATGAGAGCCCCGCTATCAGAAGAAACGATGCCCGAGGATTCCTGGCCGCGGTGCTGAAGGGCGTAGAGGCTGAGGTAGACCATGTTGGCCGCCTCCGGGTGGCCGTAGACTCCAACCACGGCACATTCATCGTGAAATTTATCGACCACAGACATACCCACTATTGCAGCCTTCTTTCCAAGGCGCTCCCCCAAATGGCCTTGAGCTCCTCCACCGGGAGCCGGATCATGGGCTGGACCACAAACCGCGCTCCTCCAACCTCGCCGATCACCTGCATCGGGGCTCCCTCTTTTTCTGCAATCTCCCTTAGGCGATTCAAGCTCTTACCCTTGACAGAAACGATGATGCGCGATTGGGATTCCCCAAAGAGCAAGGCATCGGCCCGCATCATCTCGTGCAGCTCGATCCTTACCCCCAGAGGCCTTCCCGGCCCAGTCACACAGCACTCCGTGAGCGCCACGGCCAACCCACCCTCAGAGACATCATGAGCGGAGCGGACAATCCCCCTCTCGACAGCCTTAAGGCAGCACTGCTGCACCGCACGCTCGAGCTTGAGGTCGATCCACGGAGGGGTCCCTCGGACCAGGCCATGAAAGATTTTAAGATACTCGCTGCCTCCAAACTCCTCACGGGTAGTGCCCAGGAGCACTACGTGGTCCCCGTCAGACTTAAACCAAGGAGTGACATGACGTTCGACCCTGGCCAGGATCCCTACCATCGCCACGGTAGGGGTCGGATAGATGGAGACACCTCTGGTTTCATTATAGAAGCTAACATTCCCACTAACAACCGGCACTCCTAAGCCGATGCAGCCATCGCGCATTCCCTGGATGACCCCGGAAAATTGCCACATCACCTCTGGACTCTCCGGGCTGCCAAAATTAAGGCAATCGCTTAAACCGAGGGGTCGCGCTCCGACGCACGCCAGGTTGCGGGTCGCCTCGGCCACAGCCAAAAGCCCTCCGACATAGGGATCGAGATAACAGTACCTGCTGTTACCATCGACCGTGAGGGCAAGTCCTTTTTTGGTCTCCTTGATCCGAATCACCGCAGCATCCGAGCCTGGAGCCAAGACCGTGTTGCTGCGCACAAAGTGGTCATACTGCCGATAGACCCATTCCTTCGAGGCAAGATTGGGAGAATCCAGAAGGCGCTTAAGGGCCGCCCCCAGATCTTCGGGTTCAGCGATTTTCTTCAAGTCCAACGTCTGTACTTCGTCCTGGTCTTTTGGCCGCTCGGCAGAACGGCTATAAACCGGGGCCTCCGAGGTCAGCGCCGAAATCGGGATGCGCGCTACTTCCGTGCCATTAAAGAGGGCACGGAACTGCCGATCCTTGGTCACTCTCCCGATCACAACCGCATCAAGGTCCCATCGGCTGAAGATGCCCTTGACCTCTTCTTCACGGCCCTTCTTCACCACCAGGAGCATCCGCTCCTGAGATTCGGAAAGCAGAATCTCGTATGGGCTCATCCCCTGCTCCCTCAAGGGGACACTAGAAAGATCGAGCTCTACGCCTGTACCCCCTCTCTCCGCCATCTCGGCGGACGAACTGGTCAAACCGGCGGCGCCCATATCCTGAATTCCTACCAGGCAGTCTCTCCCCATAAGTTCGAGACATGCCTCTAACAGGAGCTTCTCGGTGAACGGATCCCCTACCTGAACCGTGGGCCTTCTTTTTTCCGCCTCTTGGGAAAATGCCTCGGAGGCCATGGTAGCTCCGTGGATCCCGTCCCTTCCGGTCTTTGCGCCAACAACCATCAGGGAATTACCGACTCCTTTTGCCCACCCCTTGAAGAGAGACTTCTTTTCGGCCACCCCGAGGGTAAAGGCGTTGACGATAATATTGTCATTGTACGACTCGTCGAAATAAATCTCGCCACCTACCATAGGTACCCCCACACAATTACCGTAACCCCCAATCCCCCCCACCACACCGCTCAGAAGGTAGCGCGTCCGGGTATCATCAAAGCTGCCAAAGCGGAGCGAGTTCAGGCTGGCAACCGGACGGGCACCCATGGTAAAGACATCGCGCAGAATCCCCCCAACGCCAGTGGCCGCACCCTGATAGGGCTCAATGAAAGAGGGGTGATTATGGCTTTCCATCTTAAAGACCGCAGCCAAACCATCTCCTATGTCCACAATCCCGGCATTCTCCCCAGGGCCCTGAAGGACCGCCGGACCCTGCGTGGGCAGTTGCTTGAGATAAACCTTGGAGCTCTTATAACTGCAGTGCTCAGACCACATCACAGAAAAGACACCCAGCTCTGTGAAAGTGGGTTCTCGGCCAAGAATGGCTAACAATTTCCGGTACTCTTCTTCGGTCAGGCCGTGGGAGGCCACCACGTCCGGCGTGATTGCAGGCTGGGGAAATTCGGTTGTGCTCAGTCCCTCCATGCGTTTTGTCCCCCCCTACTGCACGCATCCATCATTGAAGAAAAAATCTTCACCCCATCCTCGCTGCCAAGAATTGCTTGCACAGCATCTTCGGGGTGAGGCATCAGGCCAAAGACATTTCTCGTTTTGTTGCAAATACCGGCGATATGATCCAGGGAACCGTTGGGATTAGCAGATGGTGACGTCTTCCCCTTGGAATCCACGTAGCGCAACAGAATTTGCCTTTCCTTGCGTAGCCGCTCAAAGGTAAGAGGGTCTGCATAATAGCAGCCATCCCCGTGCTTGATTGGAAGCCTCAGGAGCATCCCCTTCTTTCCCCGACAGGTAAAGGGTGTGTTCTTCTCCTCTATGCGCAAGAATACGTGCCGACAGGTAAACCGAAGGGAGGTGTTGCGAACCAATGTCCCTGGCAGGAGTCCGGCCTCACAGAGGATCTGAAAACCGTTGCAGATCCCAAGGACCAACCCACCCTTGCGCGCAAACTCAATGACTCCCTGCATGATCGGAGAGAAGCGGGCCATCGCCCCAGCCCGGAGATAGTCTCCATAGGAAAACCCTCCAGGCAGGACCAGGCAATCCCACCTCCCCACCAACCTGTCTTTGTGCCAGAGATAGTCCACCTTCTGCCCGAGCACATCTTTAAGACAGTAATGGACATCTTGCTCATCGCAGGAGCCAGGAAAGACAATAACTCCCCAACGCATATGTTCACCCCGATCTGAAAAGAGGCCTGGGGCCGGAGACACAAAAACGACTGTGCCATCCTGCCATTGTGCGATTTGTGTCCCGGTTCGTTCGGAGCCAGGAGAGGCCGGGAACTGATAATGACAACAAGGGTGTGGCTAGGAACATATCTTCGGATCGGGGTTCGGTCAGGCCGATAAATCCTGGATTTCAAAATGGTAGTCTTCAATCACAGGGTTGGCCAGCAGCCTCTCGCACATCTCCCGAATGCAGCTCTCAGCCTCACCTGGGGATGGGATATTGAGGTTGAACTCCAGGTATTTTCCCATCCGCACCTCAGTCACCCCGTCGTAGCCCAGGCTGTGAAGGGAGCGCTCGATGGCATGACCCTGAGGGTCCAAGACTCCATCTTTAGGTGTAACAAAAATTTTGACACGGACCATGACTCAGATCCTTAACCACACACCCGCCGGCAGACTTCCTGATAGGCCTCCTCGACCTTGCCGAGGTCGCGACGGAACCGATCCTTGTCAAGTTTCTCCAGTGTCCCCTTTTCCCAAAGGCGGCAGGTGTCAGGACAGATCTCATCGCCAAGGAGGATCTTACCGTGATAACGACCAAACTCCAACTTGAAGTCCACCAGGATGAGGTTGCGCCGGTCGAAGAAATCCTTGAGGATCTCATTGATGCGAAAGCTGAGGGCCTCGACCTCCTTCATCTCGGTGTCCGTGGCCAGCCCCATAGCTCGGATATGGTACTCATTAATCATGGGATCGCCCAGAGGATCGCTCTTGTAATAATATTCCAGCACAGGCATCGAGAGAGAGGTCCCTTCCGCCAAACCAAAACGCTTGGCCAAACTGCCGGCGACCACGTTCCGCATCACCGCCTCGACGAGGATCATCTCCAACTTGCGCACCTGCATTTCCCGATCACTTAGCCTTTTGACGAAATGGGTCGGGATCCCCTCGGCCTCTAGAAGCTTGAAAAGGACCTCAGAGATCGCGTTGTTCATGATTCCTTTATCACCAATGGTCCCACGCTTCTGGGCATTAAAGGCGGTGGCATCGTCTTTGAAAAACTGGATGATAAGGTCGGGGTCTTCCATGGCATAGAGAATTTTTGCCTTCCCTTCGTAAAAAGCATGTCTCTTCTCCACGTTTTTCTCCTTATCTCTTTTTACTTCTCACCACTCACTATTCAATCTCAACGGAATACACGTTGAAAGATGAGGTCCACGTTTTTCAAGGTATGCTTGATATTCCAGATCTCTTCAACCTCGCTGGAGGAGAGGTGTTGACTTACCTCCGGGTCTCGTAACAATTCTCGCTTGAAATCTCCCCCGTCTCTCTGCGCCTTGAGTGCATGGCGCTGTACGATTCTGTATGCCACATCCCTGGATAAACCCTTTTCCACGAGGCGAAGGAGAACCTTCTCCGAAAAGATCGCACCGCCGCTCTTCTCAAGATTACGCCTCATGGTCTCTGGGTAGATGGATAGATGTTTCAGGACGAAGGTGATTCGGTGGAGCATGAAATCAAGCAGGATCGTTGCATCCGGCGCAATCACCCGCTCCACGGAGGAGTGGCTGATATCCCGCTCATGCCAGAGGGCAACATTCTCAAGGGATGCCATGGCATACGAACGAAGGAGCCTCGCCAGGCCTGTCACGTTTTCCGATAGTATCGGATTCTTTTTATGGGGCATGGCCGATGAGCCCATCTGACGCTCTGAAAAAGGCTCTTCCACTTCTAGGACCTCCGTGCGCTGGAGGTGGCGGATCTCCACGGCGAACTTTTCCAATGAGCTGGCTACTACGGCCAAGGTGGAAAAAAAGAAGGCGTGGCGATCTCGCTGGACAATCTGGCTGGAGATAGGGTCAGGCTTGAGTCCGCTCTTCCTGCAGACATAGGCCTCCACGTCGGGCGAGATCTGGGCAAAAGTGCCTACGGCTCCAGAGATCTTGCCGAAGCTTATCCCATCGGCGGCCCATTTTAACCTGGCAAGATTACGCTGCATCTCCTCATACCACAGAGCAAACTTGAGGCCGAAGGTGATGGGCTCTGCATGTACCCCATGGGTACGCCCGATCATCGGTGTCCTTTTGTTCTTGAACGCCTGCCGGCGCAGAACCTTAAGGAGATCTCGCACATCCTCGAGCAGAAGAGAAGAAGCCTCCTTGAGCTGCAAGGCCAAACCGGTATCCATGATATCGGAAGAGGTCAGGCCGACGTGGACGAAGCGCGAATCTTCGCCCAAAGACTCACCAAGGCACCTCAAAAAGGCGATCACTTCATGGCGGACCTCTTTTTCGATCTCCTGGATCCGGCCTACATTGAAGCGGGCCCTCTTTTTGATTCGAGCCACCGCTTTCCTGGGGACCAATCCTGTTCGGGCCAAGGCCTCCGCAGCCAGGATTTCGACGTCCAGCCACTTTTGAAAGCGGGTTTGCTCGGACCAGATCCGAGCCATTTCCGACCGACTATAACGATCAATCATTAGAGCCGGTAAACAGTGAATATCAGAAAGCTTGGGGCTGAAGCCTGATATCTCATTTTACTTACCTTTATCGGTGTGACCAAAGCCTCCCTCCTGGCGAGCAGAAGGGGGAAGTTCTCCTACCTCCAACCAGCGGGCTCGGCAAACCCGCTGCACCACCATCTGGGCTATCCTCTGCCCTTGGCGAATAACCACAGGCTCCTTTCCCAGGTTGATGGCGATCATTTGGATCTCACCACGGAAATCCGAATCGATGGTCCCAGGGGTATTGACCAGGGTGATACCCTGTGTCAGGGCAAGGCCGCTCCTCGGTCGAATCTGTGCCTCAAATCCTCTCGGTAGCGCTATAGAAATCCCCGTAGGGATCAGGGCCCGCTCTAGGGGTGCCAATGCCAAATCGTCCTCTAAATCCGCACAGAGGTCCATCCCGGCCGATCCCTCAGTCATGTAACTAGGAAGAGGGATCGAGTCCTCCCGATGGCGGTGCCGTTTTATTTGGATCTCGACCTCTTCCACTGGCTCCGGACCATGAAGCATACTCCATGGATATCAGAATTTAGAGCCTGAGGTCTAGAGAGATTTTCTCGACGTTGCCCAAAAGGGTAAGGGCCATCACTTCTGGCCGAAAGATCTCCCGGGCTAGATCAATGATATCCCCGCGGGACACAGCGCAGATGCCCTCCGAGATATCCTCCATTGAAATCGCCTTGCCGAAGTAGATCTCGTTTCTGGCGAGATGACTCATCCATGAATCGCTAGATTCCAAGCCCAGGATCGTGTTCCCTATTACCTGACTCTTGGCCCGTGCGAGGTCTTCCTCTGAAATTTCTTCTTCAATGAAGCGGCGGCATATTGTGGTAATCACGTCCACAACCTCTTCCACCCAATCGGATTTGGTCCCTGCATAGATCCCCAGATATCCCACGTCGCGGTAAGAAGACATAAAAGAGTATATGGAGTAGGCCTTTCCTCTCTTTTCACGAATCTCCTGAAAAAGCCGGGAGCTCATTCCCCCACCCAAATGGGTGTTCAGAAGATAAGCCACATAGCGCTTCTCATGGGAATGGTGGATCCCAGCAAATCCGAAGCAGAGATGGACCTGTTCCAGGGGCTTAGAATGCCGCACGACCCCGCTATGGAATTGGACCGGCGATAAATGCTCCGTCACGGGGCGCGCCTTGAGAGCGGAGAAATCTTTAGCCAACCTCTCCACCAAATCGTTGTGGCGACAATTACCCGCGGCCACGATAATCACCCGGCCCGGGAGGTAACGACCACGGACAAAATTGAGAAAATCTTCCCGCTGGAAACTGGAGACAGTAGCGACCTCACCGCATATGGGTCGGCCCAATGGATGGTCTCCAAAAAAATCCAGGCTAAAAAGATCGTGCACATAGTCCTCAGGGGTATCCTCGGCCTGGGAGATCTCTTGAAACACGACAGATCTCTCGCGCTCGATCTCCTCCCCATCAAATACCGAATGCAGAAAAAGGTCAGACAGCAGATCGATGGCCAGGGGAAGGTTCTCATCCAACACCTTGGCGTAGTAGCAGGTGG
>SMUX01196417.1_pt1 | contig 10605 bp, 11 predicted proteins | sample 2456431 | NCBI WGS metagenome assembly SMUX01 (sample SAMN11095930, study PRJNA526329) | marine sediment metagenome | biome: Marine sediment; feature: Surficial sediment; material: Deep marine sediment; isolation source: Hadal surficial sediment | place: Pacific Ocean | collected 2014-11 | depth... | reverse complement strand
GTCCAATTATGAAGGGGCAAGCCAATACCACCAGGCACGTTTTCCAGGCCATGAGTTCAGTGTAGGAAGCGGTCTTGAAGGAGACCGGGTTGTGTCGCTAGCAGAGTGGCGAAGTGTGGAGGCGATCACGAAAATGCGATCGAATCGCGCCGTTGACCTGTATATATTCCTGTCGCTAGCCGAGGGCTGCGTTTTTGCCGGCAATCCGGCCAAAAACGGCTCCGGAGGTGAGTCCGCTGCCACCCGGATAGTTGAAATAGAACAGTCCGCCCATGAGTTCACCTGCCCCAAAAAGCCCATGAATGGGCTTTTCGTCCTGGGCCAGTACCTTTGCCGTACGATCGATGTGTAAGCCGCCGAAGGTGAACGTAATCCCGCAGGTCACGCCATAGGCCTCGAATGGCGGTTCATCGAGACAATTAGCCCAATTCGACTTAGGAACGATGAGTCCCCGCGTTCCACGACCGTCCAAGGTAGTTGGATCGAACGGGATCTCGGTCATGACTGCCGCGTTGAATGTTTCCACGGTCTCGATGAAGGCGATTTCGTTCATACCCTCCATTTTCGCCGCGAGCTCCGGGATTGATCCGGCACTGACCTTGGTGACCTGGCGAATCCTATATTCGTCACGGAGATCCGCTGTCACCTTGGCGTCGAATACCTGCCAGGCACTCTGTTGGGGTTGGCGGAGGATCTCCTGACCGTATTTTGCATAGGTAAAGTTGCGGAAGTCCGCTCCCTCATCGACGAACCGTTCGCCGTTGTTGTTTATTATCACGCCGAGAGGGTAGGAATGTTTCTGAAAGCTGTCCCCGACGTTCAGATCGCCGAATTCCGGTGCGTTCAGATCCCACGCGACGGCGTGACAACCGGACCAGTGGCCTCGTGCCGCAGCGCCGGCTGATAATGCCATGGCAATTCCATCGCCCGTGTTGAACCGGGTCCCACGCACTTTGGCCAGATCCCAACCCACGCCCAGATAACGGGTTCGCCAGGTTGTACTCGATTCGAATCCCCCACAGGCAAGGATCACCGCGTCGGCATGATAGACGTCCGACTCGCCGTTCTGTAACACCGTGACGCCGCAAACCCGACCCTGTTCGCAGACGAGATTCGTTGCGCGAGCGTCATAAAGCAGGGTGACGCCGTGTTTGGTGGCAATGTCTGTCAGGCTGTCGACAAGGCCGGGTCCTCCGCCCCAGGTTTCCACGGTGAGCCCACCCCAGAAGCGAACCCGGCCGTCTGTTTCGAAAGACTGGCGGCCATAAAGTGGCAGGAATCGCACACCTTTTTCCTGCATCCACTGGAGAGTAGGGAAACTCTCATCAATCAGCGTTTCCGCAAGATCAGGATCGGTACGATATTGGCTAAGCCGGCCCAGATCATCGAAAAACTGCTCGCGAGCATAGGTCCCGAAATCCGTTCGGGCGATTTCGGCTTGGGTGAGGTCTGGCATCAGACGTTTGAGATCGTCGGTGCCGTTGTACACCACGCGCATGGCGCCGGCGGTAAATCGTGAGTTGCCACCACGCAGCTCGAAGGGTGCTCGCTCGAGCAGCGTGACCCGTGCGCCATGTTCTGCGGCACTGATCGCTGCACACAACGCGGCGTTACCTCCGCCGACGATGAGCACCTGTCGACTTTCCCTCATTGCCCTTGATACCGGATACCCGTAGTCTCTTGTTAGATTATCACAGGAGGGGAAGGTACCGCGGCTGCGTGGAGGGTACTCATGGCCTGTCAGACTGCGGCGCCTCAACACTGATGACGTTACCAAAAACCGTGTTTGCGATGGTGCAGACGGCAGTTCGCTCTCTGGAACCACGGGATCTGCCGATGCCCGAGATCGACGATGATTCAGGGCTTCTCAAGCTCGAAGCCTGTGGCATCTGTGGCAGCGACTATGAGCAGTTTGATGGAAAACTGCGTACGCCCATGCCGGTGATACCCGGGCATGAACCGCTCGGTGTGATCGCCAAGATCGGTGATCGTGCCGCCGCGCGCTGGGGGGTTGATGTGGGCGATCGGGTGGCCGTGGAAACCATGTTGTCCTGCCGTTTTTGCGCGCAATGTCTGGGTGGTCACTATCACCTGTGCGATCAGCGCAAGATTTACTCCTACATTCCGCTCTCGGAAGCGCCGGGCTTGTGGGGTGGCTATGCCCAATATATGTTTCTGCACGCGAACTCCATCCTGCATAGAGTGAACCCCGAACTGCCGGCCGAAATCGGCGTGATGTTCAATCCTCTCGGCGCTGGCTTTCGCTGGGCGGTGGAGATGCCCAATACCCAGCCCGGAGACACGGTGGTCATTCTAGGCCCGGGGCAACGAGGGCTTGCTAGCGTGATTGCGTGTCGGGAAGTTGGCGCCGGAACCATCATCGTCACTGGCTTGGAGGCGGATGCCGACAAGTTCGCGGTCGCACGTGAATTCGGGGCCGACTACACCATCGATGTCGAAAACGAAAATTCGGTGGAGCGGGTGAAGGAAATCACACTTGGTCGGGGTGCTGATGTGGTTGTCGACGTGAGTGCGTACGCAACTCAGCCTGTTGTCGATGCGTTGTCGATGGTGCGACCAGGTGGAACGATCGTGCTCGCCGGAGTGAAGGGCTTCAAACCCGTGGACAATTTTATTTCTGACCTGGTTGTGCTGAAAGAAATCAACATCCGTGGTGCTATTGGTGTCACCTCAACCGGTTACAAGGCGGCCATCCGGCTTATCGAATCGGGTCGTGTTCCCATCGAGAAGATGCACACCCACAATTTCGATCTGCAGGATGCGGAGCTGGCGATTCGCACATTGGCTCGGGAAATACCCGACGATTCTTCCATTCACTCCTGCCTGATCCCACCGCACTAGCCCGGCCTGTTTGAATCGTCCGAGTTAACCGCGAAACACAGGATAACATCATGAAATACGGCATTATTCTCGGTGCCCCGAGCATCGAGGGTCAGATTGCCACGGCCAAGCGTGCGGAAGCGGCCGGGTTCGAATCTGCCTGGACGATCGAGTTCTTCAACAGCCACGGCCTGGTTCGGCTCGCCGCGGTCGCGACAGCGACGGATCGAATCAAGCTCGGCACGGCTATCGCCTATGCGTTTATGCGCACACCCATGCTTGCCGCCTCCGCCGCGATGGACATCGATGAGATCTCCGGTGGGCGGATGATTCTCGGCCTTGGCAGCGGTACCGAGCGGATGAACCGAGACTGGTACTCAATGCCTTTCGATGATCCACCTGCCCCGCGCATCAAAGATGCGATCGGTCTGGTGCGCGCTGCGATCGCGGCACAAAAAGGGGGTGGGTTGTTTTATGAAGGTCCGTATTACCAGGTGAAAATCCCTATCTATTCGCGTCCGGGTGCCGTCAGGGAGTCGATACCGGTCTGTATGGCGGCTGTCAACAAAGGGATGATTCGCGCAGCCGCGGCGACCGCCGATGGCTTGATCGGTCATCCCGTATTCACCCGCAAGTACATGACGGAGAAAGTATTGCCTGTACTGGACGGCAGTGCCTGTGAACTCCTGCCCTATGTGATCACCGCCATTGCGGATAGTACCGAACAGGCGCGCAATGAAGCTCGGGGCCAGATCGCGTTCTACTACACGACAAGGCTGTATCATTCGATTCTGGAGCCTCATGGCTGGAGGGAAGCGGGTGAGACGATCGCAGCGGCGTTCCGACAAGGTGATTACCCAGCCATGGCGGCAGCCGTTAGCGAAGAGATGATCGACCAGATTGCCATTGCCGGTACACCCGATGAGGTGCGCGATCAGTTGCAGCAGTGGGAAACCCTCGCTGATCACGTCATCCTGTACAGCCCCAGTATCGGTATGAAGGGCGCTCGAGTGCAGGAAAATCTGGATGCGATCATCGATACCTTTGCGGCATAGAATCAGGACTTAAACCCACACAGGAACACATATGTCAGAGCAGAAAACCGAAATCGCCTTCAATGAAGAAACCGCCAAGCGGTTCATGGGTACACCCCGTGGTGGTGGTGGCGGTTTGCCGGAATTCCTCGGCTTCGAAATCTTCGATGCGGGACCAGGCACCATGAAGGGGCGCCTTGAGGTCCGCGAAGACCTGCTGACGGGCTTCGGTAACATGCATGGTGGCATTCTCTCAGCGTTTTGCGACCATATGCTCGGTTGCGTGTGTTATCCGGCCATGCAGAAGGGGCAATGGGCGGCCACCACGGAGTTTAAGATCAACCTCACGCGGCCAGTCAGCAAGGGCACGGTGGAGGCGAGTGCGGAAATCATCAACCTGGGCCGAACCCAGGCGGTTGTGCGAATTGACCTGACTAACGAAGGCCGTATCTGCGCGATGGCCCAAGGTACGGTGACAATTCGCGAACCGAAGTAATGACGGCAATCTTCTAGTGGATTGTTGGTGCGATCAGCCGGGTCCGGCCAAACCTCCGTCTGGACCTCCGACCAGGCCGTCTGGTGGCCAGGGCGTCAGTCCTTCCTCCAGAGGCACCTCGAGGCTTTTGAGCAGCTGTGCGAAGAGATGCCAGTTGCCTATGGCAATGACCAGCTCTACACGTTCCGCCTCCGATTTGATGTGCTTGCAGCAAGAGTCCCAGGTGTCAGCGAGAATGTGACCGTGGTCGAGCGTGTCATCTGTTGCCTGTAACACGGCTTTGTCAGCGTCAGTCAGATTCTTGGCCGTTTGCCAATCGCGTACGGCCAGCAGATCCTCAGCCGGTATATCCAGACCCCGAGCCACGCGCCAGTGCTGGGTCCATTCGTAGGTGGCACCGGTGCGCCAGCCGATGCGCATGATGATGAGTTCGCGCAGGCGGGTATCCAACACATTGCCATCAAACAGCAGCGTCGTTAGCGTTTTGGCGATTTCGCCCGCAACAGGCTGGTTGTGCAGGAGGATACGGAACACGGAAAGCTCAGCAAATTGCGGGTTCAAGCCCAGGGCTGCCGCGCGCTTGCGGGATTCTTGCAAAGGCAACATAGGTACTCTAGGTTCTGGCATAACTGGTATCCTTTCGCACGAGGTTATATAGACGCCTTGGTAGCGCCCTGGGCAATCGGGTAATTGTAGGGGAATGACGTGAGAAGTTGGTATTCCATCGGTGTGCGACTAACTGGCCTCTCAGCCATGGTGTTTGTGGGTGTTGGTTGCGCCTCGGTAAAATTGAACACCCAGGTTCCTGCGGGGTTCGATCTGTCTGGTCAATGGATACTGGTGCCGGAACTCAGTGACGAGACACCTGACCCGCGCAAGCTGCGTGCCCGCTCGGAGCGCAAAGAACTCAAACACCGCAAAGTACTGTCCAAGGAGCGCGCTCAGGTTGGCAGTTTACTGTTCATGACTCACGATTTTCCGGTGCTGTTGGCTGAGCGCATGGATATTGAGCAAAACGCCGACTCAATGGGCATTGAATACGACCGGGGTGGGTATCGCGATGTGTCCTGGGGTAAACGCACCCGCGAGTTATGGGACGTCTACAGCGGCTGGGAGCAAGGCAACCTCGTGATCATATCTCAGGGGCACAATGCAAAAACCAAAGAGACCATGCGCTTGGAAAACGATGGCCGATTGTTGGTGGTTGCCGTGGAAGTAGATGCCGACGGCGAGAAGGTATCGGTCACCCGGGTGTTTCGGCGCCTTTAGCTTATCTTATCTAAGTAGCAACTCGTCGAAGCACTCGTCCGGGTTAGTCGAGATTCTCCAATGCGAGTTCCGCCACGTGCCGCCAGAAATCGCTGGATGCCCAGTTACGAGCGTTGATTAAGTGCATTTTTGCCCGCGTGTCACCGATGAGGCGATAACCCTCGCCCAGGTAAAAATTGATACGCGGCGACCAGGGTACTTTTGTATAAGCCACACGAAGGTAGTTGATCGCATCACCCGCCTGCCCGGAATGCAGATAGGCGAGGCCCAGGTAATAAATTGCGTCATAACGTTCCGGATCGCCGCGCATGGCCGAGCGCAAGAGCGGGATGGCTCTCTGCCAATTCTCGGTACACGCGGTCTCGCGGCTGAAAACGCAATCCCCGATCAGCATGCTGGCGAGCTGGATCTTGGCGGATACGTGAGTATTGTCACGACCGAGCGCATCTTCAGCAGATATCAACGAGTTGGCAGCCTCCTGGTTCTGGTAGTAGGCGTTCGAAAGGGCAACCAGGGTTTCGACGGGAACGTAATCCTGCTCGAGTAGTTTTTTTAACACGACGATCGCGCCCTTCGGGTTGTGTTCCATCATCGTTCTGGCGAGCTCAAAATTCCGCTCGGCGTCACTGAGACATATGGATTCGATGGGCCTGAAGGCTGAGCGAGCATGTTCAGGAAGCGGTTGCAGCCGGGTCGCCAGTGGGCGTTTGAGGTGTTGCTTGAGTGCCCGCTCCAGACCCCGCGGTTCGGTGCCGAAGGCGCGTTTGAAGTCTCGGCTGGGATCACTCAGATAAGCTGCGAGCTGTTGCTGCTTTTCATCAGCATCAGGACCAGAGTTCAAATAGTGGACGAACACCCACGACCAATGATAGAACGCGGAGAGTTTGTCATGGCGCCAGTCGGCGACGTGGCGGGTGTCAACGACCTTCGCCAGCCGAAGTCTGGTGGAATTCAGGGTATCTCGGACTCGAGCCTTGTTGGGTATTGCACCGATGAGAACTTGATCGTCAGCAAATTCCAACGTAGCGAGGAAGCTCGCCAAACCTTCTTCGTACCACAGCGGATAACTCACATCGACCCTGTCGCGCACCAGGTAGTGGGTATATTCATGCAGTGTGTTTTCCCCCAGGAATCGATTACCCGGCTGAGGCCCAATCACCAGATGGTTTTCGATCATCGATGCGTGCATAAACCCGGCAAACGCACCCGCTTTGACGGTTACCCGAAAATCGCGCCGCGACTTGAATATGAAAACCTTCAACGGCAGCTTAGTCTCCCGCGCAGCGTGCGTGTCGTCACCGATGTATTGATTCACGCTCAGGTGAAACAGCGCCATGCGACGGGTAATAGTCTGAACATCTGCAGGTGCGACATCGGTGACGAGATCAAACTGTGGTGTGATGAATCGGCACCACTCGTGATCGAACGGGTCGGCGAGAACCGTCTGTGCAAACATCAAAAGAAGGCAACAGGCAGTGCCACGTAACCCCACGTTTACTCTCGACCCGGGGCGGAATTTACCTTTAGACTCCATCCCCGCCAACGGTTTAGGAAGGTAGACTTTCCTGTGCGGAAAACAGGTTACATAGTGAGAGTGGGGCTCGCACTGCTGATCTCGCTGGGTGCCGGTGCTGCGGAACTTGCCGAATCCACAGAACAAAGAGAATCCGCGGGGCAAGGAAGTGCTGCGAAACAAAGTTTTCCGACGGTGAACTGTATTGCGGAACAAACCGGTGGGTTTCACGATCACCCTGGAGAGGGCGAGGTTTATGAACCGGCGCTCTTTCACCCGATTGCTTTCACGCTCGAGGAAAACCTGATTTTCATGATGAATCTGAGGACGAGCGAGGGGGCTGCGGATCTGTACTTGACGTTACGTACGTCCGAAGCACGAGAAACCGAACTCGAATGTCGGCAGGTACGAGGGAGTTTTGGGGCAACTGGGTTCAGCTGCGTCAACAAACCACCCTCGGAGATGCTGCTGATCAACCGGGATTCGTTACGCTTCACACGCACAGCGGTGGGAGGTTGGACCTTCGTCGGCGCTTCCGATAGCCACAACGGCGATTCCATATTCGTGGAATACGGAACATGCCACCGACAACAACAGTGATGCCGCCAGAACGTACCCTGGCGGACTCCACTGCTTGAGCTAGCTTACTCCGCTTCTTCTGTTGCTGGGGTTTCTTCCAGCGACTCTTCCAGCGACTCTGCTTTTTTGAGGATTGCCAGAAGTTCTGCGTCTAGCGGCTCTGCATTCGCCACTTGGTCTTTTTCTGCGGCGATGTTGATGAGCTCTATGACTTGCAGACGTTCCTTCACACTAAGGCTTTGTCCCTGAACGGTTTGGTTTTGATTGTTAGCATCAGCAAATGCTGCACCGGCAAACAGAGCCAGCGTTACGCAAATCAGCTTTCTCATTCGACTTGTCTCCTGTGGATTCCCTACTCGTTAGTAACCTCTAATTTGGCACCTTTTACGCACTCCGCTATGGACCTTAGCCCTTCGCACCGCCGTGGTCCCAAACGGAATGCTCATTTACCGCAAAAATATAGCGGTATCCCCGGTGTCTGCCTTTGATAATGCTCCCGTTCGACTCCAAAAACCAGATGCTGTCGTCCGGCTGCTTGACCGCGAGCACGGCGTGGTAACCGCGGACTTTGCGGTCGTAACTGACCAACACGCGCAGGTCGTCCACAGGGAAACCGAGCTCGCGCAGCATGAAATACTTCGCAGTCGCATAATCTTCACAGTCGCCACCGCGCCGGAGAAATTCCAGGAGGGTGGACCACTTGCTGCGAAATACTTCCTCCTCTTCGCTGATGGCGCTGAGTTGCCGGTGAGAGCGATCTTTACGGTAATGGCGATTGTTGACGTAGCGGTTGATCAGTGAAAATTGGCGCTCAGGTTCGAGATCGACGGCACGCAGTAAAATGTGGCGCAGGCTCTTGAGACCGCGACCCTCACACAAGTTTTCGTCGGCAAGGCAGGTATCGATCTGCACCCTTTGTGACCTGTGCCGTGCGAGAGTTTCAGCCCAGTTGGGAAGTAATTCAGCCCCGCCTAAGTAGGCGGGCCGATCAAAGCGATACTGTTCCGCGAACACAGGGCTTGCGAACAAGAGCATCACTGACGCCGAGGCTAAATAGCCAGCGTGCCAGCGCCACCTGTAGCTCCCACCCATGGTTTTATCGTCGCTCAACTCAGGCATTCGTGCAAATGGTGGTTTTTGGGGTCGTTGAACCGAATTAGGCCTATTTAGTCGAATTGTAGAACGGCTAAGGAAACCCAGGGACGGAGAGTTCGAAGTTGAGGAAGCATCAACATAAGCGCAATATTCCGTTGGGGAACGTGACAGCGGCCAAAGGTGGGTTTGGCTGATATGGCAGACGGAAGCAGGCAACGTTTGATCCGGCTTACATCGATATTTTTTGCGTCGATGCTGGTTGGGTGCGCATCCCTGGCCATACGGGAACCGAGTCTTTCGACAGACGAACTATTGAGCGGGGTCGCCGTATTCGGCGAAGTAGTTTCTGCCTTTGAGGCGCCCGAAATAGACGTATTGGCGCTCGACGATGCCATGAGGGCGTTCATCGAAGAACATGTCGGACGCTCAGGAAACTCGGTCGCGCGTTTTCGACGTTTACTCAATGAATTGGAATCCCAAGGTTTCTTCAACGCCACCTACGATGCGGGCAAGACCAACAGCGCGATCGACACGTTTCATAACCGGTCGGGGAATTGCTTGTCGTTCACGAATCTATTTGTGGCGTTAGGGAGGGAAGCCAATCTCGAAACCGCCTACCAAATTGTCGACGTTCCACCGAGTTGGGATGCTCACAACGGCTACCTGATTCGCTTTACTCACATCAATGTTGTGATCAAAGGGACTCCCTTCGACCGAATAAATACTAGGCAGTACACCGTTGACTTCAACGATGTTGTCCCAGCTCGCGACTATCCGCGGCGTGAGGTTAGCGATAACTACGCCAAGGGGTTGTTTTATAGCAACTTATCCGTAACCGCGCTGCGTGATGGTGACGTGCGTGGATCTTTCGCCTATTTGAAGAAGGCCATTGATCTCGAGCCGGGCAATGCAGATATGTGGATCAATCTCGGTGCGTTTTTTGCCTCGCAGGCTGCACACGAGGAGGCGATACAGGCCTACCAGGTTGCGCTCGGTGTGAAACGAACGAGCAAAGCTTCGATGTCGGGGCTTGCGAGAAGTTATGCGGCGATTGGGGATAAAGAGCGAGCCGCAATGTATGCAACGAAGGTGCGCCGTTACCGGCAAAAAAACCCTTTTTATCACTTTGCCGTTGCGCAAGCAGAATTTAAGAACTCAAACTACACGCTCGCAATAAGGGCCATAGACAAAGCGATCGATTTAAGGAGGCGCAATCCTCGATTTCACCTTCTCAGAGGGCTTGCCGAGCAGCAACTAGGTGATGACGAAGCTGCCGAGAAGAGCTTCGACAAAGCTAAACGTTACGGGAAGAGCGACCTAAACAAGCTGAAGATGCGTGAGGATATTCTCTCCCTGAATCGGGGGCAGCCGGTCGGCTGATCAATCTTGGCGCAATCTCAATGTTCGGACGCTTCCAGGGATTGCAATTAGAGGTTCGAAGGATACACTAGCCGGCCTCGCGTGACGCACGCGTGACCCGTTCCGCCTTAGCTCAGTTGGTAGAGCAGCTGACTGTTAATCAGCGGGTCGCTGGTTCGAGCCCAGCAGGCGGAGCCATTTTTCCCCAAGTTAATCAGAGAGTTAGTGACCCGGTGGGTCCACTGGCTGGTTCGTTCCTGGGCGACTGGTAGGATATAGGTAGGATGAGATTTTGTGAAAATCCTACCAGTTATGGATTCCTTCCTCACTCTGATCTGCACCCATCACCTCTATCTCGTCACCCCGCTGAGCAGGTCTCCAGGGTGGCTTGCGTCATTGCTCCATGAGCATAGTGGTTG
>SMUX01138229.1_pt1 | contig 10611 bp, 9 predicted proteins | sample 2456431 | NCBI WGS metagenome assembly SMUX01 (sample SAMN11095930, study PRJNA526329) | marine sediment metagenome | biome: Marine sediment; feature: Surficial sediment; material: Deep marine sediment; isolation source: Hadal surficial sediment | place: Pacific Ocean | collected 2014-11 | depth 0-1... | reverse complement strand
TGTCGGGGTCCATTCCCAAGGCCATGGCGCAACGACGCCTGCTTGCAAAGACATTACTCAAGAGCGGAAAGGGAGACGCTTCTCCTTTGAGGTTGCGCGGATTTTCAAAGAGCAGTGCGGGAAATTTCCCCTCGTTCTCCAGGTGTTGCAGCAAGGCAGTGACTTCATATTTTTCAGGGGATACCACCCGCCCGATCCGCAAGAGATCATGCGAAGGGCGTTGGTCGAGTTGTCGGAGAAAGTCCTGAAGGTTTTTGCTCATAATCCTCCCCCTTCAAAAGACCACTTGCTGATTTTTCCCTTTCGATTGCAGGCTACGTCAGAGCACGCCCTCGCCGGCCCTCGAGCACCTCGGGATTGACCAGATTCTTTGGACGGCCATCCAGATAGGCCACGACGTTGTCCACTGCCGGGGCAACGAGAGATTCATATCCTTTATCCGTCATACCGCCCAGGTGCGGCTGGAGCAAGACGTTTTCCTGGCGGCGCAGCCAGTGATCGGCCGGCAGCGGTTCTTCCCAGTAGACGTCCAGGCCTACTCCGGCAATTTTGCGCTGCTCCAGTACCTTCCTCAGAGCCTCTTCCTTGACCAGGCCGGCCCGTGCCGTATTGATCAGGAAGGAATGAGGCTGCATCAGGCCAAGCTCTTTTTCTCCAATCAGCCCACAATTATTCGGCATGAGTGGAATGTGGATAGAGACAATGTCCGAGTCGGAAAAAACCTTTTCGAAGGAGACGCATTCGGCCCCGCTCGCGCCGGCGCGTTCAGCGGTCAGGTGCGGGCTCCATGCGATTACCCGCATGCGCATGGCGTTACCGATCTGGGCAATCTGCTTACCTATAATACCCACCCCCAGGAGACCCAGCGTTTTGCCGGCCAGCCCACGTGAGGGATTCTTTTGCCACCCCCCTTCGCGCATTGCCCGGTCGTTCATCGTGGTCTCCTTCATCAGACCGAGAATCAGGTTCCAGGTCTGCTCGGCAGTTCCTGTCTTCGTGAAGCCCCCCGATTCCTCGTTGGGCGGGGCGGTGATCAAGATTCCGCGTTTTGTCGCCGCTTCCAGATCGATGTGAGTAAACCGTGCGCCGCAGGCCGCGAGCAGCTGCACATGCTCCATCTGTGCCAACAGGCTCGGTGTATAGATCACGCGATCACGAAAAGCGATAACGATATCCGCATCCCGCAGCCGCTCGGCGGTTTCGGCTTCCGAAGCCGCTTTTTCAGTATAGATCTTCAGCTCTACCCTCTTCGCCAATTCCTTGACAAAGGAAAATTCACGCACGCGATCGAAATAATCTACAAGCAGCACCACGCGGGTCATACAGCCTCCCCTCTGTTAGCAACATCAGGACTTATTTTGAACTGCGTGAAGCCTCGCTGTTTTTTTCCTAAATCCCCAATGGGAATCCGAGGAGATCCTGCAGTTAATGGGATCTTCTCAGAGACCAAGAAAACGGCGGCCATTGTCACTTAGGATCTTCCACTTGAGTTCCTGAGAGAGGTCAGCCCGCCCCAGGAGCTCTTCCTTCGCCCCCTCTCGTGCCTCGGCGTGCGGCATATCCCCCTCGAAGAGCAAGCGATCCTCGCCGATGTACTCTGCCACTTGCGGGAGAAAGATCTCCTCGGCCTCCGGCGTAAAGTACACCTGGCACTCACGCAGCGTCTCGCGGACCGGCCGCCGTATGGGTACGGGAAGACCCAGCGCCGTATCGGCGTGGTGGTAGTGGTCGATCCGTTGCACCATGTATGGCACCCACTGAGCACCGATTTCCATGAAGGCGACCTTCAGACCAGGGTGCCGCTCCAGGATGCCGGCCGCGAGGAAGCTGTAAAAACCCATCATCACGGGGAGCATGAAGCTCACAGCGCGGCACCCTGTCACGTCGTCCATGCTACGCATGATGCCGGGGTGACTCCAGCCGGCGTGTACACTAATGGGCATGCCGAGGCGCTCGACCTCGGTAAAGAACGGATCCAGGTAGAGGTCATGCAGCATCATCTCGCCTACCGTGCCAAAGATACCGACCATGACTGCCCCGAGCTGCCGTGCATGGTGGAGTTCCTCGATCGCCAACCGCGGGTCGCGAAGTGGCACAATCGCCCCCCATTTCAGCCGGTCTGGTTTCTGCCCACACCTCTTCCCCATCCACGTGTTGTAGCTGCGCATCAGCGCAGCCTCAAAGAGAATGTCCTCACTCACCGGCTGCAGGAACACGGTGGAGAAAATCACCTGGACGTCAATGCCGGCAGTGTCCATGTCCTGCAAGCGCGCGTCAATGTCTGTCATGGTCTGCGACCCGATGCTGAAAGTCTTCTGCTGCGCGAAGCGCATTTCCGTGGGCGTACCATAGACGAGGTTGCCCCGGCCAACAGGTTTCGGATAGACAGTCCCGTCAATGTACCAGAAGGCATTGATACCGCCGAGGGCTGGTATGTCCTTTGTCATGATAGGGAATGGCCGGCGACCCGCGTATTTCTCATCAAGGTAAGACCACGCCTCCTGTGGCTCTTCCACGTGCGAATCGACGTCGATGACCGGCTTCTTGTCTTCGGTTTGCATAGCTCCTCCATTTTTTACCAGGGCTCAATCCACGCCAAGTGGCAGAACCGTTGAGCCGGGACGGTTGAAGTAAGAGAAAGCTGTCCAAGAGAAAAAAAAATGACCTGGCAGCTTCGGGCGGAGAGTATCATCTCATAACAAACAATTACGTCAACCCTGTTGACCCTTGTCGGTCTGCAGCTGCAGATAGACATTCCATCCGCCTTAGGATAATGATGGACTCCATTTCATGAGGGTGCGAATGAAAACGACCATTGGTTTAGCCGTTATTCTCATGACCATCCTCTACCCGTTAGTGGCTGATGGTGCTCGGATCCGTGTCTCACAAGAGTCTCGGCCGGGGACGGGCGACTTCGATCAAAATGTCCTGGGCACCATCGACTCCTCTGACGCCAGGAAGATGACGGCCTCGGGATATTACGCTTACGGCGAAATCGCCGATTATTCCTACAACGGCAAAAAGCCAAGCTTGAGGACCGATACCTCTCATCTGTTCTTCGTCGACTCCATGGAAGGGCTCTCGCTCTTTATCGTCCACGACGAGACGAACGACCCCGATGGCGGCGCGGCAGCCATGCGATTTGAGGTGAGAGGCGATCCCGATGGCATCCGCATCCTGGTGCATGACGATCCGTACAGCGACTTCGACTTCACTCATGCCGCTCCAGACAGCAGGACCCTGACCTCATGGCACCGCTGGTTTCCTTGTTGCACGGATGGTCTGGTCCTGGGGACCCTCGAAGGAGACTGGAGGGTGTTCGTTCAATTTGTGCAGAAGGACAGCCTTTTCGGTGAGGACACGATCCGCGGATTGACCTCCTGGATTGCCTTGTCTGCTAGCGGCTCCGAGATCCGCCTGAACCTAGAGAAAGGACGGAGAGTTCTCCTGGAGCCGATAAGCTTCATAGTGAAAAACTCCCTCACACCACGACTAGCCCCGATCCGGCATTAATCAGCCCAAGAAATCGGCCGCGATGAGCATCGGATCCGGGTCCTTACGCCGGCAATTCACCCCGATACGAAAAGGGAACCAGGGCTATACCGGCCATCCTTCCCCCCCTCTCTATGATGAAGGTGTAATACACGGCATCGAAAATTTCGGATCGGGGCTAGACCACCTGATGTATGAAAGGCTCCCCACGCTCCCAGCGACGGACATTCTCTACTATGATGTCCACCAGACGCCTCTCGTACAACGAGGTCTCTCCTCCGGTATGCGGGGTGATGAGTACGTTTGGCATCTCCCAGAGCGGACTGTCCGGCCCAAGCGGCTCGCTGATAGCGACATCGAGAGCGGCCCCAGCAACCTCCCCTGTGCGCAAGGCGGTAATCAGCTCAGACTCGACCACCACCGGTCCACGCGCCACGTTGATGACGTAGGCCGACCTCCGCATGCGTTTGAGCTCGGCAGCACCGATGAGGTTGGTTGTCTCCGGCTTCAAGGGACAGCAAAGAACTACAAAGTCGGCGACGTCGAGTAGCTCATCCATGCGCTCGGCCGGCAAGACCTCATCGGCCACACCCTGGTAGGTGGCGGGATTTCCTTTGGTGCCGATGACGCGCATCCCAAATGCCTTTCCGAAGATAGCCAGGCGGTTGCCGATAGCGCCAAGCCCGACAATACCCAGGGTCTTGCCGCAGAGTTCGTCCTCACGGGCGCGGGGATCGCTGATCATCGGTCGCCAGTGCTTGCGGTGCTGGTTATCGCGGGCCTCCGGTAGACGTCGAACAAGGGCCAGAATGAGAGCTATTGCATGCTCACTCACAGCGTTGGCATTGACACCAGCGGCATTGGTCAGGCAAATACCCCGGCGCTTTAGCTCTTCCAAAGGAAACTGGTTGAATCCCACACCAATGGATTGAATCCACTTGAGCCGCTCAGCACTCGTCAAGAGAGTCTCTTGCCAGGCCCCGGAAATGACGAGCAGGTCTACCTCCGGCATATGCGGCCTCAGGGAGATGGTGTTCAATTCTTGGAAGACCCTGGCTTCAGGAAGGCGCTCCTTGACGACCGGCTCGATCTGATAGGCAGGATGGCAGATCCCAATGGTTAAATCCTCGGCGGCGATGGTTTGCATTTAACTCTCACATTGTCTCAATGATCCTGCGTCACCAGGAGATCTTCTAGATTGATCTCGTCACTGGCAGCACCCCTGGCAGTGAAAGCCAAAATCGAAAAGCGAAACCGGGACGATGCCTGCAATGATTGCGGTGAGAAACCCGTTACGGTTCAATTCATGTGGGAGCCGCCATCCACCAGAAGGGTCTGCCCCGAGATGAAGTTGGCGGCGTCCGACAGAAAGAAGACAATGGCTCCGACCAGGTCTTCCGGTAGTTCGCTACGTGGAATGGCCCGGCTTTTTATCTGAAGCTCGTCGTCCTCATCCAATAGCTTTCCCCGTGCCTCCGCCAGGCTCTCGCTTCTCGTCAGGCCGGGGGCGACGGCGTTGACACAAATCCCGTCCTTACCCATTGACCTCGCCAGTACCCGAGTAAGCGTTATAACGGCCCCCTTGGAGACCGTATAGTGGGCAAAGACCGGGGTTCCTTTAAACGGAACCCCCGAGGCGATGTTGATTATCTTCCCCGAACCCTGCCCTTTCATGGTGGGATAGACCGCCTTCGAAGCCAGCCAGACACCCTTGACGTTGACGGACATAACAGCGTCCCATTCCTTTACAGTAATCTTGTCGAAAGAGGCGTATTTTATGTTGGCGAAGATGGCGGCGTTATTGACCAGACCATCGATCCGGCCGTAGCGACTCTTTGCCGCCCTGGCCATACTTTCCACACTTATTTCATCCGACACGTCGGCATGGACATACATGGCCTCTCCGCTCGCCTTACGGATCTCCTCTACGGTCTCCTCGCCGTCGAGGATATCGGAGACGACCACCTTGCCCCCTTCAGCGGCGATCCCTTTTGAGTAGACCTTCCCTATCCCGCGCGCCGCTCCCGTCACGATCACGACCTTGTCCTTAAGCAGCATTGCATTGTCCTCGCTAAAGAATGAAGTTTCGAGTGCCCTGGGACTTAAAGACCGCTAGCTTCCGCCTTCACGCCCCTTCTCTTCGCTGTCTCTGAGCAGATACTTTCCTGTTTCCACTTCCCGCCCGAGGGAGCCATCTTTGCGCAGCCGTCCCCAGGCCTGCAAAATCTCCCGATAAGGAGCCTGCCGGAAGCGCAGCAGGACATCCTCAAAATGAGCCGGACCCTGTCGCAGGAAGGCAAGGATGCGGTTTGCCAATTCCTTCGTGGTCTGGCTCGCTTCTTTTACTGCCATCGACTTGTCCTTTGGCCATCAGCATACAACTGTTAGCTTTCTATCCCATATGATCTATCTGGTCAACATGATTTGAGCTTCCGGGAAAGAAGGACGTTTCTTATATCACCTGACCCACATCCCAACGGATGAACAGCTTCTGCAGGCCGACGACAACCGCGTAAAGAATGACCCCTACGATGCTGAGGATGGTAAGGGCCGCCATGAGCAGGGGTGTATCCACGTTGCCCTCAGAGAAGACAATGAGGTAGCCGAGTCCCTCCTGCGCAGTCACGAACTCCGCAACGATGATTCCGATAACGGCAAAGGTAATTCCGATCTTGAGACCACTGAAGATGTAAGGAAGGGCGTTGGGAAACTCGATTTTCCAGAAGATCTGCCACCGACTGGCGTTGCAGGCTCTTGCCATTCGGATCATAAGGGGGTCGGTGCTCTGAATGCCCGCGAGAGTGTTCACCACCATGGGAAAGAAGGCAATCACAAAGGCAAGCAGTATTCGGGAGGTTGTTCCCAGGCCGAACCAAACAATGAAGAGCGGGGCCAAGGCCACCTTGGGCACTACCTGGAAGGCAACGATGAGCGGATAAACGCCAGTACGAAAAAGCCGGGAGAGAGCCAGAAGGATCCCGAGACCTACCCCGACCCCCACAGCCAGAACAAACCCGATGAGGCACTCCTTCGTGGTGGGCCAGGTATGCTGGAAGAGGAGTTCGTAGCGCAGAATGATGGTGTCAATGATCTTGAGCGGTGTCGGCAGGATGGCTTCCGGAATCTTTAGTGTCTGGACCGACACCTGCCAGATGATGACGAGAACGGCGACAATGCTTAGAGGCAGGGCCAATTGCCATATCTGACCTGTGAGTTTGGCTCCTTGACCGTTTTCCAGTTTATGCGCCATATTCGCTTGTCCTTTTTCGTTTTCCTTAACGGTCTTTAATGGCGTCGTCTCGTTGGCCGAATTCATGATTCCCCTTAGCCATCAGACCGTTCAGCCCTCGATGGCGCGGCGAAGCTCCGCCACGTAGGCATTGAACTCGGGCGTCTCTTGGATCGAAAGGGCCCGTGGGCGAGGCAGCTTGATCTCCACGATCTGGCTGATCACCGCCGGTCGCGGAGACATCACGTAGACCCGGTCCGACAGATAGACGGCCTCCCGGATGCTGTGGGTCACAAAAAGCACCGTTTTCTGGTACTCATGCCAGATCCGCAAAAGCTCCTGGTTCAAATTGTCGCGGGTGATGGCATCCAGGGCGCTGAATGGCTCGTCCATCAGGAGAAGGCTCGGGTTGTGGATGAGCGCTCGGCAGATTGCCACCCGCTGCTGCATTCCTCCGGAGAGCTCACTGGGATAGTTTTGCATAAAGTCCGACAGACCGGTCATCTCCAAGAGCTGCACGGCCCGGGGCCGGTATTCCCGGCGGGAAAGCCCCAAGGTCTCCACCGGAAAGAGCACATTGTTCAGGATCGAGCGCCACGGCATCAGGACCGGCGATTGAAACACCACCCCCGTGTCCCGGCGCGGACCGGTGACGCTTATCTCGTCAATGACAATTTTCCCCTCCGTGATGGGCAGCAGCCCCCCAACAACCATTAACAAGGTGCTCTTGCCGCAACCGCTGGGCCCGAGGATGGAGACGAACTCCCCAGGGCGCACGCCCATGTGGACCGAGCGGATGGCTTCGATATTTCCGCGGCGAGTCTGGTAAATTTTCCGGAGGTCCTCAATGCGTACGTGCAGGGAATCTTTGATCATTTGAGGAAGCAGGGAAGAAATCCCCTCTGGACGTGTGCGTGGCCTCCCCGCTGCCCACAAGAGGCAACCGGAGAGGCGAAAAATTTCTGCGGGCTTAGGCCTTGCTTGGGTCGTATGGTGCAGCCCAGGCTTTCGCCTTGGCCCACTCCTCGGGCGCCAGCTTGATATTGCCTGCAAACCGGTTGGTGAACAGCTTCTCGACGGCCGGTACATTGGTGGCCTTCATGTACTTGATGACCACTTCCCGTGTCCGGCGTTGATCCTCGGCATCCATCCACCCAAGGCCGTTCTTTTCGACAGCCGGACCAATGGAGAGGACATTGGTGTTTCCCACGTGCGTCATGAGGAGCTTTCGATGCATCGTCTTGAGCTCCGGCTTAGCCTCGATCATGATGTCCAGGGCCTTCTCGGGCTCCGTAAGCTGCAACTTGAGCCCTTCCATGGCCCCGTCCATGATGTCCTGGACCAATTTGGGATCCTTCTTGATCATGTCGCTTCGGGTGATGAGCCCCAGATCCAGGGTCTGAAGGCCATAATCGGCATACATGAAATGGACCGCCGGGGTCCGGAAGTCCAGGGAGGCGGCGTTGCTGACGTAATAGGTCCCCGTGCAGTCCGCCTGCTTGTTGACGACGGTGCTGATGAGCTTACTTGGATGCACCATCGTCCTGTTCACTTTTGAGACGTCGAGGCCCACCGCCCTGGCAAAGCCCGGAAACATCTGCGTATCGCCGGAGGCGGCTGCCTGCACGAGGGAATGGCCCTCCAGGTCTTTTGGCTTACGAATTCCTACTTCCTTGCGGCAGGAGATGGCGATGGGGCTCTTCTGAAGCTTTGCGCCGATCGCAACGACGTCCAGACCCTTAGAGACGCCATTGACCATCACTCCATAGCTCGCTTCGCCGAACATGATCTTGCCGGCCGAAATGGTCTTGGTGGCGGCCCCTGAGCCGTAGCCGCGGGCGATGGATACCTCAAGGCCTCGGTTTTTCCAATAGATCTTCTGGGCGGCGAACTCAAAGGCGTGGCCCCCGACGAAGAGCCACGGCAACATGAACGTCACTTTCCTAGGGTTCGAGGCGCCAGCCTCTCGGATAAAGGCAGGTGCAACGCCTGAAGCCAGGACAACGCTTAGCCCTCCAATCCCTTTAAGGAATGAACGGCGTGTAACCCCTACCTCCTGGTCTTTCCCAATTCGGTATCGCTTCGTGTAATCATCCATGGTCTTGCCTCCTTTAATAAGTCACGCGCGCGACGCGCTCCTTTTTTTCTCTTCCCGATTGAACGAAACCTGTACATCCCGTTTATGCATCGGGGAGGTTAACCCCGTACCACAGACTTATGTCCGTGGCTTTGGAGCCCTACCCTCGCAGGGAGTTTACAACATTCACCCCGTGGAATAACGTCACGGTAGAGTTGGGATACTTTGACCGTCGATAATATTCCACAGGGTCACCCCGTACAAGTGTGGTCAGGGTTTGGGTTGAGATCGTACGGGGTTCATCTCCACGTTCACACACGGGGCCTTCCGTGGTACAGGGTAAGACATCCCTTTTAGCAGTGCCTATCACCCAGCAGGAGTTCTGTCAACAAGTTGCCGCTCCATCCGACCGGGTGGTGCCACATCGTCCAAAAGGATCAAAATTCGGTCGGCGGATGACCTCATCCTCATGCCCGAATGAAATGGTAACCAGACCTTCCGATTCCGCGAAAGCACCCTCCCCTGCTACAGAAAATCCTCGAGCTTGACCTCGTCCATGAACGGGTACTCGAGAAGTTCGTACTCCGAGCGGTCGACGCCTTCGGGAATGGTGGCGTCGATGCCCATTTTGGACGTGGTGGGGAGCGTACCTTTAGGGAGCTGGGAAGCTCTCAGGGTAGGGTCGAGGTGTTTTCCCCTGGCCCCTGACACGATGATCACGTCCTGGTCCGGTTGAACGCGAAACGCAAGTGCTCGCTCGACGGCCTGGGGATCGGTGATGTCCACATCATCATCCGTCACGATGACCAGTTTTACCGCGTGCAAGGACATCAGCGCCAGCAGCGCGTTTTTCCCTTCGCCCGGCCGCTTCTTAATAGAGGCGAAAAGGTGCCAGTAGCAACTGCTCGCAGGGGTCGCATAGACCGCCGTCGTCTTGACGCTGGCCTCTCGAAGGGCCCGCCAGCCCGCTGCCTCCATGGGCGGCGACTCCAGCCAGTCGTTCTCCCAGGGCATGAAGATGGTCTGGAAGATGGGATTCTTTCGGTGCGTAATCGCCTTGATCTTGAATACCGGGTTCCACCGCATGGAGCACTGGTGGCCCGTGAAATCTCCGTAGCGGCCTTCGTCGATGGTCCAGCCGTCCGTGGAGATCTCCCCCTCCAGGACGATCTCGGCCGATGCCGGAACTTCCAGTTCGACAGTAGAACACTTGGTTAACCGGATGGGTTCGCCATAAAGGGCACTCGCAACAGCAAACTCATCAAAACCAGGTGGGGCCTTGTACGCCGCAGCGAGCAATTCGGGCGTGCCCACCCCCAAGGCAACGGCAATGGGAAGAGGCTTCCCGCGGTCCAGAGACCGCTGATAGGTAAACCGCATATCTGAAGGCGAGACCAGGTCGATACCCGTTTCGTTAGGCGTCCGGTACATGAGCCGGTAGCAGCCGACGTTGCGCCGTCCCTCTTCATCCTTACAAATAACGATGCCCGCAGAAATATAAGGGCCCCCGTCTTTTCGGTGCTGCAATGGGATGGGAAACTCTGTTAGATCTACTTGAGCGCCAACTTTGACTACTTCCTTCACCGGACCGTCAGGGACGACATCCGGGTTAATCGGTCGCTCGAGCGCCTCCATGAAATCCCTTCCCATCACCTTCTCGTCGCTGCCTAGCCCCAATGCCAGACGCTTCCGAGACCCGACCAGCCCACCCACGACGGGGACTTCGTAGCCTTCGACATTTTCAAACAGGACGGCCTTATCGGCCTGCGCAAGAAGGGTGTGCGTATAACGTGGGGAAACGGCCTTTTGGATG
>SMUX01134933.1_pt1 | contig 10612 bp, 10 predicted proteins | sample 2456431 | NCBI WGS metagenome assembly SMUX01 (sample SAMN11095930, study PRJNA526329) | marine sediment metagenome | biome: Marine sediment; feature: Surficial sediment; material: Deep marine sediment; isolation source: Hadal surficial sediment | place: Pacific Ocean | collected 2014-11 | depth... | reverse complement strand
GGTCTCGACGGCCTGCGGGAGCGGCTCGACGAGTACCACCGGCTCGGGGCCCGCTTCACCAAGTGGCGGGCGGTCATCGCCATCGGGGAGCGGATGCAATGGTATGGTATGGGGGAAGGTCTGCTCGACTTAGTCGGTTTCGCGGCTCTCGAGACAGCGGGTGGGAGTGGGTCGACGTTGAGACAACAAAAGATGACGACCCCCGGAGACCTCGAATCGATCGCACAGGCGCTCGTCGCCGCCGGCAAGGGCATCCTGGCGGCGGACGAGAGCTTTCGCACCATCGAAAAGAGGTTCAAGAGCATTGAGGTGGAGTCCTCCGAGGCCAGCCGCCGAGCCTACCGGGAGCTGCTCTTGACGACCCCCCGGATCGGCGAGTTCATCAGCGGGGTCATCTTCTTCGACGAGACGCTCCGGCAGCAGACCGCCGACGGCAAACCTTTCGTCGAGGTGCTGTCGGGCGAGGGTGTGATCGCGGGCATCAAGGTCGACACGGGGGCCAAGGCTCTGGCGGGGGCCCCGGGCGAGACGGTCACCGAAGGTCTCGACGGCCTGCGGGAGCGGCTCGACGAGTACCACCGGCTCGGGGCCCGCTTCACCAAGTGGCGGGCGGTCATCGCCATCGGGGAGCGGATGCCCAGCCGTTACTGCATCCGGGCCAACGCCGAGGCCCTGGCGCGCTTCGCGGCCCTCTCCCAGGAAACAGGCCTGGTTCCGATCGTCGAGCCGGAGGTCCTGATGGACGGCGACCACACCATCGAGCGGTGCTTCGAGGCCACCGAGACCACGTTGCACGTCGTGTTCGAGGCTCTCTTGCGGCACCGGGTCGGGCTCGAGAGGATGCTGCTCAAGCCAAACATGGTCTTGTCAGGCAAGGACTGCCCGAGCCAGGCCGATGTCGATCGGGTGGCGCGCGAGACGGTCCGCTGCCTGCGCCGGGCGGTGCCCGCCGCGGTGCCGGGAATCGTCTTTCTCTCCGGCGGTCAGAGCAACGAGCGCGCGACGGCCCACCTCAACGCCATGAACGCCCTCGCCGAGGCGCACCCCTGGCAGCTGAGCTTCTCCTACGGCCGGGCGCTGCAGGATCCGCCGCTGCGGGCCTGGCGGGGCAAGGCGGGGAACGTCCGGGCGGCGCAACAGGCCTTCCAACACCGGGCGAGGCTCAACGGCGCCGCCCGCTACGGCAAATACGATCAGGCGATGGAGAAGCAGCCGGCCGCGGTCGGGGCGTGAGGGCGCGCGAGCTCAGGCCTTCTGGTGCGGCACCGACTCCCCGGCGTTGAGCATGGCCACGGCCTTGTCGGGGTCGATCGATCCCTCCGCGACGTAGGCGGCGATCTCCCGCTTGGTCTGCTCGCGGGACCGGCCCACGATGATCTTCGTCGCCGCTCCGAAGACGATGGCGATGATGGCGATCAGGCCGCCGATCACGAAGATGGTGTTGGGCATCCGAAAGAGGTGGTCCAGCAAGTAGGCGAGGGTCGACATTGGAAAGTCTCCGCTTCGATCGATCGACCGGGCCGATCGGGGGCCGCCAGCTGGAGGGCCGTCAGCCCGTCATCTCGTCCAGATCACCGGTACCCGGTTTGGACCCGCCGGCGTTGAGGAGGGCTATGGCCTTGTCGGGGTCGATGGAGCCCTCGGCGACGTAGGCGGCCAGCTCGCGCCTGGTCTGCTCCCGCGCCCGGGTCCGCACGACGGCGGCGATGGCACCGCTGACGATGGCGACCATCCCGGTCATGCAGCCCAGAACGATGGCGACGAACGCGATGAACTCATTACTGTCCATCAGCCGGCTGAAGATGTCCGCACACATGGTGCAAGCTCCTCAAGCCCCCAAGAAGCGTCCTCGCCTTCTATGTTACGATCCTTGCGCCGGAGATTTCGCCGGAAGGGGCTTTTTTTCGCGCTGGCTTGCCGGGGCGACCTCGCGGGGCCGCGGGATCTCGGAGGCGGGTGCTCCCCCGGTCGGCCGGGCCGCGCCTCGCACCGGCTTGACGGGACGGGTGGACTCCAGACGCTGCTTGGCCTGCTCGACCTCGCTGAACTCCTCGCCGAACCGCACCAACCGGAGGCTGTTGGCGAAGACGGCGACGTAGCCGCACGCGTAGAGGAAGAGCGCGTGCCAGATCTGGATCTTGCCGGTCGCGGCCAGGGCGAGGCCGACGACGGCGAGCAGGAGCGAGATGCCGATGTTCTGGGCGATCACCCCGCGGTTCTTGCGGGCCAGCTCGAGCAGGAAGGGCACGAGCCGCAGGTCGTCGTTCATCAGGGCGACGCCGGCGGAGTTGGTGGCGATGTCCGATCCTGAGAGGCCCATCGCCACCCCCACATCGGCGGAGGCCAGGATCGGCCCGTCGTTGATGCCATCGCCGACGACGAGCGTGCGGTGGCCCTTGCTGATGAGGTACTTCAGCTCCTCGTGCTTCTCTTCCGGCAGGCACTCCGCCTCGATGGCGTCGACCCCGACCGCCTGGCCCACCCGATTGGCGACGGCGAACCGGTCGCCCGTGAAGATACAGATGCGCCGGATGCCGAGGTGGCGCATCTTCTGGATGACCTCGCGCGCGTTGCGCCGCAGCTTGTCCTCGAGGCCGACCGCCCCCAGATAGGTGCCGCCGCACATCACGTGGACGCCGGACATGCCCTCGATCTTTCCGTCCACCGCCGCGACCTGCTCGCGGATGTCGGGGCTCAGCTCGACGAGCCAGTCCGATCGTCCCACCCGGATCTCCCCGTCGGGTCCCTGGGCGACCACGCCCCGGCCGTGGATCTCCTCGTAGCCTTCGATGGGGCCGGGGGTGATCCGCGCCTTCTCGGCGGTCTCCAGGATCGACTTTGCCAGCGGGTGGTTGGAGTGCTGCTCGCCGTCCGCCGCGGCCTGAAGCAGGGCGGCGCCCTCGACGCCCTCGGCCGGAGCGAGGCGGCTGACGGCGAACTTCCCGGTGGTGAGGGTGCCGGTCTTGTCCAGCACCACGGTGTCCACGGTCGCGGCCGCTTCGAGAGTTCGGGTCTGCTTGACCATGATGCCCAGGCGGGCGGCCGCGGCGAAGGCGGCGACCATGGCGCTGGGGTAGGAGATCAAGAGCCCTCCCGGACAGGTCACGACCAGCACGGTGATGGCGCGGATGGCGGCTTGGTCCTTCACCGCCGGATCAGTGCTGCGGGCGGTGAAGAACCACACGAGCCCGGCGACCATCAGGACCACCGGCACGTAGTACGAGGCGAGCTGCTCGATCAGCTCCTGGCGCTGGGTCTTCGATGACTCGGCCTCGCGGATGAGGGCTTCGACCTTGCCGATGGTGGTGTCCCCGGCAACGGCGGTGACCTCGATGTCGATCTGCCCGGTGAGGTTGGTCGTGCCCGCGTAGACATCGGTGCCGATCTGGGCCTCGATGGGGACGGCTTCGCCGGTCAGCGACGCCTGGTTGATGTTGCTGGTGCCCGCCAGGACGCGGCCGTCGACTGGCAGGTTCTCACCGGGTCGAACCCGAACTGTCTGCCCCACCTCGACCTTGGCCAGCCCCACCTCGATCTCCTCGCCGTGACGGACCAGGCGGGCGACCTGGGGGGTGAGGTCGATGAGGTCGCGGATGGCCCGCTGGGCGCCCCACGCCGTTCGGCTGAGCACGAGGTTGGCCGTCCACAGGAAGAGGGCCACGAACCCGGCGGTGAGATAGGAGGATGTCGCGATCGCCGCGAGGACGGCCAGCGAGGCCAGCGAGTCGCTGGAGGGCCGGCCCCGCTTGACCTCCCGCCAGGCTCCGAACAGCAGCGGGATCACCAGCAGGACCGCGCCCACCGCGGCGGGGATCTGGGCCACCTGCTCGTGGGCCCCCAGGAGGGCGCTGACCCAGGAGGCGGCCAGCAGCACGCCTCCGGCCAGGGCGATGAAGAGCTTCCGCTCCAGCCCTTCGGCTCCGGTGAGGGCCTCACGGAGTCTCTGGTCTTCTTCGGCGGCGCCGGCAACCGTCAGCTCGGACATGGGGATCTCCCGGCCCCGGGCGGATCATGCCGCTTGCTCAGGGGATCGGCGTTCAGAGTGGCCCCGGGGGGGACAGAGGGGATTCGGGTCCTACGCCGGCGGGGTGGCGGCGGTTCGCCGGGGAGGGCCGCATTTCGTGGAAGGTTGCCGTGGGGGACGACGGGCGTTTCAATGGCGGGCGGGCCCGGCAAGGGTTTGGAAAGGCAGGACCAGGTGATCCAACAAGCCGCCATCGTGGGGGACGGGCAGATGGGGCTGGTCCTGGCCGCCGCGCTGGCGGAGCGGCAGGCGCCGGTCCGGCTCTGGGGGCCGTTCCCCGACGACCTCCGCGAGCTGGCCGCCACCCGCCGGTCGCGGCGCCTGGAGGGCTTCGTCCTGCCCGATGCCGTCGAGGTGACCGCCGACGACGAGGAGGCGCTTCGCGGCGCGGATTTGGTCATCAACGCGATCCCCACGCAGTTCATCCGGCCGGTGTGGGGCCGGCTGGCGCCTTACGCCGCGGCGGGCGTTCCGGTGGTCAGCGTGTCCAAGGGCATCGAGAACGAGACCTTGATGCGCCCGACGCAGATCATCGTCGATGTGCTGGGTGGCGACGCCAGGCCGATCTGCGTGCTCACCGGCCCGACGATCGCGGCGGAGCTGGCCCAGCGGCGACCGGCGACGATGGTCGCCGCATCGAACGATTCCCAGCTGGCCCGGCAAGTGCAGGATCTCCTGACCCTGACGTGGCTCCGTGTCTACCGGCACGATGACCTGATCGGCGTCGAGGTGGCCGGGGCCACGAAGAACGTGATCGCGCTCGCGGCGGGCATGGTCGACGGCCTGGGTATCGGCTACAACGCCAAGTCCGCCCTCCTGGCCCGCGGGCTGGCGGAGATCGCCCGCCTCGGCGTGGCCCTGGGGGCGAAGGTGGATACGTTCTTCGGGGTGGCGGGGGTCGGCGACCTGGCCACCTCCTGCTTCAGCCCCGAGGGCCGCAACCGAACATGCGGGGAGCGGCTGGGCAAGGGCGAGCCGTTGGAGGCGATCCTCGAGTCGATGGTATCGGTCGTCGAGGGCGTGCCCACCACACGAGCGGTCATGGAGCTGGCCGCGTTGCATCGCGTGGACATGCCGATCACCACCGCCGTGCACGCCATCCTCTTCGAGGGCCTCTCGCCCACGGACGCCATCGGCACCCTCATGCGCCGCGAGCCGAAGGCGGAACGAATCGGATAGGAAGTGACGAAGTGACGAAGGAACAGAGGCGTCCGCTTCGGCTCACTTCGTCACTAATCCTCAGTAAACCTCGACTCCACCAGCGCCACCAGGGCCGCGACGGCGTCGTTGGCGTCGTCGCCGGTGGCGGTGATCTCGATCTGGGTGCCCTCCGTCGCGGCGAGCATCATCATCTGCATGATCGACTTGCCGTCCACGGTCTCCTCCTGGTCGGTGCGGGAGACGGTGATCTTGGACGCGTACTTCGAGGCGGCCTCGACGAAGATCATCGCCGGCCGTGCATGGAGGCCGAGCCGGTTCTGGATGGTCACTTTGCGCGACGCGGTCTTGGCCACCGGCACGGACTCCTAGCCCAGATTAGAGCAGGTTTCCTCACGGTGTAGCGGTTCGCGCCCGCTCAGGCCCGCCGACATTGCGGCGCGGCCGTACCAGAGCGAGGGTTTGGCCGGAGGCCGCTACGGAGCGCTCGAAACAGCTCCCGACCGGCGTCAACGCACCGTCGCCTTCGCGTCGGTCTCCTCCAGAAGCGTCCAGACCTCGTCCACCGACTTCGCTTGCCGCAGGAACCGTCTGAAGGTTTCCTGGCTGAGGTTCGCGAAGATCGCCTCCATCGCGTCGAGGTGGGCTTCGGGCTTGTCCTCGGGGCTCAGCAGCAGGAAGATCGCGTAGACCGGCTGCTTGTCGAGGGCGTTGAACTCGACTCCGGCCCGGCTGACCCCGATCGCGATCGCCATCTTGCCGATCGCAGCGTGCTTCACGTGCGGCACGGCCACGCCGTGACCGAAGCCGGTCGAGCCTCGCTTCTCGCGCTTGATGATCTCTTTGACAAACTCGTCGGGCAACTCCGGGCTGATTGCACCGGCGTTGACGAGGGCCTCGACGATCTCCGCGATCACTGCGTCCCGCCCGGTGGCGTCGAGGTCGGGGATAATGGCCTTCTTGACGACGATGTCAAGCAGCTTCATGATTCTTTTCCGCCGGTGGGGGTGTGGTGTTTGTTGTCTCGCAGCTTGCTCTTGTGATCCTTGAGCTGGCGGACCGATCGGTCGATGCCCAGATCGATGCAGGCGTAGAGATCTTGATGGGTGCTGCTGGCGACGAACGGCTCGTGGTGCTCGACGTTGGTGATGATCTCGACGACGTAGCCGTTCTTGGCCCGGTCGATGACCACGTCGATCTGTTGAATGCGATCGAAATAGCGGGGGAACTTCTCGACCTTCCGGAAAGCGTAGTCCTCGATGGGAGGCGTCAACTCCATGTGCTTGCCGCTGATCTTGACTTGCATTCGGTGATCCTCCGTCCTCTTACCTGCCCCGGGTTCCCGCCGGCTTCACGTCCGGGTTGCTTGCTTGCGGGCCGGGCTCGGGGTCGCCCGGCGCCGGCCGGTCGTCGGCGTCGTCGTCGGCGACGGCCGTCGGCACGACCTCACCCCCGTCCGGCGGGGACAGGACGGCCGGCGTGTCCTCCGGCTCGATGACCTGATGGCTCGGGACCAGGACTCCCCCGCTGATCGTGAATCGAAGCGCCTCATCGACCGAGATGGGAACTTCGAGTGCTTCGCATCGCGGCACGGTGATCGTGTATCCGGTGAACGGGGTGGGGGAGCTGGGGATAAACACCGTCACGGCATCCCCGGCTCGATCGGCGATGGACCGCAACGTGTTCCCGGTGAGAAAGCCGATGGACCACACTCCCTTGCGGGGGTATTGTACCATCACCACCCGGTTGAACTTGGTCCGCTTGTCGTCGCTGAACAGGAAATCCACGATCTGCTTGACGTGCGGATAGACCTGTTTGAATATCGGGAGCGTGGTGATGACGGTTTCAATCTTCCGGTAGATTTGCCGGCCGAAGAAGCCGCCGAGCAGGCGGCCCACAATGTACACGGCCACGATGGCCACGATCAGGCCGATGAACCGCATGTACCAGCGGTCGTTCCACCATTCCTCGACGTTGCCGGCGATCACGTCGGCGGAGCCGAACTGCTTCTGGAGCGGTTCCCACAACCGGGCGGCCTTCACCACGGCCAGTTGGAGGCCCGCGTTGATGGGCTTGGCGATCTGGTGGTCGACGAACTGATAGGCCTTGACGACGATCCACAGGGTCAGCACCGTCGGCAAGAGCACAACGAGACCGCGTAGGAAGAAACGCTTGAAATCTGCACTGAAGGTGCGTGCCGACGGATCACTCATGGGCGAGTCCAGGCACGGCCAGCGAGCGGCGCTGGGTGGTGCCCATCTGTCCCTACGGCGCAAATGGGCCGCCCCCACATGCCTTTTCTTCCTTGTAGCTTAGGAGACTCGACGGCAGCCTGCAAACCTCGGTTTGTATCGGCTCAGTCCCCGCCGGGCCTTCATCACGACAGCGGCCGCAACGGGCGCAGGGTCAGAATGACCGTGAAATACTCACCGCCGCGCCGGGCCCGAAGCCGAACCCGTTCGCCGACCTGCCGGGAGCCGATAACCGCTTGCAGTTCGGCGAGCGATCGGGTGGCCCGGCCGTCCACGGAGACGATCACGTCGCCGGTTCGCAGACGGGATCGAGCCGCCGCCGACCCGGACAGGACCCGGGTGATCAGGACACCGTCGTTGGTGGTGCCGACGAGGGTGGACTCGATGCCGATCGCCGCGTCGCCCTGGTCGATCCGGGCGTCCACGAACGGTCGCGCGGCCACCCAATCGTGCCACGCCTGCTCCACCTCGTCGAGCGACCGCTCGAAGGCGGCCTCGAAGGCCGCCGCGCCGCCGGGGTCTTCGTCGAAGTTCCGGACGTACGCCTCGTACCAGGCGAGCAGCTTCCCCTGCTCCCAGATGAACTCGAACATCGAACGCACCTGGGGGTAGAGCTGTCCCGCCCGCGCCATGAACTGGTCGGACGACATTGAGAACAGATCGCGCCACCGCGTCGTGCGCCCGATCCGCTCCCGGCGCTTGATGATGTTGTGCCGCTCGTTCGGCAGGAACCGCACCGACCCGTCGTCCGCGAGCAGGTAGTCCTCGTAAAGGGCTGCGAGCCCTTCCTGGACCCAGAGTCGATGCGGCTGGCCGAGGCGCTCCATGTGGCCGTAGTGCAGGGCGTGGACGAACTCGTGCCGCAGCGATCGGCCGATGTCGCGGGCGATCAGCCGCCGGTGGTCGTGCTCGTAGATCCCGCCCACCCGCTCGTCGCTGAAGAGCGGCCCGGCATCCCGCGGCGCGGGAACCGCGATGAGCACGGTGTAGCTCGGCGGCGCTTTGAAGAGCAGGTCGACGAGGTGGTCGGCGAGCCGCTCCACCATTCGCCGCATCTCGCGATGGGACACCGAGTCGAGCGCGGTCGCATAGGCGAGGCGGCGCACCTCGTCCTTCTCGTAGCGGTAGCGCTCTTCGCCGTAGGTCGTCCGCCACCGCCGCAGGGCGCTGTCGGCGAGCCGGCCTGCTTCCCGCTCCTCGGCCTCGAGGATGGCCTCGTAGGTCGGATGATCGCGGAGAGGCTCGAGGTCCGGGTCGCGCTTCATCCGGTCGAAGCGGCGCCACCCCGCCTTGACGGCCCGCAGGAGATAGGACGCGGCGCGGTCCCGCTCGCCCAGCCGGCAGGAGACGCACGCGGCCCGGTAGAGCATGGCGGCGTCGCGGGGGCGCTCTTCGAGGAGCCGCTCGAGCAGCGCCGCCGCCGCGGCGTATTCGCCCCGCTCGACTCGGCGCTCGATCTGCTTCTGGGCCGAGTTCGGCCCGTCGACGATCTGTCCCCCCGCCGGGAGGTGTCCGGCGGTCAGGAGAAGCACCACCACCACCACCAACGGCCGGATTCGCATCGGCGCAGGCCCTCGTGTCAGCGGACCGGCGGGCGGCCGGTCCGCGGGACGGATTCTAGTCGGATGGGCTCGGCGGGACGATGAGGGGCGCAGAATCCAGCCATGCACGCCACCGCTCTTCGACCACTTCGAGCGGCTGCCCGAAGACGATCTCGAGGGCCGTCGCTCCGAGGGGGTCGTCGTCGAAACGCCTGACGTACGTCTCGTACCACGTCTCGAGAAGGCCTTCGTCGGCGAGGAACTCGAAGATGGATCGCGCCTGGGCGTAGAGCGGGCCCGGGTGCGAGCTGAAGCGCTGCGGCGGCGACGCGAAGAGCTCCCGGAGCCCGAGGAGGCGCCCGGTCCGGTCCAGGCGCTTGGCGATGTTGCGCCGCTCGTTGGGCAGAACCACGATCGAGTCGTCGTCCTGGATCTCGAACGATTCGTAGAGGCAGGCGAGCCCCTCCTGGATCCAGAGCGGGTGCTCCTGGCCGACCGCGTCCATGTGACTGTGGTGCATGGCGTGCACGAACTCGTGCCGGAGGGTGCGGCCGGCCCCGGTGGCGATCAGCTCCCGCTCGGCGTGGCGGTAGACGCCGCGGGCGTGGGGGTTGTCGAAGAACCCGGCCGCATCGGCTGGGGCGAGCACCGCGACCAGGACGTGGTGCCGGGCGCTTCCGGGGTCCGGTGGCAAGAACAGGGTGGCGCCCAGGCGGCGGTCGAGCTGCTCGAGCGTGCGGCGCATGCCCAGGTGACGGTCGTCGTCGAGGGCGGTCACGTAGTGGATCCGCGTTCGCGAGTCGGTCTCGAAACGGTAGCGAGACTCGCCGAAGCGCTCTCGCCACCGCTCGAGCCGCCGGGCGGAGAGCAGGGGGTCGGCGGCGTCGCGGGCGTCGAGGAGGGCGCGGTAGACGGGGTGCTCGTGCAGCGGCCGCAGGTCGGGGTCGCGGCGCATGTGGCTGAAGTCGCGGAAGCCGGCCTTGACCGCCGCCAGCAGGAAGCGGCCGCCGCCGTCGAGCTCGCCCAGCCGGCAGCGGGCGCACGCCGCGTTGTAGAGCATCACCGGGTCGCGGGGGAACCGCTCCAGGTAGCGATCGATCAGCTCGGCCGCTCGGGCGGGGTCCTGCCGCTCGAAGCTGCCGTGGATCTCGCGTCGCAGCCGGGTCGCCTCGGCCTCGCCTTGCCCCCCGGCCGCGGCGCCCAGCACGAGCGACAGCCCGATCGCCACAGCCCGGATCGACACGTCTGACATCTTGTGCCCTCGAGTCGGCGCCCACCGCCCCCGGCGGCACCGCTGAACTCAAGTGTGCCACGGGCTGCGCAAAATGCCAATTTTTCTTGAGCGCTCCGTACGACCCTCCGGGTCGACACTCGCTCCTTTGCGCTCCGCGGCCGATTCAATCGGCCGCTGCGCCTGGACGTGGATGGCGTTCAGCGGTCCTCGGTCAGGATGGGGCGCACAGAGACCAACAACCGACCACGGACGTCTCCAAACCTTGCTCCGAGGCGATGCATAACGCGGATTCCATCCGCCGGAATCTCTATCGCTCGCGGAGATCGATCTCGACAAGGCCGTCGATCAGGCGCAAACGATCTTCCGCGAAGAGGCCGATTGCCTCCGGATAGGCGAGGCACTC
>SMUX01109703.1_pt1 | contig 10613 bp, 10 predicted proteins | sample 2456431 | NCBI WGS metagenome assembly SMUX01 (sample SAMN11095930, study PRJNA526329) | marine sediment metagenome | biome: Marine sediment; feature: Surficial sediment; material: Deep marine sediment; isolation source: Hadal surficial sediment | place: Pacific Ocean | collected 2014-11 | depth... | reverse complement strand
TGCCTGTCATCCCCCGAGACGGTGATGTATCGGTAGTAATGTCACCAACGCTCGAAAGCATAGTTGTATCACGCAGCGAACGGCAAAAACCGACCCAGAGTGGTCATTAGCTTTATTGTGCGATGGCAGCGCATTTCGTATATTTCGTGTGTCCTTTATCGTCAAACTTGCCAAACCGGCAGGCTCAAAATATATCTAGGAGAAGGTTCATGAGAAGTGTCCAATTTCTGCTTGTGGTGATTGCTCTGGGGTTCGCCAGCCTTACTGCTGCAGATACCTACGAGCAGAATCTCAATCTTGGCACTGCTGATAGTAAACAGAATCATATGAATGACCCGTTCGTCAGGCCATCCAAAATCACTGCGGTAACAAATCCCTCAACTTGGCCGGAGTTCCAAAATCGTGCTCCAGTTGACCGCTCGCCGTCGGACAAGTCGTCAAAACTGATTACCATGGGCACTGGCACGCCGACGGGCAGCACCTATCGCTTTGGCCCGGCGATGGCCCTTATTGTGAATAACTTTCCGTATTACATTGATTGTGGGGAAGGTTGGTGGCGAGCAATTAATCGTTCCACGCTCACGCAGGGCGGAGTGGATTTGACGAATATCCTCACAGTTCAAAATGCAAAGTACATGTTTCTGACGCACCTGCATGAAGACCATACCGTTGGTCTGCCTTCCTTTATTTTGAGTCCGTATAAATTCGGTTCGATGACCGATAAAGTTATATATGGCCCGCCGGGTACAGAAGGCTTGATTAACGGAATCGTGCAGGGATGGAAATTGGACAGGCAGGAAATGGTTCAGGGTTCTACACACCAAAAACCACAGGGTAACGGCGCAACGGTTGGAGAAGTTGACTTTGATATCAGAGCCCCAGGACCAATTTTTGAGGATGACAACGTCAAAGTCGAAGCCTTTCCGACGGAGCACGGTTCTTTAGCACACACACTGGCATTCCGCTTCACGACCAAACCTGATGGCAGAGTCATAGCGTTCGGTGGAGATGGCCACTACTCGAAAGGCCTGGTCGCAGCGGCTAAAAATGCTGATATTCTCGTAATCGAGGGCATCACCAGAAAGAATATTCAGTTTGCAACTTGGGGTGGTGATACCGTCGAAGAAAAGGTCAAAACCATTAAGGCTTATCACATGTTCCCGAGCGACTTGAAGAAAGTCCAGCAGGATTCAAGTGTCAAGACGATCGTGATGGTTCATGAGCAGAATTTTAATACTCCGGAGAATTTTTCCCGCACCGGGCTTCGAGACGAAATGCGTGAAGCGGGCGTCAAGAATATCTATTCAGCAATCGATGGCGACATGTTTTAGCCAGCACGCGAACAATACTAGTCCATTCAAGGAACCCCGCTACAGCGGGGTTCTTGTGTGTGGGGAATGACCACTATTGGCTGCCACCTCAACCGGTCAACGCAACATCTAATCTCTAGACTTTAGAGAGGGGGATGTTGAAAATGAAGTACAGACAGAGGATCTACTACACAGAATCTCAGAAAACCTTGATGTGGGATCGTTGGCAGAAAGGCGATTCTTTGCATACCATAGCTGGCCTTTTTGACAGAGGTCACTCGTCAGTCCAGCGCATTCTCGGTGAGACCGGCGGGATACGTCCGGCGCAGAGACGTCGCTCGAGGTTGACGCTGACGTTGTCGGAACGCGAAGAGATCTCTCGTGGCGCTGTTGCCGGGCACTCGATGCGATCGATAGCAGAGTCGTTAGGTCGCGCACCGTCAACCGTTAGTCGCGAGATCCGTCGTAACGGCGGCCCTCGACGTTACCGGGCCAGTCAAGCAGAGCAAGCTGCCTGGGATCGGGCACGTCGGCCCAAGCGCTGTAAACTAGTGGAGAACCGTGCCTTAGCACGGGTCGTGGCGAGTAAGCTCAAGCTGCGCTGGTCGCCCGATCAGGTTGCCGGCTGGCTAAAACGTACCTATCCGGATGACGAGAACTACCAGGTGTCACACGAGACGATCTATCGCAGCCTGTTCATCCAGGCTCGGGGCGCCCTGAAAAAGGAGCTGCTTCAGCACCTTAGAAGTCAGCACGTGATGCGCCGTTCCCAACATAAGACTCTCAAGGGCAAAGGCTTGGGGCAAATCACCGACACGGTATCGATCCGTGAGCGACCCGCGTCAGTTGAAGATCGCGCGGTACCTGGTCACTGGGAAGGCGATCTTATCTTCGGTACAAAGCACAGCCAGATCGCGACGCTGGTCGAGCGTCACACACGCTACGTGATGCTGGTCAAGGTCAACGGTAAAGATACCGAAACCGTGATCAATGCCTTAATCAAGCAAGCCCACAAACTACCCAAGGAGCTGTACAAATCGCTCACCTGGGATCGCGGCAGCGAGATGGCCGATCACCGTCGATTTACGCTAGCCACTGACATCGACGTCTACTTCTGCGATCCACAAAGTCCCTGGCAACGTGGCTCGAATGAGAATACCAATCGGCTGCTCAGGCAGTACTTCCCGAAGGGAACAGACTTGTCAGAACACTCACAGGCCAGACTCAACGCGGTGGCCCGACAGCTAAACGAACGACCTAGAAAAACGCTAAGCTATGAGACACCAGCCGAGCGATTTAACGCATGTGTTGCATCGACCGGTTGAGGTCGCAGCCGATCCAAGACATTCGGACTCGATCATGTCTGACATTGTCAGTCAGGTCAGATGCCGATTATTACACTCAATTTGTTCGTTCCCCCGCGTTACAGTCATCGTGAACCGTGGGGGCACGCAACCGAGGGTGGATAAATGACAGACGGGGCGGCGAATTCGGACATCTCACTACCGCGCAGCCGGCTGCTTCTAGGCGGCGGGGTGCTGATATTCGGCTGGCTGTGTCCTCTGTTCGTGCCCATTGTCCTCGGATCCCACTTGCCGGGCGAGTGGAAGACAACGCTTTCGGGCCTCCTGCTGCTGGGAATACCGGAGCTGTTCACGCTTGCGGCGGTAGCCATCCTGGGTAAACCGGGATTCGGGCATCTGAAAGGTATCCTGTTCAGCCTGCTGGGCAGGCTCGCGCCGCCGGACACCGTCAGCCTCACCCCCGGTACCGCATCGGTCTGGTGATGTTTATGCTACCGGTCTTGTTCGCCTGGATATCGATCTACGTGCCGCATCTGATCCCAGGATTTGCCGCCCACCCGATTGCCTTCGCGGTGACCGGTGATGTGATGCTCTTCGCCAGCCTGCTGGTGCTCGGTGGCGACTTCTGGGACAAGCTCCGCGCGCTCTTCATGCACGGGGCCAGGGTGCGATTTCCCGAGGCCGCCGGCTGAACCACGTCGTTGACCCTACCGTCCGGAATGATCATGCCCGAATTGACTGAACGGCGCGGCACGGGGTCATCAGAGCAGAGGCAGGACTCGTGATTTCAGTCGTGAAGTTCTCAAATTCCGGTTTTTTGTGAAATTCTGTTTATTGGAGTACCGAGCAATGCAGCGAATCACGAACTTTCTCAAAACCTCGGCGCTGGGCGGTCTGTTCGTGTTGCTACTGCTACTACTGTTTTATCTGCTCTTGTCCGAAGCGTTGCTGGCAATCGTCGCACTGGCCACTCCCATCGCCGATCTCTTCCCTGAAGAGTGGTCCGATAAGCTCGAAGCACCTGTGGTGGTCGCTGTGGTGCTGATACTGGCTGCGTCATTCGTGTTCGGACTCATGTTGCGGTCATCGACGTTAACCCGCCTCGGTCGGCGCATCGAGAGCTCGGTGCTGGGGAAATTACCCATGTACAGTGCAATCAGAAGGCTCACCAGAGGTTTGGCAGGTGCGGACAATACCGATAGGTTCCGTCCGGCACTGTTGATGTCAACCGGGAACCAACGGGAAATTGTCTACGTGATCGAAGATCACGACGATAGACAGATGACGATACTGGTTCCTTGGGCACCGACACCGTTCGCCGGTTCGGTAAAGATCGTGGATTCGAATCGGATTGAAATGCTCGACGCGGAGCTCTCCGATGTCACCAGGGTCGCGTAGAGCTCGAAGCGCTGGTCGCATTCAGTGACTTGCGTTATCGTGAGACTTTCCAATCGAGAATCGAAAATGCTCCTGAGTCATCTATCGGCATGCTCACTGGACGCAATTTCGGCAAATAGCGGGTACGGCTGATCGCTCCATGGAATCCAGTCAGGAACGCATCCTCACCACCCATACCGGAAGCCTGCCGCGGCCAACGGCTCTGACCGAGCTCTACGCTCGGCGTGCACAGGGCGAAACGGTGGACGAGCAGCGCATGCAAAGCCTCGGGCGGGACGCGACCCGGCGGGTGGTGGCGAAGCAACTCGAAGCGGGGATCGACATCGGCAATAACGGCGAACAGCAGCGTGATGGCTTCTTCCTCTACGTACGGCATCGCATGAGCGGCTTTGGCGGCAGCTGGGAACGACGCCCGCTCCAGGATGTTACGCGCTACCCGGATTTCCAGCGCCAACGCGAAACCCTCGCAGCCGGCAAGGTGGCGGTGTCGAACTTTCGTCCACCAAAAGCTATCGGCGAAGTATGTTATCTGGATGCGCGTGCCGTGCAGGACGAATGCGCAGAGTTCCGGGCCGCAATGGACGCCGCCCGTGGCGCGTTTGTCGAGCCGTTCATGACCGCGCCATCGCCGGGGATCGTCGCCTCGGCCATGTGCAATGAGCACTATGACAGCGACGAGGCCTATCTGGCGGCGTTGGCCGAGGCCCTGCGGGTCGAATACGAGGCCATCGTCGAACACGGCTTCTTGCTGCAGCTGGACTGTCCGGACTTGGCGTTAGAGCGGCACATCACCTATCAGGACCGACCGTTGCGCGACTTCCTGGGTTTCGTCGAGACGGTCATCGGCGCCATCAACGGCGCGCTGGAAAATGTGCCCGCCGAACGCGTGCGTCTGCACGTTTGCTGGGGGAACTACGAAGGCCCCCACGACTGCGACGTACCGCTTGAGGAAATACTCCCGGTGCTGCTGCAAGCGAAGGTGGGTGCCCTGGTGTTACCCTTCGCAAACCCCCGCCACGCCCACGAGTACCGCTGCCTGGAGAAGCAGCGCATCGGTGACGAACAGCTGCTGGTGGCGGGCGTCATCGATACGCTCACGAACTTTGTCGAGCATCCCCAAGTGGTCGCCGATCGTATCGAGCGTGTGGCGCGGGCCGTCGGTGACGCCAGCCGCGTCGTGGCCGGTACCGACTGTGGCTTCGACACCTCGGCGGGGATGGGCCGGGTGGCGGATGATGTGGTGTGGGCCAAGCTGCGCTCCCTCGCGCAAGGCGCGCGTCTGGCCACTCAGCGACTACTGTAGAAGTCGCTATTCTCTGTGGTTCACCCATCCTCCAGGCGTAGGAACGCGAGGATGGCGGCGCATTTCTTCCCTGTCTGAAAGGAGACTTCGATGCGATTCAGCTTCTGGCCTATCGCCAGCCAATCCTGGGACGACGTGCTCACACTCGCGCGACACGTAGAGCGCACCGGGTGGGACGGCGTCTGGTACGCGGATCACTTCATGCCGAACACGCCCAGCGCCAGCGATCCCTGCCACGAGGTGTGGACGACCGTTGCCGCGTTGGCCGCGTCCGTGCCGCGGGTGCGAATCGGACCACTCGTGGCTGGCAACACCTATCGCCACCCTGCGGTGGTCGCGAACATGGCGGCGACTATCGATCATATAAGCGGCGGCCGGCTGGTGCTCGGCCTGGGCGCGGGCTGGCAGGAGAACGAGCATCGCGCCTACGGCATCGAGCTCTACACCGTCGGCGAGCGACTTCGCCGGCTCGAGGAGGCATGCCAGGTGATCAAGGCGCTGTTTTCCGAGCACCGCGCCAATTTAGAGGGCCGCTACTACCGGCTTGAGAATGCACCGCTAGAGCCCAAGCCTGTACAGGATCCGCTGCCGCTGATGATCGGTGGAGGTGGCGAAAAGGTCACGTTACGCATCGTCGCGCGCTTCGCGGACGAATGGAATGTGTGGGGTGATGTCGGCAGACTGCGTCAAAAAATGAGCGTGCTCGATCGCCACTGCGAAACGCTCGGTCGCGACCCGGCTGCGATTCAACGCTCGGCCGCGGTCCTCGTATACTTGAGCGACGATCCCGAGTTCGTCAAACGCATCCGCGAGGAGCCGCAAGCCCGGCCCTCAATTGCCGGCAACGCAGCCGAGCTCGCGGACATTGTCGCCGAGTACGCTCGGGCCGGCGTTGACGAGCTCATCGTCCCGGACTTCCATATGGATCTCGGCACGGCGAAAACGGAGTTCCTCGACCGATTCATCGAGGAGGTGGCGCCAGCGGGGCGCTGATTAGGGGGCAGCATATTTATACTGAGCAGTGGACCGCGTAGCGCAGCTGCCTACCTACATGAATTAGATTCCCTTCACTAACAGGAAACGTCGTTGTCCGAAACCCGGGCACCACCGCAAGCAGGTTAGTACGACCGAGCTTGGGACACCCGACACTATCCTAGTCACCTTGCTGCTCACCACGTAAAGGCGGTAGGGCATCCGTACGCTCAAGGGAACAATTTAGCTGGAAATGACTGTTCAAGCACAAAATTTACCCAGGAAGGGTGGCAGAATCAGGCAAGACTTCGTAGCGAACAGGACGAACAGCTGCTCAAAAATCATCGACTTTACGAAATAGGGCTTTTGTTCTTTTTAGCTCGCAAGACGATCTACCCGAGCGTTCTGCCGAACAGATCGTGCGCAGGCCCGGGCATGATCAACTCAACTGAAGGATAACTCTAGTGACACCATGGAGTAGCGGGACGGAGGGGGGTATTCGGGCATAAGCCCAACCGACCGACGAGGAAACCGACCATGAAAACGCTCAAACTGTCCATCATCGCCCTCGCGGCAGCCGTGCTTATCGGTTGCGGCTTCGGCGGCGCCACTGACGAGCCCGTGACCGCCGCTCCGGCACCGGTCCCGACCCCGACCACCGCTACGGCACCGGTCCCGACCCCGACCACCGCTACGACTCCAACAGCGGTTACGGTTACGACTCCGACTACGCCAGTGCCAGAAAAACCCCAGGACAATGTCCAGACGTTCAGCGCCCACATCGATGCATCCGCATTTCTTAACGCGCTTGTGGAATCTGGGTGTCAAATCAACCATGCTGAGTACAAGGAGGTCAAGCGCGGCGGCGCCATCAAGGTCGTTTGTTCGAAGACGGTCGACGCGCTCAACGTCGAACTCGACGATCTCTGAACACGGGCTTCAGGCGGCCTAGTCCGTTCGTGCGATAAGGTTCGGATCGGCTGCCCCTTTTTGGGGGCGGCACGCTACTTGTCATGGGGAGTATTCTCGAGCGCCGCCAATGGATTGATGCTGGTGAGGCCGTAAGTCAGCTCATGTCGACCGGTCTTTCCCAGCAGCACGCCCCCAGCCTCGCGCAAGCGCGTCACTCCCGTCGCATCACGACTGGGAGCCAGTCCTCAAACAGTTTGGAACCCCAAGCTGCACGAATGTCACGAGCGGCGAACAGGTCCTTGAATGCAATCGGTATGCCGAGGGGTGGCTCCGGTCTCGCCCCGACCGAGCAGGCCTCACACCGACAGATCCTTGGCGATGGACCCCGAATCCGACCGGGTGCCATAATCGCAAAGACTTCAGCCTTTTTACCGGAGGTTCCATGGCGTTCAGCGTGTGTTCGTGGAATGTCGAGTTCTTCGGGTCTAGAAGACCGGGCGAGACCCATGCACAAGTCGCCAATCGGATCGATGAGGTCTTCGATTTCCTCGCGCAATCCGAGATCCAAGCCGACATATTCGCCATTTACGAAGTGAACGGCGCTCAGGTCTTCCAGAAGGTCACGGCCGAGTTCCCGGATTACTCCTGGCAAATCACCGAAGGCTCGGGCACACAGCAAATCCTCGTCGGGTTCCGCGTGCCCGCCTTTGTGACGCAACGCATCGAATTCTCGCGTGGATTCACGGGACCGTTGCGGCCGGGCGTGTTGGTGACCGTGCCTCATCAGGGGCAAGTCTACCCAATGCTGTTCCTGCATTTGAAGGCCGCCGACGCCGCCATCGATTTCGGCGTTCGCGCCTACCAACACGATAAGGCCCGCAGTTTGCGTAAAGTCCTCGATGCCGCCGCGACGACGAAACGCGCGAACTTCATCATCGCGGGCGACCTGAATAATGTCGGCATGAATCTCTCATTCTCACGTCGCGACATCAGCATTGACGAAGAGATCACGCGGGTTCGAAACATGTACGAATCACGATACGACGAGCTCGTACTACTCGAAAAGACCGCCGACGCCACCTTTTGGAACGGGCCGGGTAGCTCCGATCCGCCAGCGGACATCGATCATGTCGTTGCTGCCTCGCGTGTGCACCTGGCGACGCTGCCCGCCGGGCAGAAGGTCGAGGTCAAGGGTTGGCCGGAGCTGGCTACGGACACGGAGAAAGGAGAGTGGATCCGGCGCTTCTCCGACCACGCTCTACTGCGGTTCACGATCGAGGACGCCGGCTAGTCCAACCTGCGTTGAGTTCCGAGCACGTGACTTGATGCGGTAACATGCCCCCACGCAGAGTCCCCAATCCCAGGAGCAGTGCACAGGTGCAAACGGACGTGCTCCGTAGGCGCAGACTCACGCTGACTGCCAGCTGCGCCGTCCACGGTGTACAGGATGGGCTGAGTGCTGCGCTCTACGTCATCCTGCCGACCCTGGCCGAGGTGTTCGGTCTGGGCTACGCCCAGGTCGGTGTCATCCGTGCCGTCAAGAACAGCGCGATGGCGCTGTTCGAGCTGCCCTCCGGGATGCTTTCCGAGCGGCTCGGGGAACGGACGTTGCTTGTGTTCGGGTTGTTCTGCGCAGGCTGCGGCTATCTCGCGTTATCGGTCGCACCCGGCGTCATGGCGATAGCAGTCAGTTTATTTGTCGCCGGCTTCGGTGCGGCTTTCCAGCACGCGCTCTCCTCGGCAATCATCGCCAACACCTTCCAGAGTGCTGGCATGCGTACCGCGTTGGGCACCTACAACTCTGCCGGCGATATCGGCAAGCTTGCCTTTACCGGCTTCTACAGTCTTGCCATCGGTGTGGGGATCGCCTGGCAGGGCGTGGTGGCCGGATTCGGAATGACGGCTGTGCTGGGGGCCGCCGCTCTGTTCTTCATCCTGCGACGCCTCCGAGTGGGCGGCCGCCCCTCCACCGAAGCGCAGGGACAAGCCCCTACCGGGATCGTCGGCTGGGGGATCCGCGACCGTACCGGCTTTTCCGCCCTCTCGGTCATCGTGTTCCTGGATATTGCCGTGCAGAGTGGTTTCCTCACCTTCCTGGCATTCCTGATGCTCGAGAAACAGGTGCCGGCGAGCCTCGCTGCGTTCGCGGTAGTACTGACGTTGGCTGGCGGTATCTTCGGTAAGCTCGGTTGCGGATACCTGGCCGAACGTATCGGGGTGAGGCGCTCTCTGGCCATCGTGGAGTGCCTCACTGCCGCGGGTATCATAGCGGTTCTTTTCTCGCCCACCCTGCTGGCCTACCTTCTGTTACCCGTGCTCGGCCTCGCGCTGCAAGGTTCATCGTCCATAACCTATGCCACGGTGAGTGACCTGGTCAGGGCCGACAGGCGATCGCGCGGATTCGCGGCGATCTATACCATCGCCAGCGTCGCTTCCATCGCAGGCCCGATCGCATTCGGAGTCGTGGCAGACCGTTTCGGACTCGCACCGGCCATGCTGACCATGGCGGTGGTCGTGCTTCTGCCCGTGCCGATCAGCGCGCTGTTGCGCCCGGCGAAGGTCGGGAAGGTGACCGGGTAAGTGCTTCTCAGTTGGGGTTTACGAAAACCTTGCCAGCGACCTTTGACGCTAGTTGCACGCCGAATCCAATCTGACGGAGCTGACCCGTTCGAATTCGCGGATCTCCCGAAGAACCCGGGAACCCAGGGTGACATAGGGGTTCGGCCAGGAGGCGTGGGCGATTTCTGCGCAGCGTTGCTCGTGCTCCGGATTCACATAGGAATGCAGGAAATGAATGATCAGCGCCTCGGCGCCGTTTTCCAGCAACTCCTTCAGCGCCTCTCGAACTTCCGTCTCGACCAGTGGCGTCACGACCTTTCCGTCAGCGCCCACGCGCTCGCTGACCTCTACTCGCAGGTCCCGGGGAATGAGCGGCTCGAAGCTTCCGGTGAGTCCCCAAGTCTGGGGCCGAGTGCGCCGACCGAGCTCCAGGGTGTCGCGAAAACCCCGAGTGGTTATCAGGCCGCAGCGCACGCCTTTGCGCTCGATGATGGCGTTGGTGGCGACGGTGGTGCCGTGGACGATTGCCTGGATGGTAGCCGGCGAAACATCCAGGGAATTCAGCGCATCCACGCACCCGATCGACTGATCCTCGGAGGTGCTGGGCACTTTCGCGACGTGAAAACGGCGGGACTCCTGATCGTAGCAAATAACATGCGTGAACGTACCGTCGACGTCGATACCAATGGTCAATCTGGACAACGCGAACTCTGCGGAGTTGTGAGCTGTCGTATGGCGGGGCCAAAGATTACGCCGCCCTTGCCATTGGTACCATGCCAGGGCCGGGCTCGGGCTCAGGCATGTGAACCTCGTTCCTGAGGATGCCCGAACAAGCGCGTCCTTCGGGTGGCGGAG
>SMUX01264924.1_pt1 | contig 10614 bp, 11 predicted proteins | sample 2456431 | NCBI WGS metagenome assembly SMUX01 (sample SAMN11095930, study PRJNA526329) | marine sediment metagenome | biome: Marine sediment; feature: Surficial sediment; material: Deep marine sediment; isolation source: Hadal surficial sediment | place: Pacific Ocean | collected 2014-11 | depth... | reverse complement strand
GCTCGGTGAGTATGTACTTTGGATCTGAAGGATTCGCCTCCAGCTTCTTTCTCAAATAATTCACATAGAGCCGCAAGTAGTGAGTTTCATCACGGTACTCATATCCCCATACTTTTGCCAGGAGTTGGTCGTGCGGTACCACCCAGCCGGCATTTTGCACCAGGTGAAATAGCAATTTAAATTCTGTTGGGCGAAGTTTGACCAGCTCGTCTTCCACGAATATTTCTCTCCGGTCGAAGTCAATCTTTAGTCGGTCATCAACCTCGATGGGTCCACGCGACGGCGCACTCGGAAATTCCGTTCGGCGAATGACCGCTCGCACGCGACTGACCATTTCTCTGGGGCTGAAGGGTTTGGTGATGTAGTCGTCGGCTCCGAGCTCCAGTCCTCGAACCCGGTCCTCTTCCTCTCCCTTGGCGGTCAGCATGATCACAGGTACGGTCGAGATCTCCCGCAGCAGCTGCAGCGTCTCGAAGCCATCCATCTCTGGCATCATCACGTCAAGCAGAATGAGGTCGGGCAGGCGATCTCGAAGGTTTTCGAGGGCTTCGGTTCCCGAGGTGGCTTCAATCACCTCATATCCGTCGTGTTCAAGGTTTAGACGGATGAAGTGAATCATCCTGGGCTCGTCGTCGACAACGAGCACGCGACGAGGCCTGGAATCTTCCATGCTACTCTCTGACGAAGCCGATCAGTTCTTCTTCATCTGCTGTGGGGAGGATTTCCATGAATGTGACCCGGTGCATGGGCCACATGACGGTTACGACATTTCCGTCAATATAGGGAAGATCCTTGCCGTCTCTTCTTCGGGGATTGTTGACGGTAACGGCCGTGTCCGTGGGAGCAGGAAGTTCATCGACTTCTCCCAATACAGGGTCTTCGCCGGATAGATGGATTAATACGGTAGTAGGCATGTTTTGTCCTGTTTAGCCGCGAATACGCGAAATGACCTGCAGCTGCATATTTCCGAGTTGGATGATGTCCTTATTGCGTATCTCTTTTGGTTGCTGAGGTTCGATGCGCTTACCGTTAATGAGCGTGCCGTTGACCGAATCAAGGTCGACAACGTGAATGCCGGTCTCGTCCAGGCGGATCTCTGCGTGGAGCCTGGATATTCCCTGGTCCTGAGCACCGTACGTGTCGAGATCCACATCCGGCACAATCGCCTGATTACCGGCCGATCGACCTAGCGTGTAATTTTCCCTTCCTACCAATGAAACCATATCCCCAGTCTTCATTACCCGCAACCCGAAGATGGCTCCTGCTGCGAGACCAGGGCCAAGCACAGGAGCCTCGTTTGTATCAATCTGCTCATTGAGTTCGAGAAAATCGCTTCCAGGACCAATAGGTGCTGTGCGAACCAGCTGCGTGCCGCACTCGCTGCAGTGCAGCGTGCCAACAAACTCAGAGTGCTTGCAGGTTGGGCATTCAATCATGCTTCGCCTTCGCCGGTTCTAGCGGGAATCATCAACGCACGGGTTCCATACTTAAGCACCTTTTCGCCTTCGCTGGAAAGCCGCCGTGAGTGTGCCAGACGATCCGCTTCATGCAGGGCCGATTTTGCAAGTTCTCGCTCGCCGCTCGCAAGCAGCTGTGTTGCAAGATTTTCCAGCCGCCGCGCGGCCTGCGCAGATTGCCCAAGCTCTGCCTCGTGACGGGCTTTCTCCTGCATGCGGTAAAGCGATATCTGGCTCAGCGCGGCGGTGATTTCTTCCGATGGAGGTTCAGTGTCCGGCTCATCCGATACTGGGATCCGGACCTCGAGTGGGAGCGGAATGCTCTCATCTCCCTTGCCGAGGATATCTCCATTGATCGTGAAGTGGGCCAGCGTAAGCTCCGATATCTTCCCTATGGGATGGATCACCATTTCTAGTAAGACCCGCACAATCCCATCCCTGGGAAGATTTCCTAAGGTCATAGGCAAACTGTCGCCCATCGGCATGGGTTCCGGCAGGAGCCTGAACGCGGAGCGCAGATCGACCTGCTGGGCGACAGACCCTTCCAGCCGCATGCGGCTGGCAACGGTATGGCCTAGCTTATCGTAGATATCGTCCATCACCCCTTCAATTGCGGCAGGAGTATCGAGAAATGCAACCGCACCACCGGTTCTGCTCGCCAGGTCGTCTAAAAGACGGTCGCTCCAATCACTGCCTATGCCGACCCCATGGATGATGATGCCTTGATCGGCTGAGACATCCGCCATCTGGATGCATTCGTCTTCGTCGCCATAGGTCCGACCGTCGGTGAGCAGGATGAGATGGTTGATCCCATCCCGTGAAAAATTGCGCTGAATTTCGCCAAGTCCCATGCGCAGCCCCTGCGCGATTTCCGTCCCGCCACCAGCTTGAAGCTGACTCAACCGTGCGCGGGCGACCGCCGTGTCCTTAGCCTGATCCGGCGAAACGATCAGTTCCGCCCGGTCGCTGAAGGCGACAATCGAAGTCGAATCGCCGTCATTCAACCCCTGCATGATCTTCAAAGTTGCGGTTCGAAGATGATCCAATCGCTCGCCGCGCATCGAGGTGGAGCGATCGATAACGATGGATAGGTTAATCGGGGGCCTGATTTCAGGAAGGTCTTGGCTGGGTTCAATATCGACCAGCAGGTAATGGACCTGTGGTTCATCAAGCTGAAGCAGTCTGGAGCGACTCTGGATCACCTTGGCACTAAAACTGGCCTTGGCGATCATTTTCGCTTCGTGCTCAATGAGCTCTAGATCATACTTTTCTCGCTGGCTTTGATCACTCAGCAGCTCATAGGCCCGGTTGACCTGTAGGAACAACTCGGTGGCTTCAGGACCCTCGTTCTTATCCGGGTGTAATCGGAGGGCCAATTCGCGATAAGCGCGGCGAATATCCTCCTCCGTTGCATTGCGTGGCACACCCAGGATGGCGTAATAGTCAAGCTCGTCAGTCAATTATGTGCTGCCTTATGTCGGTGGAAAGTAGACAAGGATCGCTGTGATGTTGTCTGGACCCCCGGCGGCATTTGCTGCGCGAACGAGTTCATCGCACGCTGCCTGGGGGTGGTCTGCCCCCCACGCTATTCGTTGGATCTCTTCGTCAGGAACAAGCCCCCAAAGGCCATCCGAACAAATAAAGAGAAAACCGTTTTTCGGTACAGGATGAGTCTCAACATCGACCTCCAGATTTGCCCCTTGCCCAATGGCTTTATAGAGCACATTGCGTTGAGGGTGTACAGCTGCTTCGGCTTCTGTTATCTGGCCCAGTTCAACCAGTCGATTCACCAGTGAGTGATCTCTCGTGATCACCTTTGTCTCGTGCTGAGTGAGGATGTAGGCGCGACTGTCTCCGACATGACCGATGGTCATCTGATTTCCGAGCACCAGTGCCACGGTTAGGGTGGTACCGCCCCCGGGCACTTTTCTGACCACGGAATTGTTCGCATCCCGGAGGGCCTGACGCATCAAATCTTGAATCGGCCGGCTATCTGCAGTTCCGTTCGGTTCAAAGAGTCCGAGCAGAGGATCAGCTGAGAGCCGATGGGCGACGGTGCGAGCAGAGAGTGCGGCGGCAACTTCGCCCGATCTGTGGCCACCCATCCCGTCCGCGACTACAAAGAGACCAAAATTGGGAACTGCATTCTCCCCGTAGGCAGCGCCGAGCAGAGAAAATAAGGCATCTTCGTTGTGAGCCCGCTCAACCCCGGTCGAATTCGAGCTTCCTACCAACGTGTAGTTACTGAGAGCAGTTCCCTCGATCGCAGTTGGATCAAGCGGCGCGGTCTCAATCCCATCTGGGTTGGCTTGCTCAAGTTCTGTTGAGGCCTTACCAAAAATTCGTTGAAGGAAAGTCATTATTTCGTGCTGCGATATTTGCTCGCTAGGTTAGGAGCGCGTAGACGCGATGGTCATTTGATCCGAAGTAGATCCGATTGTCGCTCACGGTCGGCGTACCGACTATCGGTCCGTCGGTTTGAAATTGCCATCTCTTGCGCCCGGAGCGCATATCCAGGCAATACATGGATCCGTCAACCGAGCCACAGAATATTGAATCCTCGAAGATAGTGGGTGAGCCGGTTACCTGGTGTTCGGTTTGGAAGTGCCAGATTTCGCGGCCGCCCTTTGAGTCAATCGCATAGATTCGGCCGTCTGCACATCCGGTGTAGAGGCGACCCTCCGCAAACACCGGAGTCGAAATTGTGGGGCGGCCCATGCGGAATTTCCAGATTTGCCATCCGGCTTTCGCCTCGAGAGCATAGAGTGACCAATCCATGCATCCAAAATAAAGCATGCCGTCCAGCAGGATCGGCGAGGAAGTGATGCCACGCTTGGCCTTGCCGAAACGCCATTTGAGATCGCCGCGGAAGTCGTAGCAATAGAAATCGCTGCTCTCGCAGCCGAAGTAAACTCGCTCGTCCACTATCAGGGGCGTGGAGCGAATGGGCCCCGCAACCTCCTGCTTCCAGGCCACAGTTCCATTGAACATATTGACAACATGCAATCTGGCGTCGTCAGCACCGACAAAGATGTGGCCTTCTGATACCACCGGTGACGAACGAATTGGACCGCCCGCATAGTAAGTCCATGCAAGGGTGCCCTTTTCCGCCGAGAGCGCATACATGCGGGTGTCCTCAGAAGATACATAAACCAGCTCATCATCAGAGGCTGGCTTGCTGGCGATTCCGCCCTCGGTCGCGAATTTCCATATGAAATCACCGGTCTGGGCGTCCAGCGCGTAGAGATTGTTGTCGTAGCAACCAACGTAGACAACGCCATCGACTACAAGCGGTGAACCCCGCACCTCGTCCTCGCACTCGAAGGACCATACCTCTTGTACCTCGTTGCGTGGCAAGCCGGCAGTAGCAGAAGTACGTGGCGAAACCAGAATCCCGGTTTCCTTTGCCACGGCCATCAGAGAGGCTTTCATAGCTTCGGCGGTGGGGAAACGATCTGCTGGATCGTAGGATAGCGAAGCGTTAATGGTTGCTTCGAGTTCCGGAGAGACCTTGTCATTGATAGCGCGAATCGGTCTTTCAGAGAACGAGAAAGGCGGCTCGGCGCGCGGATCACGCTGTGTCAAAAGATGATGAATCGTGGCGCCCAGGGCATATATATCGCCCGCGGGGGAAGCCTCTCCACGGTACTGCTCGGGAGGAGCATAACCATCCGTGCCGATCATGGTGCCTTTTTGACCAGGCTGAAAATTTCGGGCAATGCCGAAATCGATCAGCCGAATACTGTTATGGTCGTCGACCATAATGTTGGAAGGCTTGACATCTCGGAAGATAACCGGTTGCGGCTTGTGGGCGTGAAGGTAGTCCAACACATCGCAGAGCTCAATGGCCCACTTCACGACCTGATCTTCAGGAAGAGGCTCGTCGGTTTCTCTAAGCACGGCCTCTAAATCCTTGCCTTCGATAAACTCCATGACTAAGTAGGAGCTGCTGTCGTGCGTGAAATAGTCGTAGATTCTGGGAATGGCCGGGTGTGAGAGGGTCGCCAGCAGGTCCGCCTCTCGCTCAAAATTACGCACTATCATCTCGTGCATTGCAGGATCAGTGGCCATGTTGATCATCTCTTTGACGGCCACCGTTTTTGTCACGTTGGGGAAGTGCAAATCGCGCGCTCGGTAGACGCAACTCATGCCGCCCGCGCCATGCAGCGCTAGCACGAGGTACCGCTCTTGAAGGGTAACTCCTGGCTCCAGCTGACCGAGTTGAGTGGTCTCGGTGGTTACATCACCGAGCGCTTTAGTAGTCCTCTTCATATGAAGAAGCTCCTTCTAAGGGCAGAAAGGAGCAATCCCGCGAGATTATAGCATGCTCAATTTTTGGCGCAATGAAACCGTGATGCTAGTGATTCTTAGGAGAAAATCTGGTTCAAGAGACGCGTACGAGGAGGCGATCGGCCAATTTTCGGAGCTCGGAAGCAGCCGGTTCCGAGGGCGATGCGGAGCTCAGGCTCTCAAATGCAAGGGCGGTTTGCTTTTCAGCGGCATCGTGTGCGGCGATTCGAGCGCCGGATTCATCGAGCGCGGCCATGACTTCTTCGTTAGTAGCTCCGGCATCGTTCCATAAGCGCCTGAAATCAGAGGAATTTTCGAGCGCATATAACGAAGGGTAGGATGGTTTGCGGCTTTCCACATCTGCGCCGACCGGTTTCCCCATATTATCTTCGCTGCCCCAAGTGCCGAGCACGTCATCTAGAATCTGGAAGGCCAGGCCAAGATGATGTCCGAACGTTTTATAGGCGCGGATGTCACGGTCGGAGACTCCTGCGCTCATTGCTCCGGCAGCTGCGCTGGCGGCGACCAGCGAGGCGGTTTTATTCTGAATCATTTCGAGATACCGCTCGAGAACCTTTGGCTCGTGAACATTGAAGCTCAAATCGAGATACTGTCCCTTGGTGAGATCCAGGCAGCTTTCATCGAGCAGCTGTTGAACACGCAGTACGGTTGAAGGGTCGTGGCCAAGTTCGAGCAGGCGATAGCTGGAGAGGCCTGCCAGCGCAAATAAGGCATCCCCAGCGTTCACGGCCTGAGGCAATCCCCAGAGCTTCCAGATCGTTGGCCGATGCCGGCGAAGATCGCTGCCATCCTCAATGTCGTCATGGATCAGCGAGAAATTGTGAATCAATTCGATGCCGGTCGCAGCGGGAACCGCCATCTTCCAGTCTCCCCCGGCGGCCGCGTTGGAGAGCAGGCAGAGCAGCGGTCGGACGCCCTTGCCCGGCCTCCATCATCCTCCCAGCCAAAATGATGGGCGGCCATCTCATATAGTTCCGCGGAGGAATCCTCGCGCAGTTGTTCCGAGATAAGACGCAAGTCCGTGTGCACGGCTTCGACCATCTGGGAAGTAAGTTCGGGATTTTGGCTCACGGTCGTGTGATCAGCTTCGTCGCGCCGAGGGATTTTAGGTCGCGCGAACCCGTTGCGAACATGCATACCCGCAATTCTCGCACGGTCTGATAGATGAGGTCGGTTACGGCCTCCGAAGATTCAACTGCGGCCCGAAGAAACGGGCCTGCCATCCCGCCCAACTGAGCGCCAAGAGCAATCGACTTCGCAATATCCAGACCGGATCGCAAGCCTCCTGAGGCAATGACAGGAATATCCGGGAGCGCGGCGCGGACCTGGCGCACGGCTTCGGCGGTCGGAATACCCCAGTCCACAAACCTCGCGGCCAGATCGGCTTGCTTTTCCTCGGCGGCACGGTGCATCTCGACCTGCGACCACGACGTTCCGCCGGCGCCAGCCACGTCGACAATCGCAATGCCTGCCTCCACCAATCGTTTGGCGACTCTGCCCGAGATTCCCCAGCCAACCTCCTTTGCAATCACCGGGACGGAAACGAAGGCAACCAGCACCTCAATCTTGGATAGCAGGCTGCCGAACTTGGTATCGCCTTCGGGCTGCACCGCCTCTTGTAGCGCATTTAGATGTAGAACCAGGGCATCTGCTTCGATCATGTCGATCGCTCGCTGCGCTTCTTCCGCGCCGTATCCGTAGTTAAGCTGAACCGCCCCTAAATTGGCAAACATCAGCGCGTCGGGCGCGACGTCACGCATATTGAAGGTATCTGACAGACCGGGATCCTCAATCGCGACCCGTTGCGAGCCCAGCCCCATTGCGATACCTGCCTCCTGAGCCGCAATGGCCAGGTTCCGATTGATTTCGCTTGCCTGGGCCGTACCGCCGGTCATCGAAGAGATGAGCAGGGGGGCCGCCAGCGTCTTGCCCAGAAAATCTTGCGTAAGATCGATATCATCCAGGTCTATTTCCGGAAGCGCGTTGTGTTCGAAATGAAGATGTTCAAACCCAGCAATTAAGCCGGAATCGACATCCTCTTCCAGGTTAACTCGGATGTGGTCTGCTTTTCGCTCCGCCGTAACTTTGCTCATATGGGGGTGTTGAATGGGAGGATAATATCAGTGTGCATTAACTGCGTCAAATTGCGACCATTCCATTACAATACCCGGCGCTAGGAGGAAACACATGGCTGAAACCGATACCTTTACCGAAATCCAGGAAATCATCGTTGACTTGCTGGGAGCAGAAGAAGGCAGGGTCACGCTTGATGCCCGATTCCGAGAGGAACTTGAAGCAGATTCGCTCGATCTGGTTGAGCTCATCATGGCCTTCGAAGAAAAGTTCGGCGGAGAGATCTCTGATGAAGATGCTCAGAAGATCACGACCGTCGGGCAGGCTGTCGAGTACATCGACTCCAATATGCGCTAAAGGTTCCAAATGTATAATCAAACTGGCCGGCAATTTGCCGGCCAGTTTGATTCACTTCAACGGGTCTCAGGATGCGCTCACGATTTAGTGCGAGGTTTCTTATCTGAACCCGATGCGGGTTGTTTTAACAGCTTCTCCAGCCGTCGCTGTTCCCGCCTCTGGGCCTTGAAGAAATCTTCCATGAATTCTGATCGGCGCAGACGGATCGCAATCGACGCTACCGCGCGGATGTCCTTGGTTGACGCCTTCCGTCTGCCATCCGCTACCGCCCGAGCTCGCGCGGCTTCGAAGATTGATATCTCGGCTCGCAGGGAATCGATTCCCATCTCCTTGATCAGGTCCAGCCCATATCGCTCGGCTTCTTTGGTGATCGCCACTCTGGGCATGGCGTCTCGGGCGCCTTGAAGCTCTGCACGCACGAGAGCTGTCGCATTGGCATACTCGAGTACCACCTGGCGCGGGTTGGTCCGATAAGCGATTGTGCGTTGATAGGCTTCCAGGCGCTGCTTCTTACCTTTCAAACCGCTCACCAGGACACGTAGTCCAAAACGATCCAAGATCTGCGGGCGCAAACGTCCTTCCTCCGGATTCATGGATCCAATCAACACAAATCGTGACCGGTAGGTAGCTGCAATGGAGCCCCGGCGGACCGTGTAGGCCCCCTGGCTGGCCGCATCCAGTATCGCGTCCACGATCTCATCGTCCAGCATGTTCACTTCATCAATGTAGAGCAGGTTGCGATCCGCGCGAGACAGTATTCCGCGTCGGAGGCGGTGGCGATGATGCGCTCTGGTTCGCGAGTCGAGTCCACCGATTACGTCTTCCAACTTCGCATTCAGCGGAAGCTCGATCAATTGAACCGAATCCCGATAGACCAGGGTCTCACCTTCGCCATACTTCCGGGCGCAATCCGGGCACACCTCGTCGATGCCTCCGGTTTCAATGTCCTCCGGCAAGCAGCCGTACAGGCAGAGACTCCGATCTACTTCCGGCAAAAGGTTAATCAAGCCGCGAACCGCAGTTGATTTCCCCGTGCCTCGATTGCCAATAAGCAAGACACCATCCACATTGGGATTGATAAGGCTGAGCATCAGGGCCAGCTTCATTTCCGACTGTCCTACGAGAGCAAGGAATGGGAAAGGCAAGCTTTCTGCGAGTCCCAGATCTTCCGTAAGCGGCGCCTCAAGAAATCGGCGGGAGCTTGCTGCGCTGAGCAGCTCGGTAAGCGTGCGTACTCGATCCGTCATTGGACAACTTCCTCGGTCTCAGCCCTCATACGAGCTAAACGGTTTGCTTGCCGCTCTTCGCCGTGCGCCATTCGTCGTTGCTCGGCTTCAGTATCTGTGCTCAGGCGCGGAACGCGGGTTGGCTCTCCAGAGGAGTTGAGGGCGACATACACAAGGTAGGCGGTGTTGGTGTGGGTGCGATCGCCGGAGCGCGGGTCTTCTGCAACGACGTGCACTCGGGTTTCGATCGAGGAGTTACCGACATAAGTGACCTCGGCACCAAGCGTCACCAAGTCGCCGATCCGAATTGCAGAATGAAAACTCATCTGATCGATAGCGACTGTCACGACTTGAGTCTGGGCGTGCCGCATCGCAGACAGAGCGCCAGCTTCGTCGACCAGCTTCATGATCCACCCGCCGTGAACTGATCCCATGAGATTGGCGAACTGTGGCTGCATCAACTGAGCGAGGGAAATTCGGGATTCGGCGACAGACTTCGGGTCTTTCAATCCATGTCTTCCTTGTGTTCGCCGTGATCCAGAGTCGTCAGGTATTCGCGATCATCATCAAAGATATCTATGACTTCAAAAGGCAGCTCGGCCATCATCGGCGGCAGCGGAACGGTGGCTGGCGGACGAATCCGCTCTGGTTTCGGAGGAGGATCGCGCCGGGCCAGCAGCCCATCTTGTATCCTGCGTCGCAAGATTCGGGGCTCAGCCGTTATCCAGCCCGCATAGACGCCGTGAACATCGTAGACATCCTTTTTGGGGGTAATCCAGCCTATCCATTCTCCTACCGTACTGTAGACGTAGGGATAGATCATCATTGCCACCCAGTCGCCAGGTGTGTTGTAGATTGGAATAGGTTTATAGATTGAATCGTTCATTGGAATTGATGGTTCGATTATATCGGCTTGGCCAAGAAGTGCTTGTAGGACTAATGGACGTCCGAATATGTCCACACCCGATTGATACCGAAATTCCACAAGAGCACAACAACAACCGCTACCACTAACGCCAGATTCTCGCCGACTGCAAGCACCTGGCTACCGCTTGCTTTACCAGTCAAGAGCGCTTCGGCAAGTGCGATCATTGCTGGCTGTGCGAGGTAAATCACTGCGATGCGTATAAGCAATCCCAAAGCGCTCACGATGAGGAATTGGGCAGCCTGTCGATCGATAGGTTTGCTTC
>SMUX01210395.1_pt1 | contig 10619 bp, 9 predicted proteins | sample 2456431 | NCBI WGS metagenome assembly SMUX01 (sample SAMN11095930, study PRJNA526329) | marine sediment metagenome | biome: Marine sediment; feature: Surficial sediment; material: Deep marine sediment; isolation source: Hadal surficial sediment | place: Pacific Ocean | collected 2014-11 | depth 0-1... | reverse complement strand
AGATAGTTAATTCCCTAACAAAGCTTCCAGCATTAGGCTCCATGGAATTATCTAATCGAGGCATACGAGGTATTCTAATCGTACGACAAGTCAGATTGTTCTATAAGGTTGACAAAAAGCAGATCAAGATTATTCAAATATTTAATACAAGGCAAAATCCTGGAAGACGACCCAAATAAGCAGTGAAGTTTCGGGTTACGGGCTGACCCGACCAAGCGAAGCAAAGGTGGATCCAATACTGTGCGCTGCCCCCAAAAAAAATTACCGCTAAAATACAGGCCAGTATAGCAAGTACTGCATATACCCATACGTATTTACCGCAGTTTTTTTAGTATTTATACCTATACCTAAAAAATCAGTATAAATAATTATGGGTATATCGGGTGGGTATGGAATGAAGGGTGATAATTATTATAATTGCCATTTATCTTCCCCGCTAGCTCAAGTCTTCCAGCCAGGCCAAAGGGTGGGCGAGACTTGGGATCTATTCAGCAACCTGAAATTTCATCAGTCACCTGTTCATTCCATTCCGTTCCGTTTAATAATCTGATATTTTAATTCGGAAAATCTTTCTAATTGGGAGAAAAATTCATTGCTGGGCTTAACCCTGTATTTATTGGATAATAGTTCTGTACCAATCCCTTCTTTGGCATCAAAAATGTTAAGTTTCAGGCTACACTTTCCTGGGTTTTCTTTGGTTAAAGATTCCAGTTTTTCAACAAAATTTTCAGTTATATCCTCAAGTAGTACATTGAGTAAAATTTCTTTGCTAAGATTATAGCGAATATCCCCCAATAGCTGAATTGTTCTTGCCCTAAACTCCCATACTCCGGGCTGTTTGTAACGCTCTTCAACCTTACCAGTGAGATAAACGAAATTATCAATGGTTAACATATGGCGGTTCTTAAGATAATCTTCACCAAAAATTGCCAGGTCGATGGAATCATCATAATCTTCAACGGTGAATAATCCGAAAGCCTTCCCCGTTTTGGTATAGCGTTCCTGAACTTTGGTGATGACCCCACCAATATTAATTACCTGCTCTTTAAAATCTTCGATTCTGTTTGCACTGCAGGTACAAAAATGCTCCATTTCTACTTTATATAGATCAAGAGGGTGACCTGAGATATAGAATCCAACTACCTCTTTTTCAATCTTAAGTTTTTCAATTTCACCGTAAGGCTCACATTGTGGAATTTTAGGTTGTGGGACAGCCACACTGCTATCTTCACCAAATAATGATACTTGAGAAGCATTCTTCTCTTGTTGAATGGAGCCTCCATACCTGACTGCCATTTCGATAAGTGAACTATCTCCTTCAACATTGTACAGATATTGCCTGCGGTGAATTTCTTTATTAGAGTCAAAAGCCCCTGCCATGGCCAAACTTTCAAATGTTTTTTTATTTACTGCCCTGAGATTAACCCTGGAGGCGAAATCAAAGACATCTACGAATGGACCGTTTTCTTCACGTTCTGATATAATTGCTTCTACAGCTGTTTCACCGGCTCCTTTTATCGCACCCAAACCAAAACGAATCTGCTCTACCTTGTTTACATCAAAATGGACATTACTTTCGTTTATATCAGGACCAAGTACCTTGATATTCTGTCTTTTACATTCATCAAGGAAAAATGTTATCTTTTCAATATTACTCTGATTATGAGTAAGCACAGAAGCCATAAACTCGGCTGGGTAATGTGCTTTTAAGTAAGCAGTTTGATAAGCTACTACCGAATAAGCGGCAGAGTGTGATCTGTTAAATCCGTATTGAGCAAATTTTTCCATTATAGCAAAGATTTCCTCTGCCTTTTCCTTGTCTATGTTATGCATCTTTGAGGCTCCTTTGACAAAGATTTCCCTCTGTTTCTCCATCTCTTCCTGATTTTTTTTGCCCATCGCCCTTCTAAGAAGGTCCGCTTGCCCTAAAGTGTAACCAGCCAGTATCTGGGCGGCTTGCATAATCTGCTCCTGGTAAACCATAATCCCATATGAATTCTTTAGAATGGGCTCTAATAATTGGTGTGGATATTCAACTTTTTCTTTACCATGTTTTCTGTTAATAAAATTTGGAATAAATTCCATTGGGCCGGGACGATAAAGCGCATTCATAGCAATCAGGTCCTCAATATCCGTAGGCTTTAGGATTTGAAGATATTTTCTCATTCCATTGGATTCAAATTGAAAGGTTCCTACAGTATCACCGTTTTGGTAAAGCTCAAATGTTTTTTCATCATCAAGTGGAATTTCCTGGACATCTATCTTAACTCCCTTGTTTTTACTAATTAAAATAATGGCATCTTTGATAATAGAAAGTGTTTTTAATCCCAGGAAATCCATCTTCAACATTCCTGCATCTTCTATCATTTTGCCATCAAACTGGGTGACCAGCAGTTTAGATTCTTTGGAAGTAGAAACCGGGATATATTTGATTAAATCATCTGGAGCAATAATAATCCCGGCAGCGTGAATCCCTGAATTTCTAATTGAGCCTTCCAGTTTTTGTGCTAATTTTAATACTTCAGCCCTTTCACCAACACCTTTGCGGATATCATATAACTCTTTTACTTCATTAAAAGCTGTTTCCAGTGTTATCCCAGGTCTTTCAGGAATTAGTTTTGCCAAAGCATTAGCTTCAGCAAGGGGCAGTTCCAGTACCCTGGCCACATCCTTGATGGCCATTTTGGCCGCCATAGTACCATAAGTAATGATTTGCGCAACTCTATTGTATCCATATTTTTCGACCACGTAGTCGATTACCTTCTGGCGGCCTTCATCATCGAAGTCGGTATCAATATCGGGCCAGGAAACCCGTTCAGGGTTCAGAAATCTTTCAAAAAGTAAATTGTATTTAATAGGATCGATATTAGTAATCCCTGTGCAATAAGCTACTACTGATCCTGCTACAGAACCCCGTCCGGGTCCGATTATTACACCAAGGTCTCTTCCTGCGTTAATAAGATCTGCCGTTATCAGAAAATACCCTGCAAATCCCATATGTTTTATAATACCCAGTTCGTGGTTCACCCTTTCTTCAACTTCAAGGGTTATTTCATGGTATCTTTTTTTGCTCCCCTTAAAAGAAAGATGTTTAAGGTAGTCATCAGCATTTTCAAATCCTTCTGGAAGAGGAAAGTTCGGTAAAAGAATGTCCCGTTTTAAGTCGGGTGTATTTACTTTGTCGATAATCTCGTTAGTATTTTCAAGTGCTTCGGGAATGTCCTTAAAAATGACTTCCATTTCTTTCTGGGTTTTGAAATAGAACTCGTTATTTGGAAATCCGAACCGGTATTCTTTACCTCCAAAACCACTTCCTTTCCATACGGGTTTACTTTTAAACTCACCGGTATTGATGCAAAGCAAAATGTCGTGAGCATTGGCATCCTCCTGGTCAACATAATGGGAATCGTTGGTAGCAATAGTTTTTACATTGTATTTTTTTGCAAAGCGAATAAGCACTTCGTTAACAATTTGCTGTTCATCTAGATTATGTCTCTGTAATTCAATATAGAAATCGTCGCCAAAAAGATTAAGCCACCATTGGAGCACTTTTTCTGCTTTTTCCACGCCGTGATTTAATATGGTTTGAGGAATCTCGGCTGCCAGACAACAGGAAGTGGCAATAATCCCATCGTGATATTTTTCAATCAATTCCTTGTCGATCCTTGGCCATTTGCTATACATGCCTTCTATGTAGCCAAGTGAGCACAACATTGATAGATTCTTGTATCCTTGTTCATTTTTTGCCAGCATCAATTGATGATACCTCTGATCCTTATTTTCTTTGCTGAATTGTTGTTTGAAACGATCGTCAACCATGTAAAATTCACAGCCAACAATTGGCTTAACGTTGTACTTAGAGGCTTCAGCCACGAATTTGAAAGCCCCGAACATATTACCATGATCTGTTAATGCAAGTGCTTTCATGCCATCAGCATTGGCTTTTTCAAACATTCCAGTGATGCTCGCAGCACCATCCAGAAGGGAATATTGACTATGACAATGAAGATGGCTAAACTCTGGCATGTAACTGGCTGGTATGAAAGTTAAGTCTGAACATTAACTGCAAATCAATTGATAAGGAACGGAAAAGGAAAGGGGATGAAGAGATTTATTTCAAAAATATTTGTACTACCCTTTTGCTTTCAAAAAATGGTTCTTCAAAAAAGTCATTGAGGTTGTAAATCCGGCATTTATGCTTAATATTTTTTAGCTCGACTGATAGGTCACCACCCTTAAGGGTCAGGATAGAATTTTCATTTTTTTCTTTAGCAAATAAATTGCTTGTCCATTTTATCATTTGATCCAGCCGGGCAACTGCCCTGCTTACGACATAATTATACTGATCTTTAACAGCTTCAGCTCTGACCTGTTGGGATGTCACGTTAGTGAGTTGAAGCTCAGTTGCTATTTTGTTAACCACTTTGATTTTTTTCCCGATGGAATCGATCAAATGAAATTGGGTATCCGGAAATAAAATCGCCAATGGTATTCCTGGAAAACCTCCACCTGTTCCTACATCAAGCACCCTATGATTTGATCTGAATTCAACGACTTTGGCTATTCCCAATGAATGTAGTACATGGTGCATATACAAATTGTCGATATCATTTCTGGAGATCAAATTGATCCTCTTATTCCAGTGCTTGTACAATTGATCTAATGATGAAAATTGCCCGATTTGAGAATTGCTGATTTTTGGGAAATAGTGGAGAATTATTTCAGTTGTTTCCAAATAGAAAAGAATCTTTAAATGTGATCTTCTTTACCTTTCACCAGGTCGTACAAAAGTTCCCGGGCACGGTGTAATTGAGCTTTTACAGTCCCCAGCGGGGCTTCGAGTTCACGGGCAATTTCATCGTAAGAGAGTTCCTGAAAGTATCTTAACCGAACTAATCTTTGATATTTTGCCGGGAGTTTGGTGACAAACATCTGTATTAGTTCGATCTTCTGGCTTTTAATAGCTTCTTCTTGTGGATTCAGATTTTTATCCTCAACATCAATAGACACCGGCTCTCCTGCATCATCTTTATATGAACTGTCCAGGCTCATGGTCTGCAATCTTTTTTTTCTGATAAAATCTATAGAGTTATTGGTGGCAATTCTGAAAAGCCAGGTGCTGAAAGTATAATCTTTTTTAAATCGATGTAAATTCTTGAATGCTTTTGCAAAAGCTTCAATGGTCAAATCTTCCGCATCATCAACATTCCTTACCATTTTCAGGATCATATGATAAACGGGTTTCCTGTACCTCTCCATCAGTTGAGCAAAAGCTTGCTGATCTTTATCCTTTATTGCTTTATCTATCAGGATAAAATCTTCTAGCGCTTTATCGGAAAATTGTTTTTTTATGTCCATTCAGTCCTTTTTGATAAAAGTGCTTTTGCCCCTGTGATTATATAATAATATTGATAAATCAAATCCAATACAGGTACTCCCGCAACATTGAATTCTTCACCAAATTTTCTTGATACTTTCTTGAACACATAAGATAATAAAACAAACCTAGTTAGCAGAACGCCTATAATCGGCAGCGGATATACAGTTAATATCAAGGGTATGAAAGTTAGCCAGGAAACTATATTAGATAACGAGAAAATCCCTAAAATGATTTTGTCTTTTTTACTATATAATTTGCCGACTGATAAATGTCGCTCTTTTTGCGCTCTATATTCCTTTTTACTTTGCTTGGGCTCTGACATGACCAAGACTTCTTTTCCAATTACCAATTTTGTGTTTTTGGCGTTAGCATGTCGATTCACAAAAAGATCATCATCACCTCCAACCACATTCATGAAATCTTTATAACCGCCTTTCTCAATGAAAAAATCTTTTTTGAAACTCAAATTTCTTCCAACGCCCATATAAGGAGAGCCCCAAATGGCCATGGATGAATATTGCATACCCGTAAAAAGTGTTTCGAATCTAATGAAATAATTTAGCCAGCCTGGATATTTCTTGTATTGAGAATATCCCAGAATGATGGACGTATCACTTTCAAAATTGCTACTCATTGTTTTTAACCAGGCATCTGATACAGGAATACAATCTGCATCAATTAATTGAATTACTTTATAATTTGCCAATTCGATACCTTTGGTTAGAGCAAATTTCTTACCATCAATATTTTCCTCAAGATGATCAATCCTTATCGGTATGAGATACTTAAGACCTACTTTTTCTGCTTCTTGTTGTAGAAACTCCATAGTACCGTCTTCAGACCGATCATCAACTACTATTATTTCAAATTGCTGATGATTTTGCTTGTAAAGTGCCGGTAACAATTTTTTTAGATTATGGAGTTCATTTCTTGCAGCAATCACAATGGATACAGGGCGTATGAAGGCTGGATTTATAGGAAAAGGCCTATATGCTTTAATACCTGCCAGGAAAAAGATATAGTAGCTTATGGCGACTATATTGACGATCCAGAATAGATAAAAAATTACTGTAATTACCAATGGAATAATATTTATAATTGAATATATTCAAATATAATCCGAATTTTCAAAATCAGGGGGATTGACATATTGTTCATTTGATTGACGAACATCATTAAAATTGACATATGATAGTATTTGAAATAAAGGAATTCATCATTTGTTGAGTAATTTTGTCGAATTTTTGATTAAAATATGGAATTTAATGTACACCATCGAGATAAAAAATCTAAGGCCCGTACCGGACAGTTGGAAACGGCCCATGGGACTGTGTACACACCTATCTTTATGCCGGTAGGTACTTTAGGCAATGTGAAAGCAGTGCATCATAGGGAGTTGGAAGATGACATAAAAGCTGAGATCATACTGGGGAATACCTATCATCTTTATTTAAGGCCTGGATTGGACGTTCTCAAACAGGCCGGGGGAATTCACAGTTTTATTGGTTGGTCAAAACCAATCCTTTCAGATAGCGGAGGATACCAGGTTTATTCATTGGCTGTCTCCAGGAAGATCAGTGAAGAAGGAGTGACTTTCAATTCACATATTGATGGATCAAAGCACTTCTTTACTCCGGAAGGTACTATCGATATTCAACGGATTATAGGTGCTGATATAATAATGGCTTTTGATGAATGTACCCCATTCCCGTGCGAATATCAATATGCAAAGGCTTCAATGGACCTGACCCATCGCTGGTTAAAAAGGTGTATTCAAAGGGTAAATGAAACCAGTAATCTGTATGATATTGAACAGATTATGTTTCCAATCGTCCAGGGAAGTGTGTATAAAGATTTGAGATTGCAATCAGCTGACATTGTAGCCTCGGAGGAAGCTGAAGGGTATGCTATCGGTGGCTTATCGGTAGGAGAGTCTACAGAAGTTATGTATGAAATGACAAATTTGGTTTGTGGAGTACTACCTGAAAATAAACCGCGATATTTAATGGGAGTAGGAACTCCCTCGAATATTCTTGAGTGTATTGCCCTGGGTGTGGATATGTTTGATTGTGTCATGCCCACCAGAAATGCTCGTAATGGTATGTTGTTTACATCCCAGGGAATTATTAACATTAGAAATGAGAAATGGAAGAAAGATTTTAGTCCGATAGATGAAAATATCGAAGGATACGCAAATAATTTTTATTCAAAAGCATATTTGAGACACCTTGTAATCAGTAAAGAAATACTTGGCGCGCAGATTGCAAGTTTAAATAATTTGACGTTTTATTTATGGTTGATACGAGAATCACGTAAAAGGATAGTGGAAGGGAGTTTTTCAGATTGGAAAGATGATATGGTTAAAATCATATCAAGAAAATTATGATAAGGATACTTGACAAATACATACTTAAAAAATTCTTAAGTGCATTCGTATTCGTCGTAATACTATTAGTATTAATCATTCTCGTAATCGATATAGCGGAAAAGCTTGAAAAATTTAACCGAAATAACCTTTCTTTTGGAGAAATATTTGAGTACTACCTGGATTTTATTCCTTTTATTGCCAATTTAATCACCCCCATCACAGTATTTATTGCCACCGTTATTGTTACCGCTAAGATGGCATCTCATTCTGAGATCATTGCTATATTAAGTAGCGGCAGCAGCTTTATAAGAATGCTTGTTCCTTACATAATGGGGTCAATTATAATTGCTGGTGTTAGTTTTTATTTAACAGGATGGGTAATCCCTGTTTCAAACAAGAGCAGACTTGCATTTGAAAACGAATATTTGAGGAGTACCTATTACTTTGACAAAAAGAACTTTCATATTCAGGTTGGCCCTAATGAATACCTTTATATGCAGAGCTATAGTAATCAAGCTAATGTTGGTTATAAGTTTGCCATAGATTGGATTGAGGGGAATGAGTTAAAGGAAAAATTAACTGCCAAACGGATTGAATGGAATCCAGAAAAGGAACTTTGGACCCTGAAGCACTGGAAGCGCATAAAGATACTTCCTAATGGAGAGCAGTTTTCCTATGGTTCATCGATGGATACAACATTAATTATCCATCCAAAGGAGTTTGAAAGTGATTATCGCATGTATGAAAGCATGACAATTCCCGAATTACAAGCATTTATTACATCCCTCGAATCAAGAGGAGCTGAGGGGAAAGAAACTTATGTGATAGAGTTGTACGCAAGATATACATCACCATTTGCAGTTATTGTCCTTACTTTTATCGGCGTAATAGTTTCAGCCCGAAAATCCAGAGGCGGTGCTGGCTTTCCAATTGCACTTGGCTTCTTAATGTCTTTTATTTTCATCTTGTTTTTTATTATGGCAAAAGGGATAGCAGAAGCAGGTAACATGCATCCTTTGTTGGCTGTATGGCTGCCAAACATTATTTTTGGAATAATCGGTAGCATAATGTATAAGACAGTTCCCCGATAGTGTCACTGGTTAAAGAATACGTTGAGCTCCATTTTATTACTGTTCTATGGGGATTTACTGCAGTTCTCGGATTATTGATTGAGATCCCGGTAGTGGAAATGGTGTTTTATAGAACTCTTGTAGCAGCTTTTGGATTATTCCTTCTTGTCTATTATCGAGGTTTTAGATTTAATATCGGCACCAGGGCCATTTTGAAAATATCAGCCACTGGATTAATTTTCGCCGCTCATTGGATTTTATTTTTCGCCTCAGCCAGAGAATCAAATGCTTCGGTCAGCTTAGTAGGTTTTGCTACTACAACTTTCTGGATCAGCTTATTGGAGCCCATGGTTACCAAGAGTAAATTCAGGGGCTTTGAGGTATTAATCGGGGTAGTTATTATTGGAGGGATTTACTTCATCTCAAAAGCAGAAATTAATTACATGCTAGGCCTTTCTTTGGGTATAGGATCAGCAATATTGGCGGCATTTTTTGTGGTCCTGAATAAAAATTTTATTAAAAAGTATAATCCATTTGTGATTACATTTTACGAGATGGCTGGTGCTTGCCTGGCAACAGTTTTATTTTTTCCATTTTATTTAAAGTGGATTAGTGAATCAGGAAGCTTGAACCTCACCCCTAACCTCCTGGATTGGCTTTATATAACTATACTTGCTTTGGTATGTTCAGTTTATGCTTATTCCATTTATGTGCAATTGATGGAAAAGCTTTCAGCCTATGCTGTGAGCCTGGTGGTTAACTTGGAACCTGTATACGGGATCATTCTGGCGGTACTTATTTTTGGCGAAAGCGAAAAAATGGGAAGCGGATTTTATATTGGTAGCGCGATTATCCTGGGAGCAGTGTTATCTTATCCGCTAATTAATAAGCGGATGAACGGAAAATCATTGGAAATAGAAAATATAAGATGATTATAATTTTCCATTCCACATCGTGTAGGTGGCAGGAAACTTGTTTTTAAGGTTTACTCTCTCCTTAAATATTCCATATACCGAAGACCCTGAGCCACTTAAACTCGAGTAGATTGCACCTTCAATGATGAGTTTGGCTTTTATTTTATCCAATTCGGGATATTTCGTCAGTATATTATCCTCAAAATTGTTTGAAATATTAGTTTTCCAGGATTCAGGAGATTTAGAAAGGAATTTTATCCACTCACTCTTTCCATGGCTTGGGTTAGTATATGAATATGCATCATGGGTTGAGATATGAATATCAGGTGTAACAACCACAAGCCAGTATCCGGATACATTAAATTCAACAGGTTTAAATATATCGCCTTTTTCAAAAACAATTCCAGGCTTGTTTCGTACAAAAAAAGGACAATCAGCACCCAAGCTGCTAGCGAATTTCTCTAATTCATTCAGATTATAGTTGAGATCAAATAAATGATTTAGTGTAATTAATGTAAAAGATGCATCGGAAGATCCACCGCCAAGTCCTGCACCGGTCGGAACCACTTTATGAAGGTGAATTTCGACAGCCGGAATATCGTTTTTTTCCTTGAGTAAGTGGTATGCCTGAACTATAAGATTATCCTTCCCATTGCCAGGAATATTCAATCCCGTATGAGTAAACTTAAATTTATCGGATTCGGAAATCTCTAATATATCACAATATTTGATGGGATATATTCCGGAAACAATATTATGAAAGCCATCCCTTCGCTTGCTTACAATTTCAAGTCCAATATTGATCTTAGCATTAGGAAAACATACCATAGAATTGAGTAGTTAGAATTGAGTAGTTAGTATTCGGTGATTAATGTCACATACTCATT
>SMUX01192620.1_pt1 | contig 10627 bp, 12 predicted proteins | sample 2456431 | NCBI WGS metagenome assembly SMUX01 (sample SAMN11095930, study PRJNA526329) | marine sediment metagenome | biome: Marine sediment; feature: Surficial sediment; material: Deep marine sediment; isolation source: Hadal surficial sediment | place: Pacific Ocean | collected 2014-11 | depth... | reverse complement strand
GTCTGTTCAGATTTATCGAACTCGAGAATCTCCTGACCGATGAGCTCGGCGTTGACGTTGACCTCGTGATGAAAGATGCGCTCAAGCCCCGGATCAGACAACGAATCCTGCAAGAGCTCGAACCATGTATGAGCCGGGATCGATCCCACGCTGACTATATTCAAGACATCCTCGACGCGATAGCGAAGGCCGAACAGTTCACTAAGGGTATGGACTACGAGGCCTTCGCTCGCGACGACATGACGATCTTCGCTATTGTCCGTGCGCTTGAGATTATCGGCGAAGCTTCGAAGGTGGTTTCAGACGAGCTTTAAGGAACAATACTCAAGTCTCCTCTAGCGGGAGATGGCCGGTATGCGTGACAAACTCGTCCATGATCACTTTGGGGTAAATGTCGAGTTTGTTTGGAAGTCAGTTGTCGAGGATTTGCCTGCTCTCAAGAGCCAGGTCCAACAAATTCTGGCTCAGATCGACTGACCAACGAGCATGTTACCAATTCATGGCCGCCGTCTTTGCCTTCCCCTCCTGTACGGCCGCCGCTAGCATTTCCGTATACGGTCGCTCAAGCACTCCAACTTCGGTCACGATTGCCGTGACGAGCCGGTTTGGGGTGATGTCAAAGGCCGGATTGAGGGCCTTACTGTTCGCTGGGGCGACAGGGCGCCCCTCCTGCTCCATGTCAAGCACTTCATTCGGATCCCGCTCTTCGATCGGAATGTCGGCCCCTGACGGCAGGCTGAGATCAATAGTGGAAGTCGGCACGACCGCATAGAACGGGACCCCATTGTCGTGGGCCGCGAGTGCCAGCATATAGGTTCCGATCTTATTGGCCACGTCCCCATTGGCCGCCACGCGATCCGCGCCCACAAAGCAAGCGGCTACTTTGCCGCGGCTCAGAAAATATCCGGCCGCATTGTCCGAGATGATTTCATGCGGAATTCCATACTGATCCAATTCCCAGGCCGTAAGCCTGGCGCCCTGAAGGCGGGGGCGGGTTTCGTCAACCAATACGTGCACGCGCTTGCCCTGCTCATGTGCCGTGCGGATCACGCCCAGCGCAGTCCCGTAATCGACCGTAGCCAGCGCGCCCGTGTTGCAGTGGTGGATGACCGTGTCAGAGTCCCGAATAAGCTCGGCCCCAAATCGCCCCATGGCTTTGTTGATCTCAACGTCTTCGTCCGCGATGCGCTGGGCCTCCTCGAGCAGTAGCCGGCGGATGGCGTTCGGGCTCTGATCGGCCGCGGCCTTAGCGCGGGACCTGAGCCGTTCGAGCGCCCAGGTCAGGTTGGAAGCGGTGGGGCGCGAGGCGGACAGCGTCGCGGAGGCCGTTTCAAGGTCGTTCCACATCATGTCCGTGTCGGTGGCTTCGGATACCGCCGCGGCCAGCGCGAGTCCGAAAGCGGCGGTGGCGCCGATGGCGGGTGCGCCCCTTACGACCATGTCGCGGATCGCCTCCGACACCTGGTCCACGGTGCGCAGGTCGATCCGCACCACCTCTCCGGGAAGCAGGCGTTGATCGATCGTTCGAACCGCGGGGCCCTCGACCTCCCATGTCACCGTACGCATAACGTCGCTCCCGATCAGGCGTTCAGTCTAGCACTCGGGAGGGGGAGCATCAAGGTGGTTGGAGGCGGTAGCCTCTCTCGCCGCGCAACAGGGAACTGACGGACCGCACACTCGCGTTCTTGCGCAGCACGGAACTGACGGACCGCAGACTCGCGTTCTTGCGCTTCATGAGTTGGGCGACCGGCGCGCCCGCGATGTATACTCCTCCGCCATGGCGAGCAGTCAAATAGAGACAATTCCAGAAGTGCGAGAGTTAATGAGGGTCTCCGCCTGGCTGGCCCAAAAGGGATGGTCCGAGGCGGGTTCTGGCAATATCTCGATCCGCTTCGATCGGCTGCCGCCGGGGCTGGAAGAGCTGAGCACCGGGCAGCCGCAACGTTTGCCATTGGTCGCCCCAAAGTTGGGCGGCCGCTACCTGCTGGTCACCGCGGCCGGCGCACGCGCACGCGAGATGGAATCCGAACTCGAGCGCAGCGCGGGGCTGTTCAATATCCTGCGTGGTGGACAGGACATGGTTTGTGTCTGGGGAAATCCGGAAGCCACGTCTGAGTTAGCCGCTCACGTCGCGATCCAGGAAAAACTGATCGAAATTCGGCCCGAGGACCGGGTGGTCTTACATACCCATCCGGCTAACCTCATCGCCCTGACTCATCTTCCGAGGCTGCAGGACAGTCGCGCCATCAGCGAGGCCCTGCTCCGAATGCAGAGCGAGGCGCACATGCTTTTCCCGGACGGTGTGCGGTACGTTCAGTACTCGACGCCGGGCTCGGTCGAGCTTGGCGCACAGTCTGCCGAGCAGCTGGAGCGCGCCCGGGTTTTGCTCTGGCACATGCACGGCGCGGTGGCGACCGGAGAGTCGCTCTCGCGCGCCCTCGACTATCTCGAGTACATCGACAAGATGGCCGAGATCTACTGGATCCTGCGTTCCGCCGGCATCCATCCGCGCGGCATGCGGGATGAGGACATCCAGAGTTCCTTGAAACATTTCAATCTATGGGAGCGCCATCTGAAATCGATGAGTGTGCTCGAGAAGACCCTCCACCGCTGAGACTGGCACTTCCCCGCAGATGCGATTCCTCAACGATTGAGGACGCAGTTCCGCCTCCGACAGGGCGCTAAATTACTGAGCGAACCTAAGGCCTTGCTCCCGGCGGGGATGAGGACTTTAAAAAAGGGCTCTCCGGAGGCACGCTCGGACAGCCCCTTATCGTTTTGAACATCGGAGATTGCGGTAAGTTCGGAGCGGCGGCGCGGTCGATGTCCGCTCGAAAGTTGTCGCTTGGCCGCTCGCCGGAAATCTACTGCCCCCACGGCCGAATGAAGTCCTCCGGCTCGACGCCCAGCGCATCTGCGACACGCGTGATGTAGTTGAAATACCCGACCACTTGAGTCGCGTCGTGTATGGCGCGGTCGTCGAATCCCTGCGCGCGGAGAACGTCCAGGTCCGCGGGGGTCACCTGGTGCTGGTCGTGGGTCAGCTTGGCGGCGAATTCGCAGAGCGCTCGATCGGCATCGGATAGCGGCGCCGTGCGCCAATCACGCGCTACCGCGTCGACGTAGGCATCTGCTTCCTGCGGGTCGTCCATCACCTTCTCGACCTCTTCACGGAGGTCATGCGCATGCGCCTGGATTCAATAGAAGCAATCGAGTTCGGCCGAGGTGACCGTGGCCAGCATCTCGCGCTGAACGCGGCTGAGCGGGGACTCGCCCATCATGATCGTCCGATAGAACTGCATGCTGGCTCGCATTGCAGGAGGGTTGATGCTCATGATGTGCACGATGTGCCACACGCGCCCGGCGCGCTTGAGCGCCGCATCAAATTGGGCCTTCAGCACGCCGGTGGCTTCCGAAATGGAGACTTGTTCGATCCAGGGCACAGCCCGATCATAATACACGGGAGTGGAGGATCGCCGATCTGCCGGTAGACTACGCTCACCAGCCCTTGAAGGAGTGCGCACATGACGGTCCCCACCCCAGATCAACTGCTCGATTTCTCCGGAAAGGTGGTGCTGGTCACCGGCGGCGGCCGCGGCATCGGCGCCGGCCTCGCCCTGCGCTTCGCTGAGGCTGGCGCGGACGTGGCAATCAGCTACTTCTCAAGCGAAGCGGGCGCGAACCAGGTCGTCCAATCAATTCAGGCGCTGGATCGTAATGCGGTCGCCGTGCGGTCGGATGTGCGGTCTCGGGCAGATGTCGAGCGGCTGGTGGAGAAAACGGTGGAGGAGCTCGGAGCGCTGGACGTGTTGATCAACAACGCCGGTATCAACCCGCTGGCCTCCGTGCTGGAAATGACGGACGAGCAATGGGACGACGTGCTAGACACGAATCTGCGCAGTGTCTACCTGGGCACGCAGGTTGCGGCCTCCCAGATGATCCGGCAGGGCTCCGGCGGTGCGATCGTCAATATAGCCAGCATTGAAGCCGAGAATCCGGCCCCCATGCACAGCCATTACCAAGCCTCGAAGGCGGGGGTCGTCATGCATACCAAGGCCGCCGCGCGGGAGCTTGGGGGGCACGACATACGCGTAAATGTAGTGTCACCCGGCCTGATTTGGGCCGAGGGGCTGGACAAAAACTGGCCCGACGGCGTCTCCCGATACCTGGCCGCAGCGCCGCTAGGACGATTAGGACAGCCCGATGATGTGGCTGACGCCTGCTTGTTTCTCGCCTCGCCTGCCGCGCGCTGGATCACCGGCGCCAATTTGGTGGTCGATGGTGGCGTGCTGACCAGCACGGCTTACTGATTCGGTACGCACAGGCGAGCCAGCGCCGGGTACCACCCCGCCGATCGGAGGATGCATGTTGACCGCAGAAGAGATCATCCAACATTTGAAGCTGCAGCCGCTCCCCATCGAAGGCGGCCTGTACCGTCAGACGTATGTAGCGAGCGAGGAGATCGCGGCCGGGGCGCTTCCCTCACGCTACGGACGCGCGAAGTCACTTTGCACAGCAATCTACTATCTGCTGACCGACCAGCCGCAATCGTTCTCCGCGCTGCACCGCCTGCCAACGGATGAGCTCTACCACTTCTATCTCGGAGATCCGGTAGAGATGTTGCTGTTACATCCTGAGGGACGCAGTGAGTGGATCGTCCTGGGGCAGGATCTGCTGGCGGGTCAACACGTTCAGTATGTCGTGCCGGCGGGGGTCTGGATGGGGTCACGGGTGTCAGAAGGTGGCAAGTTTGCCCTCATGGGGACCACCATGGCCCCCGGATACGACGACCTGGATTATGAAGGAGCCAATGCGGAGAAGCTGGAGAGTCAGTACCCGGATCGGGCGGCGCTCGTCCGGCAGCTGAGCCGATAGGCGAAGTGCCTGTGGTACTGAGCCGGTAGGCAGAGTGCCTGTGGTACTGAGCCGATAGGCGAAGTGCCTGTGGTACTGAGCCGGTAGGCGAAGTGTCTGCGGTACTGAGCCGGTAGGCAAAGTGCCTGCGGTGCTTATCCGCCAGACCGCGAACTTGCCATCGATAGCCCGGTTCAACCTGGCGGAACCCACGCGGGCCTGGGCCTCCGAGCAAAGCGCTACCGCGTGAGCAAAAACACGATCAGGGGAGCGATCCCCCTCAGGGTAATTAGTCCGCGGCGATCGAGTCGGGCGCCTCGCGTACTCCCGCCATCAACAATCCCAGCCGCTCCTTTGTGGCTTCGCTCGCAGGCATTACGGCCAGAATCTCTCCCGCATACATCACCGCGATCCGAGAGGCTCAGGATCGTCCGGCCGGGCAAAGCCCATCGCGCCTACTCCTTGACATACGACTGGCCATCGGCAGCCGGCGGGACAGCCTTCCCCGCTAAGCCGGCCACCACGATTATGGTGACCAGGTAGGGGGTCATGAGCAGGAACTCGGAGGGGATAGGGGTAGCTAGGATCCCCAGCTTCAGCTGGAGCGCCCGTGCGAACCCGAATACCAGACCCGCCGCCAGGGCGCCGAACGGCATCCAGCGGCCAAAAATCATGGCCGCCAGGGCGATGAATCCGATGCCGGCAGTCATGTTTTCTTCGAATCGTGAAACCTGGGTCAGCGTGAGAAATGCCCCGCCAAAACCCGCGATCACACCGCCAAGGATCACATTCCGGTAGCGCGTCTTAAAAACGTTGATGCCGGCCGTGTCTGCGGCCCGTGGATGCTCGCCGACCGACCGTGACCTGAGACCCCAGCGTGTTTTGAAAAAACCCAGGTGAAGAATCACCACCAGGAGAAACATGGCGTAGATGAAGAAGTTGTGGTTGAACAATATCGGTCCCAACATCGGGATATCCGCCAGGATCGGGATCCGAATCGCGGGGAACTGCGGCGCGGCGTTGAGATCCTGGGCCTCGGCGAGAACCCGGGTTGCCAGGAACGACGTCATACCGAGAGCGAATATGTTGATGACTACCCCGGCGATGATCTGATCCACCTGGAAGCGGATGGCCATCCACGCCAGGAAGGCGCCAAGGAGGGCTCCCACGACCAGCGCACCAAAAACCCCTGCCCACAGCCCGAAGGCGCTTCCGAGAATGGTGGCCGCGAACGCCGAGCCCAGAAGCTGCCCTTCGATCCCGATGTTGATGATCGCCACGCGCTCGCACATGATCCCGGTCAGGGCACCCAGCGTTATCGGCACCGACAGGATGACCGTCGAGCGCAGCATCCCCACTAGGCTGAACGACTTCCCAGCCGCCGCCCACGCCAAGAAGGCAAAAGCGAAGAAGACGAGCCCGACAGCCAGCATCAGGTTTGTGCGCTTGACGTTTGAGCGCCTAAATTGCATGCCGCCCAGAAACGCCAGTATGCTGGCCACAACGAACGCTGAGGTCCTCGTGTTTACGGTCAATTTTATGTCTTGGATCCGATCGGTTGGGAGAGCCAGCTTGAAGGTGGAATCCAAGTCGCCCATCACATTCAGACCGAAAGACCAGAAAACGAAGGCCGCCATGCCGATGAGGATCAACCCGACGATCCTAGCGCGTCGCTCTTCGGGGGTCGCCCGCGCCTTGACCGGGGCAGCTGAAATTTCCGTCGCGGTCATTTGCCCCAACCCTTGGTGACCTGAGTCGGCCCCTCTTCGAGAGGTTTGACCCTGAAAATGACTCGCACCAGCTCGGGTGCGGCGATGAACACGATGATAAGCGCCTGAATCACGATCACCAGCTCCAGCGGAATCTGGGCTCCAGCCTGCATAGCCCGTCCACCGGATTTCAAGGCACCAAAGAGCAGAGCGGCCCAAAGCACCCCGAAGGGATGCGATCGTCCCAGCAGCGCCAGGGCGATGGCATCGAAACCAATGATTCCTGCGAACCCTGTGGTCACTTGGTACGGCGGGAGTCCCATGACCTGGTTGGCTCCCGCGATTCCCGCCAGGGCACCTGAGATCGCCATTACGAGGACGTAGAGCCCCGCCACCTTCATTCCCGCATATCGGCTAGCGTTCGGATTGAAGCCTACCGCCCGAAACTCGAACCCAAATGAAGACCTGAAAAGCAGCCAATTCACGAAGAATACCGCCGCCAATGCGATAACAAGACCAATCGTGACCCGATAATCGCTTCCAAAGATCTCCGGAAACTGTGCTGATGGGGGAAGTTGCTCGGATAGAGGATTATTCCTGCTGGGATCTTGGAACACGGAGGTTTTCAGAAGGAACTCGACCAGGAAAAGGGCGATGAAGTTGAGCATGATCGTTGTAATGACCTCGTGCGCTCCCGTCCTGGCCTTGAGCAGCCCGGCGATCCCTGCCCATAGGGCTCCTCCAAGTACCGCAGCCAGTACAGCCAAGGGAATGTGTAGAAGGCCGGGCAGATTGATATGGAGCCCGACCCAGATAGCTGCTATCCCGCCGATCATCATCTGACCGGTGACTCCGATGTTGAATAGCCCCGCGCGGAAACCAAGCGCCACCGCTAGTCCGGCGAGGATCAGCGGGGTGGTGGCAAAAAGCGTCTCGGATACTCCGTAGATGGAGCCGAAGGCCCCAACGAACAGGGCCTTGTAAGCGACCCCGACCCCTTCTGCCATCTGACCAAATGCGGCGAGTGGATCAGCGCCGAGCAGGGCCAGGGCTTCGAGATCCGTCAACGCGATGAGGAAGGCCCCTACGATCAAGGCCGCCACAAGTGCGAGCGTAGGCATCAGCAGCGCCTGCCTCAGGCCGGTTCCAACTCCGGTGGCCCGAGCGAGCATATTGGGCTGCTGGTCCTCAGGCAGCTTTTCCTCGGGTCCCGATTCGGGAGGGCCCACCATTTCGGTCATGTCGCCGCGCCCAACATGGCCAGACCGATCTCGGTCGTAGATGTCACCGTAGGATCGAACTCAGCCGCGATCTTGCCCCGGTACATCACCAGGACCCGATCGGACAGAGCTATCACCTCGTCGAGTTCTGAAGAGACGATCAACACCGCCGCGCCTGCATCTCTTTTTTCGACAATCCGTGCGTGGATATACTCGATCGATCCCACATCGATCCCTCTCGTGGGTTGGGAAGCCACGACCAGCCTCACGTCACGGTTGAATTCCCGGGCCACGATGACTTTCTGCTGGTTGCCACCCGATAGAGATGACACTTGAGTAAGGATGGTCGGGGTGCGGACATCATACTCCTCGACTAACCGCTCCGCGGCCTGAGCTGCTTCGCCCCAATCCATCTGGATCCCTCGCGAATAGGGCCGGGCGTAATATGCGTCGAGGATCATATTTTCGGTCACCGTAAAATCGACAATCAAACCGCTCTCTTGGCGATCCTCCGGCACGTGGGCGACGCCCATGCGGTGCATATCGCGCGGCGAAGCGCTGGTGACACCCTGCCCGCCGATCGACACTGCTCCTTTCAACGACGAGCGCAGCCCCATGATCGTCTCGACCAATTCGGTTTGTCCATTTCCCTGCACGCCCGCGATCCCGACGATCTCCCCGGATCGCACCTGAAAGGAGACTCCGTCGACCGCAGGATGATCGCGATCGTCAAGAGCTGTCAGGTCGCTTACGACGAGCACCGGCTCGCCGGCTTCGGCCTGCCCCTTCCGCACCACGAGCTCAATAGGCCTCCCTACAATCAACTCGGCGATCTCTTCCTCTGTGACCTCGTCCGGCAGCACCTCCGCCACGGACTTGCCGTCCCGCATCACGACGATCCGGTCGGCGATCTCAAGCGCCTCTTTCAGCTTGTGGCTAATGAAGATGATGCCCTTGTCATCCTCTTTGAGAACTTGGACGATCGCAAAAAACTTCTCCACTTCCTGTGGGGTCAGCACCGAAGTTGGTTCATCGAACACCAAATAGCGCGCCTCACGACTGAGCACCTTGATGATCTCAACCCGTTGCTGGACACCAACAGAAAGGTCCTCTATAAGCGCCTCAGGATCGACTTCGAGGTCATAACGCTCGGAGATCTCCCGGACGTTATGGGCCGCAGCCTTCATGTCGAGCCAGCCAGCGGGACCCGCCGGCTCCATACCAAGAATCACATTCTCCGAGACGGTGAAGACCGGGACCAGCATGAAGTGCTGGTGCACCATGCCGATGCCAGCCGCAATAGCGTCATCAGGCGACGACAATTGGAGGGGTTTCCCGTCGACGAGCACTTCTCCGGCATCCGGCGTATACAGCCCATACAGAATATTCATCAGGGTCGTTTTGCCGGCCCCGTTCTCACCCAGCAGGGCCAGTATCTCGCCGGGCTCAACAGAGAGACTGACATCGTCATTGGCGAGCACGCCGGGAAACTGCTTCGTTATTCCTCTCAGCTCCAGAGCCACAACAGTGCCTCCCCGTGCGGTGCGATGGTCACAGACTAAATAAACGAGAAGCCCCCGCGTAAACCGCAGGGGCTTCTTTGCTCATAACAGATCGTTCGTTACCCTACCGGGGTGAAAGCCGCGTCCAGGTCTCCATCTTCGATGGCCTGTAAGATCGCCTCAACTTCAGTCTTCAACTCAGGCGGGATCATAGCGCCCCAGCTGTGGTAATCAGACAGGCCCACTGCGCCGTTGGCAACCGTGCCAAGAGCACCTCCGGGCGTCCAAGTTCCATTCGCGTGCGCCTCGATCGACCGCATGACCTGAACGGCGATGCCCTTCTCGATCGTGACCAGCCAAAGGTCCTCGTAGGTTTCCGGCATGGCGTGGAACGCATCGGCATCCACGCCGATGAGAGCTCCTTCGATGCCGCGAGCGATGATGGCATCACCACATGGTAGGTTGATGGCTCCGCCGACCGGCAGCATCATGTCTGCCCCCTCATCGAGGATTCCCTCGCAGGTCGAACGCGCCAGCCCCATATCCGTGAAGCTCCCCGTGAACACGCCGTCCTGCGCGTCGACGTCCCAACCGATTACCTGCACATCAGTCCCCTTTTGCTCGTTGTAGTAGGCGACCCCCCGGGTCATCCCATCCATGAAGATACTCACCGTGGGGAAATTCGCTCCACCATAGGTTCCGATGACGCCTGTCTTGCTCACACCGGCTGCCAGATACCCAGCCGCAAAGGCCGCTTCATCGGTTTGGTAGATCAGCTCTCGGACGTTGTCAAGGCCGAGGCCGCCGACATCGACGATCGTCCAGAGGACGTCTGGATTCGCCGCGGCGTTGGTGGCCGTCGCCTCGCCCAACGCGAAACCGACGGTCACAATGTGCTCAGCCCCCTGAGACAGGCAACCGTCGATGTTCGGCTGGTAGTCCTCCGCGGCATCCGACTCCAGGAGAATCGGATCAGCGTTGGCAAAACCGGCCGCGACTGCGTCGTTCACACCTTGCCAGGCGCTGGCGTTGAAGCTACGGTCATCGACACCCGCCAGGTCCGTGACGAGACAAACCGTGACGGGTATTACATCCGCCATCGGCTCCTCGGTTGGCTCTTCTATCGCTTCCGTTGGCTCAGGCGCGGCCACATCAGTCGGCGGCGGGGGTGCCGGCTCGTCAGTGGCGGCGGGTGTACAGGCGCCTACCATTAAAGCCATCACAAGCAGCCCTGTCAGAATGACAAAATGCTTCTTCATTTGTTTCTCTCCTCCAAATGGTTTGGCTGTGTCATTGTCTAAGTGTGGCGGTTTTCGGCCGCCGTGCGCGCAACGCTGTTTGT
>SMUX01025530.1_pt1 | contig 10641 bp, 8 predicted proteins | sample 2456431 | NCBI WGS metagenome assembly SMUX01 (sample SAMN11095930, study PRJNA526329) | marine sediment metagenome | biome: Marine sediment; feature: Surficial sediment; material: Deep marine sediment; isolation source: Hadal surficial sediment | place: Pacific Ocean | collected 2014-11 | depth 0-1... | reverse complement strand
CGCGCTCTGATCGAATCCATCCACGGTGATTACCTTACTGCAGTGGGTTTGCCTCTAAAGCCGATCGCCGACTATTTGAGAAGCCGAGGCATATCCTTTCCGCTAAACGTCGAGAAACTCTACTCTGATAAATCTTTCCTAAATTGGAGGAGTTTCTAAGATAAACAGGGTCAGACTCCAATCACACCACATTGTAATGAACGAGTAGATCGGGTTGACACAATAACCCATTTTCGAATATTCTCCCCATCGAAAAGAGCCGGGCATCGGGGCATTCTCCTTATCTAGCAGCTGCCTTGAGCCGTCAGGGGCAGGGTGGCAGCAAGCCGTAGGGGACTTCAAGAGGTTTCCCTGTCCGCTCCTTGAAGACAGATTCCATTGATTTTAGATTCAATGTAAACCTCGTACCACGGACTTACGTCCGTGGTACGGGGTTTACCTACGACTCGCCGACGCGCCAGCATGCCGCTGCTCCGCCGTATCCTAACGGCAGCGCGGTCGACGAGGTGGCGGCCCTGCTTGCCGGAGCGGAAAACCCCCTGATCATCACCAACTCTGCGGGCCGGAACCCGAAGGCGTGGCAGGCGCTGGTCGAGTTCGCCGAACGCTACGCTATTCCAGTGGTCCAGTACCGCAACCGCTACATGTCGATCCCCAGCAACCACCCCATGAATCTGGGGTACGAACTCAAGCCGCTTCTCGAGGTCGCCGACGTGATCTTGGCGATCGATGTCGCGGTGCCGTGGCTACCGGCTACCGACAAGGTGCGCGAGGACGCAAAGGTCATCCACATGGGTGCCGATCCCCTGCACAGCTACGTGCCGATTCGTGGTCACCCCTGCGACATCGGTCTCACCTGCGCCAGCCACGCGGGATTGCGGGTGCTCAACGAGGCGATGGCCGAGCACGAAGGCGCGGCAAAGGGGCGCATCGACAAGCGCCGGGCGGTACTGGCCAAGAAGTGGAAGGAGTTGCGCGACGGGTGGCGCAGGAGGCTGGACACGGTCATGAGCGAGACGCCGCTCCATCCGGCGTGGGTTACCCATTGCATCAACGAGATAAAGGGCGACACGATCGTCAATAAGGAGTCGCCGCTAATACTGCAGTTTATCGATTTCTCCAGGCCAGGGACGATGCTGAACGCGGGCGCCGCCTCCGGGCTCGGCCACGGGCTGGGATGTGCCCTGGGCGCCAAACTCGCCGCGTGGGACCGGCTTGTGATCGGCACCCACGGCAACAGCTCCTACATGTTCGGGAACCCGATCGCTTCGCACTATGTCGGCGCAGAGCAAAAGCTGCCCGTGCTGTCGGTGATCTTCAACAATCAGCGCTGGCAGGCGGTTCGGCGAGCCACGGTCGGACTCAATCCCGACGGCTACGCAGCCAAGAGCAAGCGGCAGCCGGTTACCTTCCTGGACAGTGTCACGAAGTACGAGAAGGCGGTGGAGGTTGCTGATGGCTACGGCGAGAAGGTTACCGATCCGGCCGAGATGCTGCCAGCGCTCGAACGCTGCCTCAAGGCTGTGACGGTGGAGAAACGCCAGGCCGTGCTCAACGTCATCTGCTCCGCACCCTGACCCTGTCGCGGAAGGGTCGATGGAGCGCAGCTCTTACAATGACGCGGGGTTCTTTTTAGAAATCTGCTCCGGGAAGGGCAAGACACTTAACCCCGATCCGAAATTAATCAGCCCAAGAAATCAGCCTTGATGAGCCTGGAATCTGAGCGAAAAGCTGTTCGTACCATGATTCAGCAACACACCATTAGTGAATTTACAGACTTGCAATCAATATGTCGGCAACTCGCGCAACATCGGCGCAGGATTGCATATGGGTTGAGTATTTTTGTCGGATCGGGGTTAATCCAATATCCAGATCAAGACAAGGGATCGAGTCTTTTGTTGTTTGTTAGGCTATGGGTGCGTAGGAGCTGCATCTATCCATACTCTGAGATCAAAAGGAGAAGTACTGTCAGGATATGAGGAAGAAGATATTTCTGAGGTGTGGAAGAGAATTCGTAGCGCTATCCTGTGATGGCCGACCGGGAGGGACGGTGGCGGAGGAGGTGCAGGATCTTTTCCAGAGGGTTGATAAAGAACTGAGAGAATTGAGCCTCGCACTTGAAAACACCGTACGGATCCGGATCTGGGGTAGGGACAAGGAGGCGCGAATCCTGGCAACTGCGGAAAGATCCAGGATCCTTACTGGAAAGGCTAAGGCCTCAAGTTCGAGCTACATCTGTCCTGAGCATTTCAACTCAAACGCAAGGGTGGCGCTGGATTTGATCGCGATGAGAACTGCCAACCCGGGTCTCCAGAGGAATCCCGTCGAATACGATCCACCCAGGAAATATATTCGTTACCTAATCTACGATTCGTTTGCCTTTCTCTCGGGGATCACATCGGCAGGGCCCAATCTCGACAACCAGCTGGCCGAGATCCTCACCGAAATCGAAGGCTCTCTTACCGACTGTGGGACCTCCTGGGACAAAGTGACCAGTGCGTCCTTTTATCTCCATCGAAGTCAAAAGGTGGAGCTACTCAGAGGCCTTCTTGAGAAGAAAAGAAGAGTAGGGATTGCGCAAATGGAATTCTGCTTCGTGGATGGCTTTGCCTCAGAGGGAAGGTTGGTCGAGGTGGAGGTCACGGCCAAGATCGACAAATAACCTTTGAAGTAATCCTCCAAGGCCCGTCCGAGGGCAAACGAAACAGGAGGGAAGAAAAGTCTGGTGATTATCAAGTTATATCGACCACGGGCTTTAAAGCGCAGGGGCGGATATAATTTGATTGTAAATTCTTCGTAATCTTCGTGTGCTTCGTGGTAGACAAATACTACCACATGTCACAGGAGCTGACGGTTTAGCGGGCCAGTGAAGCCGGCTGCAGTCTCTTATCTGTTTCAGCAAGAGAGAAATATCACCACAAAGAGCACGAAGGACACAAAGTGAAATTAGGTTACTGAGATACCCCGCGGTAAGCTGCGGGGTTACCCAATAATATAGAGTGAAGTGTTGACCCCATTGTCCGGGCCCGATCAGAAGGATAGGAGGGAAAATCACCCGTGCTTGGTACAAGGAGGGGAAGTCACAGTTCAGACGAGAAGGAGAGGACATGGTCGAACCCAAACAAGACGTGATGCATACAATGGCGCGTGAGCAATGCTATCTCTGCGTCATGACGTTGGTTGAGACCCCGCCGGCCGACGCGCCGCCGGCAGCCGACCTGCGCCGAGCACACAAGGAATTCCTCGCCGATCTTGAACGCAAGGGCCGGATATTCGGTGCCGGCAAGCTCAAGAACGCCAAGGAGAAGGAAAAGACTGACCTTGGTTATGGCATGTTCATTTTGCGTGCCGAAAGCCGGGTTGAAGCAGAATCGATCGCCTTTCAAGAGCCCAATACCAAAGCGGGCCTTCGGACGATGAAGCTTATCCCGTGGCAGCGCACGGAAGGTGATATCAACATCTCGATCAGCTTTACCAACGGTACGGTGAAGATCGACCGCCGCAGCTATCTGCTGGAAAGCAGCTAAGGAATTGATGATGGAGGCTTGGACACATGACTGGACTCAGGTTGGAGGTCAGTTGACGGTGTCAGACGGCATGAAGGAGGGGCATCTGACACCAGGCATAGCTTCTAGGACCATCTTCCGGTGGATCGCTGCCTGGTCCTAGACATTATTGGTGTGACCTTTGATACTAGCTTCCTCAGAACAGTCTTGATCTCTACCCAAGAGAAGATTGACGCCCGTTAGCAATTGAATATGTGTGAAGGGCTTCGTCATGTAGTAATCGGCCCCCCTTTTGTACCCTCCTAGGACCTCATCGTACATCACCTTCGCCGTCAGGAGGATTACAGGAATAGAGGCTGTGGCCGGGTTCCCTTTGAGCCGCGTGAGCACCTCCAACCCATCCATCTGGGGCATCATGATGTCGAGAATAATAAGGTCCGGCTTTTGCTCCTCCAGTCCAGCAAATAGCTGCGGGCCATTGTATACGCATTTTACGTTAAATTCTTTCTTTTCCAGCATAAGGCGGACAATTTCAACTTGATCTGGGATATCGTCAACCACCATGATGGTGATTTTGCTTGCTGGGATTTGCGAGTCTGCCATTGACTTTACCTCCTAAGAGTAGCCTTACGCTAAGAATGTGCCAACTTGAATAATAGTCGGTGATGGTACAACTGGCTATAAATTAACAACTATTCGTAGCAGGGGCAAGGTCAGGATCCTTCTTGTGCGAATTGGATGACAAAAAAAGGCAGGGCACCATCATATAATTTGACAAAGTTTGTCTCAAATTGGCAGCAGAACAATTTTGTAAGAAGAGTCCTGCACCACGTGGAAGGGCCAATTCATGAAGCTCGATTGCACCAGACTGAAATTCAAATCAAGTTATATCGAACACGGGGTTTGAATCCCCGTGTTCGACCAAAGGGGAGAGCTGCCGCTTCTCCCCTTTGGAAACCCCATCGGCTTTGTGCCCGCCTCAAGAGGCGGGGTTTACATTAAATTAACGATCATTTCCTTCTCTAGCAGAATCGGACCTGTTCCGAGTCTTTCGGGTCAGGGCCTCGTTGAGGACAAGCTCTCCATTCCTCTCGTCAATGATGACCCCGTAAGTCTCACGGGCCTTTTCCACGGAGACATAGCCGTTTGTGACGTCGCTCAGGACCACGGCGGGGTCTCGCTCCGTAGAGTTACCGAGCCCTCCGCCTCCAGGGGTCTCCAGGCGAAAGACGTCTCCCGGTTGAAGCGCAAGGTCAGAACAGCGCGAAGGTAGGACCCTCTCTTTTTTCGTTCCAGGATTAAGGGTGCCTTGTCCGGTTTTTCCGCAGAGCCCTCCTTGGAGCCCCTTGGGGGCCACGACGTGTTTGGTAGAGCGGAGAGAAAAACGTGCCTCCTGGTCCAGGATTTCGTATTCGCGCACAAATCCCAGGCCACCCCTGAATTTTCCCCCACCCCCGGAGTCTGGGATCAGCTCGAAACGGCACAGTCTTGTGGAAAACTCGGATTCGATGATCTCTATTGGAGCAATTCGGGCATTGGATTGGTTAACGTTGGTGCCGGAGACCCCGTCCTTGCCGGTTCGGCCTCCGGAGCCGCCGCCAAAAATTTCATACTGGACATAGGTCTTTCCGGTTTTGTTGCTGCGCCCGCCTATGATGATCGAGCGGCTGCTGCAGCCGTCGGCAACCTTCTTGTGGAGGGTCAATTGGCTCAAGGCCTCGAGCAGCGCCTCTACCAGGGCATGGACGGTAGGATTATAGGTGTTGACCGGTGCGGGGAAGAACGGGTTGACCACGCTTCCTTCGCGGCATCTCATTTCAATGACCCGTGCCAGACCGTAGTTGATGGCCAGGGCAGGGTCCACCAGACAGGTCAGGCAATACGAGCACGCGGCTTGGACCACCGTAGGGCGGATATTGGCCGGACCTTTGGTCTGGTCGGCAGAGCCGGTGAAATCAAAGAGGAGATGATCTCCTTTTTTCTCAACCCTCACATGGATCCGGACCGGCCGATCTAGTTCAATACCGTCGCTGTCGACAAATCTCTCGCCCTCGCCTGTCCCATCCGACCATGTGCTGATCTCCCTTCGGACCTTCTCTTCCGTCAGATCGAAGAGATGCTCGTAAGAGCCGAGGACGGTCTCCTTGCCGTATTTTTCCATCAGCTCGCAGAAGCGCCTCTCACCCAGGCGGGCTGCTCCGACCTGTCCGCGAATGTCGCCGATCACCAGCTCCGGTGTGCGGCTGTTGGCCGCAATGATCTCCTCGATGTCGCGATTGGGCTGGGAGCGGATAATGTATTTCACCGGTGGGATGTGCAGCCCTTCTTGAAAGATCTCTTGAGCTTGGCTCCAGCAACTACCCGGCACCGGTCCTCCGATGTCGCTTTTGTGGGCCAGGTTTGATGAGAAGCCAACCCACTCACTTTGATAAAAGATCGGCGTCAGCACCGCCATGTCAGGCGCGTGGGGGCTCCCCCCAAGGTATGGATGGTTGACGATAAAGGCGTCCCCTTCGTTTATCTCCGAGACGGGATAGTCTCTTAACACCCCCTTGGCACAGGCAGGGAAGGCCCCTATGTGCAGGGGTAGCACCACGTGCTGGGCCACGACCTCTCCCTGGCAGTTCAGGATGGCGCAGCTGGCGTCTTGGGATTCGCGGATGATGGTGGAGAAACCGGTCCGGAACAACGAGTTCTGCATCTCCTGGACAATGCCGGCCAGACGCGTCTGAATCACCTGCAGAGTTATGGGATCAACTTGAGTCATATCCTTGGCCAACAATCAGCAATAAGCCAGCAGGTTAACATCACTCGGCAATCAGGTCTTAAGAACTTTGCTGAATGATGATCGCTGACCGCTATTTCTTTTCTTTCACCATTAGATTCCGATAATTGTCTACCGTTGCTTCCTGTTCCGGGTGGACCACGGTTGTGGTGTCCATCTGTTCAATGACCGCAGGCCCGGCTATCCGGTGGTTGGGCTCCAGGAGGTCTCTGCTGTATATGGGGCAATTGAGGATCCCGGGATCCCTGCCGAAAAAGATCGCCCTCTCTCCGGTCCGGGCCGCTTCGACTTTTCTCCCCGTGGGTGGGGCCGGGGATAGTTTGGCGTGGGGGACCATTCCCACCGAGATGAGCCTCAGACTGACCAGCTCCACCGGCTCTGACTCCGCTTTGTGGCCGTGGGCCTGCTCGTGCTGGTTGTGGAATCGATGCCGCATGAGATCCAGGTCGGTTGGTTTTAGGGGCGGCATCGGTGCGGGCACGGTCAGTTCGTACCCTTGTCCCGCGTAGCGCAGGTCAAGAAAGGGGTGCAGTACGATCTCACTGTCGACGAACCCCTCGCTATGGAGATCGCTGTTTGCCTGCGTAGTGAGTTGACCAAAGAGACCGTTGATCTCATCGAGGTCCAGCTCTCCCAGCGAGACGAGTTTCGAGCGGACGTAGTCGTGCTTGACGTCGGACATCAGGAGCCCCAGGGCCGAGGTGACGCCGGGAGTCCAGGGGATGAGCAGTGAGGGGATTCCCAGGTCCAGGGCGATCCTGCCAGCGTGCATTGGTCCTGCGCCGCCAAAGGCCACCAGGGTGAAGTCCCGAATGTCATAGCCCCTTTGGGAAGAGACGGCCTTAATGGCCTCCTCCATTTTGGCATTGATGATTTTCAAGATCCCCTCAGCGGCTTCATGTAGACTCAGGTCGAGGGGGCGAGCGATTTTTTCTTCTACCAGCCTTTCCGCCTTGGTCTTGTTGAGTTTCAGGCGTCCGCCGAGGAAGTGGTCCGGGTTTAGCACTCCCAGGATCACGTTCGCGTCCGTAATGGTCACCTCTGCTCCGTTGTGGTCGTAGCAGATCGGGCCCGGGTCGGCCCCTGCGCTGTCGGGTCCGACCTGAAGAGCGCCCACGGAATCGATCCGAGCGATGGTCCCTCCACCGGCGCTCACCGTATGGATGTCGAGCATGGGAAGGCTGATGGGGCGCTGGTTGATCTTGCCCTGGGTTGTGATGACCGGAGTCCCTTCATGGATCAAGGCGACGTCGCAACTAGTTCCGCCCATGTCAAAGGTAATGATGTTTTTAATCCCCGCTCCCTGGCTGATGCAGAGGGAGGCAATGACCCCTCCAGCCGGGCCTGAGAGGACTGTTGTTACAGGGACCTTTCGGGCGGTCTGAAAGGTAGAGACGCCGCCATTGGACTGCATAATGTAGAGCTTCGGGGTGATTACCCCCATTTTCCTCAGCTTCTCTTCGAGATTTCCGAGATAACGGCTCATAGTGGGTGCAATGTAAGCGTTGATCACCGTCGTGCTCATTCGGTAAAACTCGCGTATCTGGGGAAGAATCTCACAGGAAAGTGAAAGGTTCGCCTCGGGGAACTCCTCTTTGACGATCTCTTTGATCTTGAGCTCGTGGTCCTGGTTGAGGAAGGAGAAGAGCAGGCAGACGGCGACGGACTCCACCTTTTTCGCCTTAAGTTTTCGGATGGCCTGAAGTGAAGACTCTATGTCCATAGGTCTCAGGACTGCGCCGCGGAAGTCGATCCTCTCGGGTATCTCTTCGGTGTAGTAAGGTGTGGCGAGAAGGCTTGGTTTTTCAAAGAAGAGGTTATAGGTTGCCGGACCGTAGCCCCGGCTCTGCTCCATGACCTCATAGATGCCGCGGAAGCCTTCGGTGACCAGGAGGCCGGTCCTGGCGCCTTTCTCTTCGAGCAGGGTATTGGTCCCTACGGTAGTACCGTGGGAGAAAAAGGAGATGTCCTTTGCCTCGACTCCCTTTTCGAGAAGCTCACTGACGCCGTTGAGCACTGCCTGAAAAGGCTGTTTCGGGGTGGAGGGGACCTTGGTGATGGTGATCTCGCCCCGTTCTTCGTCAAAGAATACGAAGTCGGAGAATGTCCCTCCCGTGTCCACTGCGACGCGATATTTGGCCATGGTTTTCTGGCTGTACCATTATTTGCCAGGGGGTTCAACTTAGCTGGTGAGGGAGCAGGGGATTGTGTGGTGGGGGTTGATTCCAGGGTTTGACACGATCGACACTTCTTTGTACAGATTTGATCAAAAGATCTTGCAGGCAATTTTTTTGAAAGGGGTGATTGTATGATTGAAGGGCTGAAAGACAAGGTGGTGATTGTCACAGGCGGGGGACACGGCATCGGCAAGGCCTACTGCCTGGGTTTTGCTCGGGCAGGGGCGCGTGTTGTGCCGGCGGATATCGATGGCCAGTCTGCAAGGCAGGTCGTCTCAGAGTTATCGAAGGTGACGGAAGCCGGGGCATTGGCCATTACGGTTGATGTCTCCGACGAGAAGTCCACCAAGCAGATGGCGGCGAAGACGCTTGAAACCTTTGGAAGAATCGATGTACTGATCAATAATGCGGCCATCTTTGCCACGATTCCAATGAACCGGGGCGGGATTGATTCGATCAGCCTGGATGAGTGGGACCGGCTGATGGCCGTCAACTTGAAAGGCCCTTTTTTGTGCGCCCGCGCTGTACTACCGGCCATGCGAACACAGAAAGCGGGGAAAATAATCAACATCGCCTCGGGTACGGCCCTCTCCGGCCCTCCCGGGAGGATTCACTACGTGGCCTCCAAGGCCGGTGTTCTCGGCTTTACGCGCACGCTCGCCCGCGAGGTGGGTGACGACAACATACAGGTGAATGCCCTGGTCCCGGGCTCCACCCTCTCCGAAGAAAATCCGACTGAGGATATTCTCCGTATGCGAAGTGAGGGGGTGAACAGGCGTGCCTTAAAGCGGGTCCAGGTGCCGCAGGACCTGGTGGGTTCGATGCTCTTTATGGCCTCGCCGCTCGCTGATTTTATGACAGGCCACTCCCTTGTGGTGGATGGCGGTATCAATATGCGCTGAATGAGAAAGGGAGATTGTTTTATGGAGCCGCATCGTTCTGTCGAGGAGGTGAATATGAATTTCGAGACGCTAGCCATTCACGCCGGGGAGAGACCGGACAGGGCATACGGCGCAATCTCTGTGCCTATCTACCAGACATCAACCTTTGCCTTTGAGGATGTAGGAAAAACCAGGGGGTATGATTACTCCCGTACGGCAAACCCGACAAGGCGGGTGCTGGAGGATACCATCGCCCGCCTCGAAGGGGGGAAGGCGGGTTTTGCCTTTGCCACCGGGATGGCGGCCGAGGCCACGGTCATGCACCTGCTCAAGTCTGGTGACCATGTCATCTCCGGGGATGATATTTACGGAGGAACCCACAGGTTGTTTCAAAGTGTCATGCAGAACTTTGGTCTGGAATTTACCCCGTACCACAGAACGCCCTGTACGTAAGTGCAGGGATGAATGTTCTGAAGTTCCCGAAGGGCAAGCCCTAAAGCCACGGACGTAAGTCCGTGGTACGGGGTTTACCTTTTTGAGATTGGACGGCAGGGAGGCGATTGAACGAGCGATCAAACCCAACACTAAAATGCTGTGGCTAGAGACTCCCTCCAATCCGCTGCTGAATATCGTAGACCTTGAGATGGTGGTGGGTGTTGCCAAAAAACATAATCTGATGACGGTGATAGACAATACCTTTGCGACACCTTATTTTCTGAGACCGATTGAGTATGGGATTGACCTGGTGGTCCACTCTACCACCAAGTATCTCAATGGGCACTGTGATGTGGTAGGTGGGGCGGTGGTAACCACCACTGACGAGCTGACGGAAAAGGTTCAGTTCCTGCTCAACTCCATGGGGACCTGCGCCTCTCCCTTTGACTGCTGGCTGGTGATTCGCGGAATTGAGACCCTCCCGGTGCGAATGAATCGGCACGAGGAGAATGCCTCTGCCGTGGCCAATTTCCTGGTGGGGCACCCCTCAGTGAACCGGGTGTTCTATCCTGGTCTGAAATCTCACCCGGGTCATGAGATCGCCAGAAGGCAGATGAGGGGGTTTGGCGGGATGGTCTCGTTTGAGGCCAAGGGTGGCATGGAGGCGGTTGGCAGGTTTATAAGGCGAATCAAGCTATTTGCCCCGGCTGAATCGCTGGGTGGGACCGCCTCGCTGGCGGAGCACCCGGCGACAATGAGCCATGCGGCAGTGCCCAGGGAGCACAGGGAACAGGTCGGCATCACCGACGGAATCGTTCGCCTGTCCGTCGGCCTGGAAAATATCGATGATCTGATCG
>SMUX01062234.1_pt1 | contig 10645 bp, 7 predicted proteins | sample 2456431 | NCBI WGS metagenome assembly SMUX01 (sample SAMN11095930, study PRJNA526329) | marine sediment metagenome | biome: Marine sediment; feature: Surficial sediment; material: Deep marine sediment; isolation source: Hadal surficial sediment | place: Pacific Ocean | collected 2014-11 | depth 0-1... | reverse complement strand
TGACCTACCGCCGCAGTAGTACGCGCCAGCCACACCGGCAGAGGCGTGTTTGCGATGGAAAGTACGAAGCCAAGTGTCGAGGCGATGAGAAGTGGGTTGCTGAGTAATTGCAGGGCGATAGTCTTAAGGGATTCGCCGTCTATTTTTTTGCGCCCGAGGACAAGCACAAGTACGGAAAAGGCGTTGTAGGTGATTGCCATGGGTGCAAGCACAAGCACGGCCAGCGTTTCATGGGCGGCAAGCCCGGGCGCATTTTGTGCCATGGCAGAGTAAATGATCACCGGCAGGCCGATGAACGCGAGATTGCCTCTAAAACTCGACTGTACGAATGTCCCTGTCGAAGTCGCTGGCAACTGCAACAGGCGGGCCACGACATAAGCAGCCACGATGCCACCGAGCATGCTGAGAAACATCACCAGAAACAGGTTTGCTGCATTCTGACCAGTGTGTTGCGCCGCGGCGATTTTATTGAACAGCAGGCATGGCAGGCCAACCCAGTACGTTAGCCGGTTCAACCCTGAGAGGATTTCATCGGAAAAGAAGCGCCACCTGCGTAGCGAGGCGCCGAGGACTATAATAACAAATACGGGGAAGAGCGAGTTGAGGACGGTCATTTTGTAGCCATAAATCCATTCAAGTTTTCACTTCTTGTTTTCTGTTTGCATTTTTGTCAGGCGCTGACTGATTTCACTTGCGGCTTAGCGGGGCTCGTATTCAAAGATTACGAAGATAGAGGAATGGCGGGTAAGTGTCAAGAAAAATTAGGAGTCGTTTTACCAAGATTGTAACTATTCAGCTCTTTGCTGTTGGCTCTTAGCTCTTGGCCTTGAGCTTGCTGATAAGGTTACGGTAAACTTGTTTAACGATCGCAAGCCCACCTTTCCAAATACCCGGAGTCCGGAAAGCTCTCATCGTGTGCAACCAATTTATGAACAATGGCCTTGGCTAGTGGCCAAAAGCCAACAGCAGCAGAGTTTACAAAAACAGCTTGACTTTCAGGGGTGTTTCGGTTATATTGCTCCAACTCTATATCGTGGCTCATCAACTCCATGCATACATCATATAGTATGTTTCACATAAATAACGCGAACTAGGGAGAGGGGCAAATACGTGTATCTGGAAAGTCTGAAGATTAATGGATTTAAGTCGTTTGCGAAGAAAACGACCTTCTTGTTCAACGACGGCATCACCGTCGTTGTGGGGCCGAATGGCTGTGGCAAGAGCAACACGGTGGACGCCATTCGCTGGGTGCTGGGGGAGCAAAGGGCGGGTAATATCCGCAGCGAGAAGATGGAGAATGTGATTTTCAACGGCACCAAGAAGATCAAACCTCTCGGCATGGCGGAAGTTTCGCTGACTATCCAAAACACAAAAAACGTATTGCCCATTGAGTACGCCGAGGTTGTCATCACACGGCGGCTTTTCCGGTCTCTGGAGAGCCAGTATCTGCTGAACAACACACCCTGCCGGTTGAAAGATATCCAGAATTTGTTTATGGATACCGGCATGGGGCCGAACGCTTATTCGATTATCGAGTTGGCGATGATCGAAACGATCTTGAGTGGGCACCCGGAGGAGCGTCGCAGAATCATTGAAGAGGCTGCCGGTGTCACCAAATACAAATTGCGGCGAAGAGCTGCCTTTAGAAAACTTGAAGCCACGGAAGTGGACCTCCTGCGTGTCTACGACATCATCAACGAAGTCGAGAAAACAGTGGCTTCGCTGCAAAGGCAGGTGCGCAAGGCCAAGCGTTACCAGGATTTGCGGGAAACCCTGAAAGAGATGGAGGTCAGGCTTGCCACACACCGGTATTCGCAAATTCTGGAGGAGTATGAGCCACTGAACATGAAGCTGCGCGAAATGCAGGACAGTCGCCTGGTGTTGAGTACCAAGTTCGATGATAAAGAAGCGGAGATAGAGGAGGCGAGAAGAAAGCTACTGGAGTCGGAGCGCTACTTAAGTGAACAGCAACGAAATGTCAACGCTGTTGCGCTGAAGATCCACAAAAAGGAAGAAGAGATTCTGGTGGGCCGGGAACGGCGCAAGGGACTCGAAGATGCAAGAGTCAAATTGCATCGGGACAAGGAGGAAATCAAGTTGTGGGTCGAGAAGAACCGCATGCAGATCGCCGAGTCGAAAGAGGCTTTACAGCAACAATTCGAAAAAATTCAGGTGACGGAAGCGGATTACCAGGAAAAAGGCGCCGCCCTCAACCAGATGGAGATGCGCGTACAAGATAAAAATGAGCAGCTAAGATCCATTGAGCAGCAGCGTCTAAGGGCGGTCGAAGGACTCACTGATGGGAAGAAGGACGAAGAGCGCGTCAAGACACAGCTTGAGAACATCAACGAGCGGCTAACAGTCATCAATACGGAGCTCGAAGAGAACAAGCTGCTGCAGAAGCTGCGGCAGGAGAAGGCTGACAAGTACATCGACAGGAAGGCGGAGTTGGACGCAACGCTGCGTGGGCTGCGGAGCGAGAATGACGCGGTCGTCGCTGAAATGCAGCATCTGACTGGAGCCAGAGAGCAGTCTAAGGAGCGTGTCCTCGAACGCAAAACTGAGTTGCAGACTCTGAAAGAGAGAATCGATCTGCTGACGCAGTTTATCGAGTCCTACGAAGATCATCCCGAGGCGGTGCAACACATTCTTATGCACAGTCCGCTCAACGGCGGCCTGAAAGGGACCCTTGCCGACAATCTTACCGTCGCTTCAGAATATCGTCGTGCGGTTGAGACCGCCATTGGTGAAGCTGCGGTTTCGTTAATCGTTGAGGGGACGGATCAAGCGTTAGAGTGCATTGAACTCCTGAAATCTGAGAAGAAGGGTGCTGTGACGTTCTTTCCGCTGGATAAGTTTGTGAGCGGAAGCGCAGTACAGAAGGCGCATGCAGAAAATCTCGCCAAAGGGGAAGGCGTGGTCGATTGGGCCTACAATCTGGTGAAATGTAATGATCGCTACCGGCCAATTGTCGAGGCGCTTCTGGCCGACTTCCTGGTCGTGAACGATCTGCAAACGGCAAAACAGGAGGCGGACCGCTTAAGGAACGAACGGCTCAGTATGATCACCTTGAGCGGGGAAATAGTGACCACATGGGGACCGATCCGCGGCGGTGCCAGTGATGCCACCGAATCCGCTATTATCGGAAGGAAGGCGCTCATCGGGGAACTCGACGCTAAACTAAAAACGACCTTCAAACAACTCGATAGCGAAGAAAACGAGCGCTTGCGGATTGAAAAGGAGTATCAGAAGGCATTCAACCGGGAGCAGGATCTGAATCATCAGATCAACGCCGCAACCACCCGGTTAAACAACGTGGAAATGCAACTGGCACAATTGGATTTCGAGACGAAAAAGGATGCTGAGCTGGACGAACGCCTGCAAAAAGAATACAAGGAGCAGATGCAAAGTGAAATGCATTTGAACGCAAAGTTCAAAGCGATTTCTCCATCGCTGAACGACCTTGTCGATTCGAAGGTCAAGTTTGAAGCAGACCTCAAGAACGCCTCGGGAGAACTGTTCGCGCTCGAGGAACAGGTAAGAGAGCTGCGGGAAATCGCGCAGGAGAGCCGGGTGAAGCTGGTGGACCTTAAGGGTGAAGAGCGGCACTTGCAGGAAAGCATCAGGAAACTGCAGGACTTTAAGAAAGAGCTGAATGAATCGTTTGTGCGGATTGAGAAAGAGATGGCTTCCTCTGAAATTGAGCATGGTGAAATCGAAAAGCGAATAAGCGCAAACAAGGCCGCCATCCAGGTTGACTTTGATGAACACCAAACGCTTGAGGCTCAGGTTCATGAGTTAGAGCAAACCTACCTGAAGGACAAGGAGGCGCTCAAGGCCACAGACAAACTAGTGCGTCAGATCCGGGATGAAAGAGATGTGATTTCCGAAACTTTGCACGCGATGGAACTTCGAGTTTCGGAGCTCAAGATGGGTGCTGAAAAAATCAAAGATCGGATCAAAGAAGAGTACGAAGTGACCATAAGCAAGCAGACTCTGGATGAAATTCTGGATGTGGATGCGCTAAGCACGGAGAGTCAGAGGTACAGGGAACGACTAAACGCCATGGGCCCGGTGAATCTGCTTGCGCTTAAAGAATATGACAAGGAAAAGGAACGATTCGATTTCCTGGTAGGGCAGCGGGACGATTTGATTGATGCCGAGAACAACCTGAAAGAAACAATTCGCGTCATAAACAAGACGGCCCGGTCACAGTTTTCTGAAGTGTTCGAGAAAATCCAGGAGAACTTCACAAAAGTGTTCAAGGGCTTCTTCGAGAATGGGGACGCCAGATTGAAGCTGGCAGATGACACAGATCCTCTGGAAACAGAAATCATCATCGAGGCGGATCCGAAAGGACGGCGCATTTCTGCGCTCACACTTCTTTCGGGTGGTGAAAAGACGTTGACCGCCATCTCGCTGCTGTTTGCCATCTATCTTGTCAAGCCGAGCCCGTTCTGCATTCTCGATGAGGTGGATGCGCCGCTCGATGACGCCAACATCGGCCGGTTTATCAAGGCCATTCGTGAATTCGCAAAGGAAACACAGTTTATCATCGTGACCCACAACAAACTGACGATGCGCGCCTCCGATTGTCTTTACGGCATAACCATGGAAGAAGATGGCGTTTCTAAAGTTGTCTCCGTTAACTTCAAAGACATGGAAGGGCTGGCCGCAGCATAATTTACTACCAACTATATCGAGCGGTTGGCTTTAGACAGTTAGCTTTTCGTTAGTCCAGCGAGATTTTCGGGATTCGATTATAAACGTCGAACCCGGAATGACATGAGTGAGCAAGTTTTCGTTTAGATACTATCCAAAGGCCAACAGCTAATGGCCAAAAGCGTATTTTAGGCGACCGATTTCTTGAAGGCTGCTGCGTTTGTTCGTGGCAGCCTTTTTGTTTATCTTCCCCAATGTGTGCAATTTGTGATTTTTCTCCCACCCCGTTTTCGCCTGCTGAGATCCCGTGAATACTTGCTGATTGGGTTCAGTAACCACTAATGTTTAATGTACTCTTGCCGATTTAGGTTAACAGAAAGAAGGAGTCTAACCTGAGGTTTTCATGATGAAGAACACCATGTGGCTAAGTAGTTCAGACGTGACACAGAAGCTGAACATTAGCCTGAGACAGCTCTACTACTGGGAATTGAAAGGTATTGTTACGCCCAGAATGATCTCCATGGGGTCACGGGAATTCAAGCGGTATTCAAACCAGGATTTCGAAACTTTGCGGCAAATAAAAGATTTTCTGGATCAGGGTTACACATTAACCAGTGCTGTTCGACGCGTGCAAGCGAACGGCTAGTAGTGAGGTGGGTGATGTCAGATTTTCAGATGGGCGTGGTTTTCGTTTTCGGCTGTCTGGTCGGCAGTTTTCTCAATGTGTGCATCTATCGTCTGCCAAGGCGGCTCTCCGTCGTGCGGCCAGGTTCGCATTGCCCGCGGTGCAAGACTTCTATTCAAATGTGGGAAAATATTCCGATTCTGAGTTACTTGATTTTGCGAGGAAGGTGCAGGACCTGCAAGGCCAAAATCCCTCTGACTTATCCGCTGGTTGAAGCCATCACCGGTACGCTGCTGGTGCTGATCTGGCAGCACTACGGGCTGAGTCTTTCTTTTGTTCATTATTCAATCCTTACCCTGCTTCTGCTTCCGATTAGCTTTATCGATATGAATACAAAGTTGATCTTGAATGTTCTCACGTTGCCCGGCATTGTGGCCGGTCTGGTGCTGGCGGCTGTGGTCAGTCACATAACCGTCTATCAGTCGTTGCTGGGACTGCTGCTGGGCGGCGGTTTTCTCTGGCTGGTGGGCCTGGTGGGCGAAACGCTTTTCAAGCAGGAAAGTATGGGTGGCGGAGACATTAAGCTGGGAGCGATGATTGGCGCATTCCTCGGGCCCGAAGTTCTTGTGGCGCTCTTTCTGGCATTTTTCCTGGCTTTGCCGGTCATCGCTATCGGCCTCGGAACCAAGAGACTTCAGGTTGGCAGTAAACTGGCGTTTGGGCCGTTTATCTCGCTTGCCGCAGTCATCATCGTCTGTTTTGGGGAGTCTTTATATTACCGGTATTTTGAGTTGCTGGGTGGCTTTTGATTGTGATGCTCTATGAATGAGAATGACCTAAAACCTGTCTATTTTGATATGACAAAAGGGATTCCCGAAGAAATCAATTTACCTCAGGTGATTTCAGAATGGCTTGCTCTAACCAGAGAGGCCGCCATCGACCTTAGCGCGGGCAGCATCTGTGTTGCGACGCTGCAGTATTCCACAAAGTCGCTTGCAGTCATATCGTCACAAAGAATCTCGCCTGTTCATTTGCGAACCCTGAAGGAAGCGCTTGTCTGTGCGGTTCCACAGCATTCACAAAATCTGATTCCGGGGCAGTCGTTGCATGTGACGATTAATGACGACCCGGAAGACCGCTATGCTTTTGAGCCCGGTATTGGCGAATTTACTGAAGAAATAGTGTTGCCTCTCTCGCTGCAGAACACGCCGGTAGGCTTGATGTTCGTTGGAAGTTTCTGCGGCGGTGCAGACTCGCCGGGAGAGAAATTTTTGCGGCGTTTTGAGAACGAGCTCTCTTCAACACTGCGGCTTTTGTGGCAGTTTCAGCGAAAACAGAGAGAAAAGTATGAAGCGCTTGTGGGTGCGGCGCTGGAGGGCCTCATTCTTTGTGGTAAGGATAAAACGATTCAATTCATCAATCGTGCTGCGGTTCGCATGCTGCGGTTAGCTGAGAACCGAAGCTGGCTTGGGAAGTCCTTAAGCGATCTGGAAGCCCCATATCTAACTGAGTTTCTGGAGGAGGCGCTAAAAAACGGTCTGCACGAGATTAACAAAGTGGTGCATTCCCCGGAAGACAAATCTATGCTCATCGGTGTGCATACAGAGTTGCTTAAGACCGGTGGTAATTCTGAAATAGGTTGGGTCGTAATTCTGAGCGATGTCACTTTGAACTGGCAGAATGAGCAACTCCGTTCGGCACTGACCATGGCGAGCCACGAGATCAAGACGCCGCTCAGTTCCATCGGCGGCGCCATCGAGTTGCTGTTGGAGAAGGACATCGGCGATCTGAGCAGCAGCCAGGAAGATTGCCTGAAGGTAATAAAGGATGATGTCCAGCGGTTGAACCGATTGCTGGGTAACATCCTCGACCTCTCGAGATTTGATGAGGGTGTGGAATTCGTTGACCGGCGGAAGGAAATCTCACTGGGTGTTGTGGTGAACAAGGTGATCTATGCCTTTCAGGGTTTTGCGCGTAAGAAAGACATTGAGATTATCAACAAGGTGCCGAAAACTATTCCAACGTTCAGGGGTGACCGCGACCGCCTGCAGCAAGTGCTGGCGAATTTGCTGGAAAACGGCCTCAAGTACTCCTACCCTGGAGGTAAAGTCGAGCTGACTGCAACATTGAAAAAGTCGATTCTCAACTGTTCCATCAAGGACTACGGGGTTGGCATTCCCGCCGAGCATTTTGAAACGATCTTCGGTAGATTTAAGCAGCTCGACAATTATCCGGACCATGGAGACCGCGGCTATGGCCTGGGGTTGAGTATTGCCAAAGAAATTGTTGAAGCTGCCGGGGGAAAAATTTGGGTTGAGAGTGAAGTTGGCGTTGGGAGCACTTTTTACTTTACCGTACCGATCTAGGCAGCGATGGCGAAGACAATACTCATTATCGAGGACTATATTAATATAGTTGAGATTTTGACCATGCGGCTGGAGGCGATGGGGTACAGCGTCAGCTGTGCATACGATGGACAGCACGGGTTGAGCAAGGCGCGGCATGAGAAACCTGACCTGGTCATATTAGACGTCTTGTTGCCCAAGTTGGACGGGTACAAGGTGTGTCGGCTGCTCAAGTTTGACTCACGGTACAAACATATACCTATCATCATGTTAACGTCGCGGGAGACGAAGCGGCACGAGCAAATAGGGCTGGAAACGGGCGCGAACGAGTATGTCTACAAATCTGACCGCCAGGGCACCTTGCTAAAACTGGTAATCAAATATTTGGAGCCGCATCAAAACTGAGTGCGTCGCGAAGGAGAAACGCTATGGATAATATAGCAATGGATACCGGTGACCGAAAAACCATATTGATTATCGAGGATGACATTTCCATCGTAAAGCTGTTGTCTCATCGGTTGAAAAAGTTGGGGTATGACGTTATGTACGCGAATAACGGTTATCAGGGTCTGCGTTTGGCTCAGACTCAAAGACCCGATCTGATTATCCTCGACGTCTTGTTACCAAAAATGAATGGTTTCAAGGTGTGTCGACTCCTGAAGTTCGATGAGAAATTCCAGAACATCCCAGTTATCATGTTAACCTCCCGTGAGACCGAGAGCCACATGGAGATGGGACGGGCCTCGGGCGCTGATGAGTACGTTTTGAAAACCGACCGCAGAGGTACGCTGCTTAAGGCGATTCAGAAATACCTTGAAACCGAAAACGCTCAAGTATCTGATGAAGCCTGACCGGAAGACGGGTTTGCGCAGTCTGGGTACCTCTGGCTCCATCAAGGACCGGCGCGATCTGATACGGCTTTCCTTTGAAGTGCTTGCAGAAATGGGCGTTGGGCTAAATTGTGCCTCGTTTCTGTCTGATTTTCAAACAAGCAATTTGCATTCTCAGTTTCGCACGGAACTGGAAATGAAAGAACCGAAAAGAATTAGCCGGAAAACCATAAGAGCATGATTAGTGAGGAAGATAGAAAATTTGGTGCGCTGTTAGTCGAAAAAGGCATCGTGAATTCGGGGCAACTGCAGGAAACACTCAAGGTCAAGAAACACAGCGATGAAGATTTAACGTCTCTGATCATTCAGAAGGGAATCGCAAGCTATCAAGACGTGTACGAGACGCTGGCTGAATATTACAACATGCCCTTCATTGAGTTGGAGGGCTACTCCATAGATCCCGATGTCCTTGAAGTTATTCCGAAGGACATGGCTATCAAACACAAGATTTTCCCTGTTTTTAAAATAGAAGATACGTTGACCGTCTGTATGGTGAATCCCGGTGATGTGCAGGTGATTGATGCGCTGCGCCGTGAGACCGGATATTCAATCGAACCTGCCGTTAGTATCGAAAAAGATATAGTCTTTGCGATTCGAAAGTATTTTGAGTCATCTGGCGATCTGGATACGACCTTGGATGAGGTCATTCAGGATATCGAAAGTGAAAAACCAAAGAAGGAACAGGAGAAGACTTCGGCCGAGAAGCTGAAGCAGCTTAGTGCAGGTACACCGGTTGTAAAACTTGTGAGTCTCATTATTTCACAAGCGATTTTGGATCGAGCCAGCGATATTCACATTGAGCCTGAAGAAAAAAGCTTACAGGTGCGATACAGAATCGACGGCATTCTGCACGAGACCCTAAGCCCCCCCAAACATCTTCAGGCGGCAATCATTTCCCGCATAAAAATCCTCGCCGATATGGACATTGCGGAAAACAGAATTCCTCAGGACGGGCGATTCCAGATGGTGTACAATGGCCGTGAAGTGGATATGCGGGTATCCTCCCTGCCCACGGTTTACGGTGAGAACATTGTCATGCGAATCCTGGATAAAACCGCCGTGATGCTCAAAATGGAGGATCTGGGATTAGACGAGCTGTCCTTCAGTCAATTGCAAACGGTCTTGTCCAGCTCTTATGGCGTCATCCTGGTGAGCGGGCCCACCGGCAGCGGCAAAACGACAACGCTATATTCTGCCCTTCAATCGATCAATCAGCCGGACAAAAAAATTGTCACCGTAGAGGACCCGGTGGAATACCGGCTTAAGGGAATTCGACAGTGTCAGGTCAACGCAAAAGCAGGTCTGACCTTTGCGGCTGGTTTGCGTTCGATCTTGCGACAGGATCCGGACATTATCATGGTGGGCGAGATCCGGGATACTGAAACTGCGCGAATTGCTATTGAGTCGGCGCTGACGGGCCATCTGGTTTTATCGACTATCCATACGAATGATGCACCCGGAGCAATTACCCGGCTGACAGAAATGGGTATTGAGCCGTTCTTGTGCGCATCGGCAACCATCGGAGTGATGGCACAGCGGCTTGTCAGAAGAGTCTGCGGCGAGTGCAAGAAACCTTTTACCCCAAATGAAGCTACCCTGGCTGATCTGCGACTCTTGGAGTTTTCTGACGATCCGGTTTTCTACAAGGGCGAGGGATGCGAGACATGTAGAAACACGGGTTACAAAGGACGGGTGGGCATCTATGAGGTGATGATTGTCAACGAGGAGATTCGTGAGTTGATTCTACAGCACGCGCCTTCGACCAAGATCAAGCAAGCTGCTTTTAAGAATGGCATGCGGAGTTTGAGGCAGGATGCTCTTGCCAGAGCAAAGCAAGGGTTGACATCCATTGAAGAGGTGTTCCGCGTGACGAACGCTGACTAAGAGTCATTGAAATGAATAGATCAAACTTGTCAATTCAAACGATGAGGCTAAAGCCATTTTAAGGAACCGCCTGACAGCAATTTATGACAATGGCCACCAGCTAAATGCCAATAGCTGAATAGTTGGTGTTTGATGGACATAGGTAAGCGTGTTTACGGTCAAACAATAACCAACTCTGAGGAATCTGCGACTATGGGAAAGGGCGCCACGATTCTCGCGGTGGATGACGAACTCGATTT
>SMUX01368035.1_pt1 | contig 10661 bp, 14 predicted proteins | sample 2456431 | NCBI WGS metagenome assembly SMUX01 (sample SAMN11095930, study PRJNA526329) | marine sediment metagenome | biome: Marine sediment; feature: Surficial sediment; material: Deep marine sediment; isolation source: Hadal surficial sediment | place: Pacific Ocean | collected 2014-11 | depth... | reverse complement strand
TGACCTTCCGGAGATTGCGGCTATCTGCCGGGAACATGATCTATGGTTCCATGTCGACGGCGCGTATGGGGGTTTGGCATCTTGTTCTCCCGCTGCTCCATCTGAACTGAAGGGCTTAAGTGAGGCAGATTCCATAGCAATTGATCCCCACAAATGGCTTTATTCGTCGCTGGAGGCCGGATGTGCCCTGGTCCGCGATCCACAGGATCTCCTCGACGCATATAGCTACCATCCGACTTATTACAAATTTGAAGGCGAAACCGCTTCCGAAGATACACCTATCAACTATTACGAATACGGTCCACAAAATTCAAGAGGATTTCGAGCGCTCAAGGTGTGGCTGGGGCTGAGACAAGTGGGCCGCGAGGGAGCTGCCCGCATGATCTCGGATGACATTCGGCTGTCCGAGCATATGTACCAAGAAGTCGACAAGCATCCGAACCTTGAGGCATTTACCCAGAATCTAAGCATCACGACCTTCCGCTATGTTCCCCAGGATCTCACCGCTGGCGCTGATGAGATCGAAAAATATCTGAGCCATCTCAATGAAGAGCTCCTGACAGACTTACAGAACGGCGGTGAGACCTTTGTCTCCAACGCAGTAATCGGCGAAACGTATCTACTGCGGGCCTGCATCGTGAACTTCCGTACGTCGGTGGAAGATGTCGAAGCCTTGCCGGACATCGTTGTGAAAATCGGCAACAAGGTCGATGCAGCTATCCGATCCGAGCATCTCAAAGTCACAACCTAAGGACGGCGCAATTCTGCAGGAAGATAAATATGGCGGTTAGACTGGATCCAGAAAATAATGAAACACGTACCCTGTTTGAGTTGGCAGATTTCGCGGGCAAGCAGGTGCTTGAAATTGGCTGTGGAGACGGCCGTCTCACGTGGCTATATGCAGACCGAGCCGAGCATGTCACCGCCATAGAGCCATTTGCGGCGTCATTTAGCAAGGCCGTGGATGGCTTGCCAAGCGAGTTAGAGGGGCGAGTCGCCTTCCAGAATATCGCATTTGAAGATTTCGCTACCGCAAGTGATGCGGGAGCCTTCGACATCGCTATTCTGTCTTGGTCATTGTGTTGAATGGAACCTGAGGGCATGGTTCATGCCCTAGATGAAATTCACCGGCTCCTGCGGTCGGATGGAACGCTAGTTGACATTCGGCCTTATGCTGAGCCTTCGATTGTTGAAGTTATCTCTGGGGATCAGACGCTGTTCGCAGAACCCAAGCGCGAGCACGATCATGAAGGGGTCGTGGCGTCGGATCGTGCGATGGATGAAATTCTTGCAAGGAAGGCGTTTTCGGTAGAGCGCGCTCAAGAATTCGAGTTTTTTTCCTATGGGTCTTCGGCGGCTGAAATTCGCGAGTTCTGGGACAGGTACAACGATTTCGATCCTGAGCCTAAGGAAAACGATCAGTTGGCGTTCGAAGATAAGGTCTATGCGAGAGCAGAACAGGTGCGAAAGGAATTTGGCGAGGATGCAGAAATTTCTGTTCACGAGAGAGTGAGAATGGCAAGGTTGAGGCCACAAGCAGGCTAGCCGTGACCAACCCTGACAAACCTACACTGAATCAATCCCCCAGACTCTCCCAAATAGCCATTTGGTGCGCTTTTCTAAGCGGCTTCGTGTCGATCCTTGGAATTGTGTTTCTGATTGCGTTTTTCGGATTCGGAGCCTCCACTGGAAGACTGAATGACATCGCCGTGATCATCCAGTACTCGCTCATGCTGCCTATCGCGCTTGCAATGTATCAAATTCTGAAACCGGTAAACCCGAGCTTGAGCCTGGCAACGCTATTGATTGGAACAACGGGAATGCTGGCGGTGATCGTCCTACAGCTCCTACTCGTAACCGATGTTCTGCCGTTTGCAAATCAGATCGTGCCAGTGGTAATCGCGTTTCTGGTGGTTCTTGTCTGGTTCATCATCAACGGAGTCCTTGCTCGCTCTACCGACAAGCTGCCAAGTAACATGCTGCTAAACGTGCTTGCAGGGCTGTACGTTGGCTATCCATTTTGGGCGTTCTCGACGTGGCGTAGGTTGCGCGCTCCCTTCCAGGACACCAGCAGCCGCTGGACCCTCCCAGGCATTCGTAGATAGAATTGCTGCATGCAGTCGATAGGTCCGGGTATTGGGATCGCTGGCAGCGCCATGGCCATCAACCTCGTGCTGGCGCTGATCAAGATATCAACCGGCGTGATTGGCAATTCCTACGCGCTCATTGCCGACGGTATTGAATCCACCTCCGACATCTTCAGTTCGCTCATCGTGCTGAGCGGCCTCCAGATATCCTCAAGGCCCGCAGATCAAAGTCACCCCTACGGCCACGGAAAGGCGGAGTCGTTGGCCGCGCTGGCCGTCGCTATCTTTCTAATCGGTGCCGGTATCCTCATCGCGATTCAGGCAATACGGGAGATTCTCAGTCCCCAACAGGCGCCGGCCTGGTACACGCTGCCAATCCTCGCCGTCATCATCGTCGTTAAAGAGGGCCTGTATCGGAAGATGTACAGCGTCGGAACTGATCTTGATAGCAACTCGCTCAGGAGCGATGCCTGGCATCACCGCTCCGATGCAGTAACATCGTTGGCAGCCTTCGTCGGCATCAGCATCGCTCTCATCGGCGGACCTGGCTACGAGTCCGCGGACGATTGGGCCGCGCTTTTGGCGGTCAGTATCATCTTCGCCAACGGCATCCGTTTGCTTCGGCCTGCGCTGGATGAGGTGATGGATGCTTCCGTATCGGACGATATCGAGCAGCAAGTGATATCGATTGCCTCATCGGTGGACGGTGTGGTCGCCATCGAGAAGAGCCGCATTCGGAAAAGCGGCCTGGGGTACCTCATGGATCTTCACGTTCAAGTGGACCGCGATATATCCGTCAAGGATGGGCATGCCATCGGACATATAGTCAAGGGTCGTCTGATGGAATCGTCCGTTCCAATCACGGATGTGGTGATTCATATTGAGCCGGCTCCAGAGGGGAAGCAGCCTCGAGAGTGAGGGCACTGGTGCAGCGGCCAGAGATGGTTGGGAAAAGAGCAGCTTCGAGCCGGGCCAGATACGCAGATGAAAACCATTGAAACCCATGGCACATTTGAGGAGGTGATCGACGATTCAAGCCCCGCGGTGCAGGCAATCGCGAGGCACCTACGTCAATTGATCATGGAGATCTACCCAAAGGTTATCGAAGTACCCTGGCCCAAGCAAGGAATCGCAGGCTATGGTGTCGGCCCCAAGAAGATGTCCGAGCATTTCTGCTATATTGGGACTCAGAGCAATCGCGTCAATCTCGGTTTCTTCTACGGAGCAGATCTAACGGATCAAGAAGGCCTTTTGGAAGGGACCGGGAAGAATTTGCGCCATGTGAAAGTGAAAAGCATGGAGCAGGCTGAACAAGCTTCTATTCGGGAGCTCATTGAACTTTCTATTCAGGAAAGAGTTTCGGCGCTCGGGCCCGTGGAGTAGGGCGAAGCCTCTAGATAGAATCGCCCGCAGCTGAGGCCATCCATCAGCCAGTCCAGTTTGGCTCGACCAAAGGATCAAGAATGGCAAAATCTACAAACGAAATTCCTCAAGAAAAGCTGGAGGCGTTTGACCGGCTAATTGATACTCGCCAGGATATTGAACGCAAAGGGAAGTCCAATCCCTACAGCTCACTATACGGACATATGTTCACGCACCTCGGCAAAACCGGCTCGATGGGCCTTCGCCTTCCCGCGGATGAACGGGAAGCATTTCTGGAGAAGTACAACACCAAATTGTACGTTTCGTACGGGGCCACCATGAAGGAATATGTGACTGTTCCGGACGAGCTGCTGCAGAATACTCAAGAACTGGAGCCGTATCTCGATATCAGTTACGAGTACATCAAGACCTTGAAACCTAAGCCAACGAAGAAGAAGTCTTGAAGGCTCGTTCCGCCGCTTGACTGTTTCTTGCTCTCAACCTCGCTCGACCCCAAGCACCAGCCCCAATCCGATTCTCCCTGGTACGTCGAGAGCTGACCGGGTGGGCCTAGGAAGAGATTCTTGGATATAGAACTGCTGGCGCGCGCAGTCATCGAAGAACGCGGCCGCTTTCTCATTGCGCACACAAAGGGTGCGAGTAATACATATCTGCCAGGCGGGCATGTGGAAGCAGATGAGAGCCTAAAACACGCTCTTGGGCGCGAATTGAAAGAGGAACTTGGGATCGAGGCGGAGGTTGGTCGATATCTGGGCGCAATCGAGCATGCCTGGGAGGATGCCGCCGGCGACAACCACGAAATCAGCCACTTTTTCCAGGTCTCACCGTCCGGGGCCAATAAAGATCAGCATCCAGAGTCTTTAGAGGATCACATCGAATTCAGCTGGCTTTCTCCTTCCGAATTTGCTGAGCAAAATCTGCAGCCGGCTCCCTTGCGTCAGCTGCTAGCTAATCTGGACAGCCAACCTCAAACAATCTGGTATGCATCGACCATTGATTCAAGTGAAGGGTAGCGGTTTACAATTCGTGAACTTGTCAAACAGGGGAGGTACGGTGACCACTCCGATCCGAACGATGAATCTGCGTGACCGAATTCTTGGCCTCGATGAGCAAGTACCGCTTCTGGACGGCCGCCGAGTTCCATACGTGAATTTGGATAATGCGGCGAGTACGCCTCCGCTGCAAGACGTTATGGATGAGCTGTCTCGGTTTATGCCCTTTTACTCAAGCGTTCATCGCGGCACTGGATTCAAATCGCGCCTGAGTACCGAAGTCTACGAGCGAGCCCACGCAACCATCGCGGAGTTTGTAGGCGCCGACCTTAGCACTAACTGCGTGATTTTTGGGAAGAATGCGACCGAGGCCATCAACAAGCTCTCCTACCGCATACCAATTGCCGACGATGCGGTTGTGATCACGACCATGATGGAGCATCATTCGAATGATCTGCCATGGAGAGAACGAGCAAAGGTGGTCTATGTGGCGGTCACGCCGGAAGGCCGGTTGGACGAGGATGATTTCGACCGGCAGCTTGACAAATACGCCGGACGGATTGCGCTGGTTGCCGTTAGCGGGGCCTCGAATGTGACAGGCTTCATTCAGCCAATCCACGAATTGGCTCGCAAGAGCCATGACCACGGAGCAATGATCCTGATCGATGCAGCCCAGCTCGCCCCCCATCGGAAAGTTGATATGAAGCCGGACGGTGACCCTGAGCACCTGGATTTCGTTGCGATTTCCGCACACAAGATGTACGCGCCGTTTGGGACCGGTGCTCTTATCGGACCCGATGAAATCTTTCTTAGCAGTCCCCCTGAGTATCGAGGGGGTGGGACTGTCGATGTCGTTACTGCCGACGAAGTCGAATGGGCCGGGACGCCGGATCGCGATGAAGCGGGAACCCCCAATGTCATCGGCGCGCTTGCCATGGCGGTCGCCGCTCAGGTGCTCATGGAGGTCGGCATGGATCAGATTGCTGCCCACGAACAGGAGCTGGTGGAATACACACTTGAGCGCCTTGGGGCGATGAAGGGGATCACGATTTACGGTGAAACTGACCCCGCGCGCGCCAGCGAGAAAGTCGGTGCCATTCCATTTAACTTGAGCGGTGTCTCACACTTTCTGCTGGCCGCTATCCTTGGCTACGAAGCGGGGGTGGGGGTGCGAAGCGGTTGTTTTTGCGCACACCCCTATGTCGTCCACCTCCTGAAACTTACTGACGATGAAGCGGCTACCTGGCGCGAGCAATTGCTGGGGGGAGACAAATCCAGCATGCCGGGCATGGTCCGTATGAGCTTCGGCTGCTACAACAACATCGAAGATATCGATCGAATGATGGAAATGCTGGAACGGATCGCGGCAAACGACTATCAGGGAGAATATGAGCTGGAGATTTCCAGCGGTGAGTATCTTCCGGTCGATTACGAGGAGCCCATTCTCGATTTTCTACCCCTGGGAATGCACTCGAACTGATCGGATTGCTCGACGACCTGGATCTCAATGTCGCAGCCGCCAAGCAAGCCGGATTACAAGCATTTGTGACCCGTGGGATCGTGGAGTTAGAAAGTGAGTTCGGGCGGTTGGGTGTACTGTAGGCGGTGATTGAGAGCAAGACATCTGGGGCGTAGGACGTCGAGACCGCTTGATGGCGACACGAACACCGGAACACCGTGAGGTCTACGCAAATCATGCCGATCGGTATGAGCTGCTGGTCTCGCGCGAAGACTATGAGCTCAACATCCCGCGGACACTCAACCAGATCCTGAATTTCAACTCAAAAGACGTGATCGAGCTCGGATCGGGCACTGGCCGGTTGGCGCGCATGTTGGCTCCAGTCTCGAGATCGGTTCTTGCACTCGATGCCTCTCCCAAGATGCTTGAGGTTGCGGCTGAAAAATTGGGAGAAGCTGGCCTTCGGAATTGGGGCGTTGCCGCTGCAGACCATCGAGCTCTGCCAATTGCTGACCGAGCGGCAGATGTTGCGATTTCCGGGTGGAGCATCGTCTACCTGGTGGTATGGAACGAGAGCGCCTGGGAAAGCGAATTGGCTAAGGGCTTAGATGAGATGAGGCGCATTCTCCGGCCCGGCGGAAGCATCGTCATATTGGAAACCTTAGGAACCGGCCACGAATCTCCGCATCCGCCGGATAATTTGGTCGAATATTTCTCATATTTAGAGCAGCAAGGATTCGAGCATGCTTGGATCCGAACCGACTATCGCTTTGATTCGATGGAAGAAGCGGAAGATATTGTGGGCTTCTTCTATGGGGAAGCCATGCTAAATGAAATATCGAATGGCGATGAGGTTACGCTGCCAGAATGCACAGGAATTTGGTGGAAAAAGATTGAATGACAGAATCCATCGCGATACGAACTGAGAGCCTCAGCAAGACATTCGGACGCGGGGAAAAGGCCATCGAGGCCGTGAAAGATCTTGATCTGAGGGTCGAAAGCGGCCAGCTCTACGGCTTTCTCGGTCCCAACGGAGCCGGAAAGTCAACTACGATTCGAATGATCGTGGATATAGTCCACCCACCGCAAGGCAACGCGATTCTGTTTGGACAGAGCGTGCGGAAGCACCGGGAAGTTCTCAAGCGTGTGAGCGCCATGGTAGAGACACCCAGTTTCTATGGGTTCCTTTCTGGACGGGACAATCTTGAGGTCCTGTCGCGCTCGGCGAATGACTTTAACCCGAGTCGCATTGATGAAGTGCTCGATAGGGCGGACCTTGTCGAAAGTGCGGATCGACGGGTTAAGGAATATTCGACGGGCATGAAGCAACGTCTGGGAGTGGCCGGCCATCCACTTGCTCCGCCTCTGGCTGGATTTACGGCCGAGCCGGCGCTTGTCGTTTCGCTGATTGCGCTGGGGCTCTGGGTTGTGGTGCCTGTAGCTCTATAAATCATCTTGTTCAACCGCCAGGACATCACGTCGTGATCGTCTTGACGACTCAAAATGGGCATGTTACCGTAGGCGAACTTATGATTGGTCTCCGTTCCTATTACAATGCAGATACACATTGCCCAGGGCGAGCCCCTGAGGCTGGAGGCCACTCGATTGCATCTTAGTTAGGGCACAAGCAATCTTCGAAAGCCCCACGCCACGGGACTCCCCGTGGCGATTTTTTGTTTAAGCTAAGGCGGATGCAGCATGGAATTTACAGCAGATCAACACAAAATGTGGGCGACACTTTGCGGCCGGCAGGTACCCAGCGTTAATAAGCTGGCCTGCGAGGAGTTCCTGGAGGGATTGGAGATCCTCGGACTTCCCCTGGATCGGATCCCTTCTTTAGCTGAGCTCAATGATTCGATCACGCCCAATACAGGCTGGAAAGCTGTTCGCACGCCAGTCCGCTATTCGGATGCTGTTCCCTGGTATGAGTCGTTTGCAAAGAAACACTTCATGGTTACAGATTACATGCGCAATTGGGACGAGCTCGAATTTACCCCTGAGCCGGACATGTTCCATGACATTTTCGGTCACCTCCCATTCATGACTCTGCCTCGCTACGCTGAGCTTCAAGAAATGTTCGCCCCCGCATTCCGGCGAGGGAATAAGGAGCAGCGCGAGAACATCAAGCGCCTGGCCTGGTTCAGCACCGAATTCGGGTTGGTCCGTCAGAATGGAGAACTGAAAGTATTTGGCACAGGGTTGTTATCCTCCATCGGAGAGATTGAGAATGTGATGTCGAAAAAGGTGCCAACCCTGTCCTTTACGATCGAAAACGTGCTCAATTACGATAAGGCAATCTACAATTTCAACCAGGCGCTATTCGTATTTAATTCGTTAGATGAACTCAAGAACGAGCTCGCCTCCTATTTCAATTCAATATAAGAATTGACCGCCGCGCTCAGCATCTGGGTTAGGATAATCTTCTATTAGCCGTCGCCCAGTGTTGATGGCCCCGATTTAGCCTTAAAATCCAGCGGAAAACTCCGGAGGGTATGCCTTGGCCGTTGATGACTCCACCACAAATTCTCAGGCGCTGCTGACCGTAGAAGAAAACCCATACAACGCTGAAACACCTCTAACGGCGTTACTCAGCGATTTAACGCCATCGGAATTAGTCTACATTCGGAATCATTTCGAGGTCCCAAAGATCGAAGCCTCTGGATGGACCCTGGAAGTCGCCGGATCGGTCGAATCTCCACAAGCGTTTTCTCAGTCAGATATTACGGCGCTTCCAGTGCAAACGTTGAGGATGATCCTCGAATGTGCGGGTAATGGAAGGGTAAGCATGGATCCGGCTCCTCCGGGAACGCCCTGGGGGTACGGAGCCGTGAGCGTAGTCGCATTCACTGGTACGCCGCTATCCAATTTGCTCGAACAATTAGGAATCATAGACGAGGCTGAGGAAGTTATCTTTTACGGCGCGGACAGGGGGGAAACGATGCCTGGGCGGACGGAACAGTACGTCCGCAGCCTTCCGCTTGAAGTCGCACTGAATCCTGACACCATCTTGGCATGGGAGATGAATGGCGAACCCCTGTCGGTAGACCACGGTTTTCCACTTCGCTTGGTCGTTCCTAGCTGGTACGGCATGGCTTCGGTAAAGTGGCTCGAAAAAATAGCCGTAAGCGCAGACAAGTTCAGTGGCTTCTTCCAGGATGAACAGTATGTCTACTCTGAAGAGCAAGGAACGCCGGAGGGCGAGCCGGTCCGAGCCATTCGCGTACGATCCTTGATTCTCGAATCGAAGCGGATGGAAGACAGCGTGGTAGAGATCAGCGGCATCGCCTGGTCAGGTGAGGGGACCATAGCTAAGGTTGAACTCAGTTGGGATGGGGGGAAGGAGTGGCGAGAAGCGGTTTTGAGTGAGTCCAATTCGCTCTTCGATGTTCAGCGCTGGTTGTTCCAATGGAAACCTGCGGGCGAGCAGGAACTCGAGTTTATCTCGAGGGCTAGCGATTCTTCAGGCAACGTTCAACCAACAATCGATCGATGGAATCGGGGCGGCTACGGAAATAATGGCCTGCATAGATTTCGTGTCTCGTCATCCGGACAGGATAATTCACTGCCGGAGCAGAACGCCTGATGACGGACTCTACATACACTTGCGTGCATGTAGCCGCAGCGAAGGGTACACGTCGTAGATAGGCGTCTGTTCCCGATTCTTGAACACGTAGCCGTGGAGTCTGGAGCGCCGGCCTCCGCCGCGGTCGTGGTCAGTCAATCTGAAATCATAGCTCAGGGGATCTTTGGCCTCCGACACGCAGAGCAGGATGCGCCCGCCATGATTGGCGATCGATTCCATATTGGCTCAAATACCAAGGCCTGGACCGCGACCGTCGGGGCGCATCTCGTGAGTGAGAATGTAATCAACTGGGATACGCGATCGAGCGAAGTTTTTGGTCAGCCGGTTCTCGCGGATTACGAGACAATCACGCTTGAGATGCTCCTTCGTCATGAGGCTGGGATTCCGCCTTACACAGAAGAGGAGCACTACCAGAAGATACCTGACTTTGGGGGGAATTCCACAGATCAGCGAATCGCATTCGCAGAGTGGCTTCTTTTGAATCACAAACCGGTCAACGAGCCCGGTTCTGAGATGAGCTATTCGAATGCCGGATATGGGATCGCAGCGGCGATGATGGAAAAAGCTTCGGGGCGCTCCTGGGAAGGCATGATCGTTGAAAAGATCTGTAAGCCGCTAGCAATTATGGCTGGATTTGGTTGGCCGAATTCGAGTGGGGGAGATCAACCTACCGGGCATATGTATAAGGACGGAGCAATCGTGCCTCATGGCTCCGACACCGAATATGACTTGCCCGCTATCATCGCGCCCGCCGGGGATTTGAACTGTTCCTTGCCCGACTACGGCCGTTTTCTTCAAGAGAATCTCAGGGCGCTTCATGGTGGCGAGACTATCCTGCCAGTCGACCTCATGCTACGAATGCACAACAACGGAGAGCCAGGATTAGGCATGGGTTGGGGCGTTCAGCCAGTCGGAGATGCTGGGCTGTTTAGCGCTCATGTCGGCGGTGCCGGCACATTTATCTGTATTGCAGCTATTTCTCATGCCCACGATGTCGCTCTGGCAATTGCGGTGAACGCGGGAAGCGAAGGGGACGAGCCGGTTGAGGCGGCCACAAAAACCGGTTTTAAGGCAATGCTTGATGAATTCGTCACCGGGTGAAACAGCCCATACTCAGCTAAGATCGTTTGAGGATGGCTGCAGCGGATTGAAGCAAG
>SMUX01162410.1_pt1 | contig 10663 bp, 12 predicted proteins | sample 2456431 | NCBI WGS metagenome assembly SMUX01 (sample SAMN11095930, study PRJNA526329) | marine sediment metagenome | biome: Marine sediment; feature: Surficial sediment; material: Deep marine sediment; isolation source: Hadal surficial sediment | place: Pacific Ocean | collected 2014-11 | depth... | reverse complement strand
CGAGATCGACGGCAAGAAGCGCTACGGCCTGGCGATCTACACCGAGCGTGGCTCGGAGGGGATCACCATGGGCGTGACCGCGGCGATGTACGCCTGGGGCATGCGCTACGACGACCCGAAGAATCCCTATCACATGGAGGGCTTCCTCAACAGCGCCGACACGGTGGAGGCCCTGGAGTTCTATAAGGAGCTCTACGATTGCTGTACGCCTCCGGGTCATTCGGACGCCTACATGGTGGCCAATCTCGACGCCTACAAGTCGGGTCAGGTGGCCGTCCAGATGAACTGGTTCGCCTTCATGCCGGGCATCTACAAGGACGAGGACGTCGGCGGCGAGAAGTCCGGCTTCTTCGTCAATCCGGCGCAGAAGGTCGAAGCCTCGACGCTCGGCGGCCAGGGCATCTCGGTCGTCTCCTACTCGGACAAGAGAGATCTGGCGCTTCAGTACATCAAGTGGTTCGCCCAGGACGAGGTGCAGAAGAAATGGTGGTCGCTGGGCGGTTATTCCGCGTCCCGGGCCGTGCTCGACGATCCCAACTTCCCGAACACAGCGCCGTTCGCCGCGGACTTCCTGAAGGCGATGAACGGGGTCAAGGATTTCTGGCAGGAGCCAGCCTATGCCGATCTGCTGCTGTCCATGCAAAAGCGCGTGCATGACTATGTGGTGGCCGGCAAGGGCACGGCGAAGGAAGCCCTCGACAAGCTGATCAAGGATTGGACCGAGACCTTCGAGGAAGAGGGTCTGCTCTAGGCTGACGGCCGAGCAAGGGCGGCGATTGCCGCGCCGCCCTTGCATCCTTTCGCTGATACTCATTGTAATAGCCGCGGGGGTTTCAGGTGGCTAGATGAGGGGTGTTGCCGTGGCGCTCGCAGCCGACCAAGGGGCGGGATCGGGGGTCACGAAGGTCCGGCATATGTCGGACCGGACGATCGCCTGGATTTTCATCGCGCCCACCATCGTGCTGCTGTTGGCGATCAACATCTTTCCCCTGCTGTGGACGGTTTATCTCAGCTTCACCAATTTCAAGGCCAACCGCCCCAGCCGGGTGGTCGAATGGGTCGGCACGCGCAACTACGAACGCATCCTGGGAAGCGAGGACGTCTGGGAATACCTACAGGCAACGGCCCACTTCGTCGGCTGGACCATGTTTTTCCAGGTCGTGCTTGGGTTCGGGCTGGCCTGGCTGATCAACCGCCAGTTCCGCGGCCACGCCATCTGGACCACGATCATCGTCCTGCCGATGATGCTCTCGCCGGCGGTGGTTGGCGTATTCTGGACCTACCTCTTCCAGCCCCAGGCGGGAATCTTCAATTACATCGTCAATTTCTTCATCGACGCCGGCGACTTCACCATGATCGGCGATGTGGATCTCGCGCCCTGGGCGATCGTTCTGGTCGATACCTGGATGTGGACGCCCTTCGTCATGCTGATCTGTCTGGCGGGACTGCGCTCGATCCCGGATTACATCTACGAGGCCGCCGAGGTGGACCGCGCGTCCCAATGGCGTCAGTTCTGGACCATTACGCTGCCCATGGTGATGCCGTTCTTGATGCTGGCCGTGCTGTTCCGTGGCATCGAGAATTTCAAGATGTTCGACATGGTGGTCGAACTCACCTCCGGCGGACCCGGATCGACCACGGAACTGGCCTCGATCAACCTGAAACGCGCCGCCTTCGAGAAATGGAAAACCGGGTATAGCTCGGCCTTTGCGGTGATCCTTTTCGTCACCGTCTTCGGCGTGGCCAATATCTACGTCAAGGTCCTCAACAAGGTGAAACAGCGATGACCGCCGCGGCGGCCTCGGGGGCGGCATCGGGGGACAACGCCCGTTCGGTGGTGGAGCCCTCCACTCTTAGCCGGTGGCTGGCGGCGGTTCTGGTCATCGGCTATGCCTTGGTGGCGCTAATTCCTCTGGTTTGGATCGTTCTGACCGGATTCAAGACGCCCTCGGACGCCATCGCCTATCCGCCCAAGGTGACCTTCGATGCTTCGCTCGAAGGCTACGTCAATCTTTTCACCAACCGCTCGCGCCAGCCGCCGGAATACATGGCCAGCCTGCCCCCGGCCGAGACCTGGTACGACACCCTGGTGCGCAAGCGCAATATGGTGATCACCGGCCCGTCGCGTTTCGCCGGGCGCTATTGGAACTCACTGATCATCGGCTTCGGGTCGACGTTTCTCGCGGTCTTTCTGGGAACCCTGGCGGCCTATGCCTTTTCCCGCTTCAAGGTGCCGGCCAAGGACGATCTCCTGTTCTTCATTCTTTCGACCCGCATGATGCCGCCCATCGCCGTGGCGATACCGATCTATCTCATGTATCGCACCCTGGGCCTGAGCGACACGCACCTGGGCATGATCCTGCTTTACACGGCGGTGAACTTGAGCCTCGCGGTCTGGCTGCTCAAGGGGTTCATGGACGAGATTCCGAAAGAATACGAGGAAGCGGCACTGACCGATGGCTACAGCCGATTCCAAGCGTTCTGGAAAGTGGTCTTGCCACAGGCCAAGACCGGGATCGCCTCCACGGCGATCTTCTGCCTGATCTTCGCCTGGAATGAATACGCTTTCGCCCTTCTGCTCACCTCCGGCCGGGCCCAGACCGCGCCGCCCTTCATTCCCATCATCATCGGCGAAGGTGGACTGGATTGGCCGGCGGTTGGTGCGGGAACGACGCTTTTCCTCTTGCCGGTGGTTATTTTCACGGTCCTGCTGCGCAAGCACCTGCTGCGGGGTATCACCTTCGGCGCGGTGCGCAAATGAGTACGCTCGACCAAGAACGCAGCGGCATCCGGCGCTATTTCCGGCGCGGGCCCTGGGAGAACGCGGCCACCGCGGTCATCGGATTGGGCGTGTTCATGTTGATGCAGCCCTTCACGCTCTGGCTCTTCAGCTATTCCTTTGCGGTGATTCTCGCTGGAACCATCGGTTTCGTGATCGTTAGCCACTTTCCCAAGGAATGAGGAACTGGGCGATGGCGAAAATCCGGATCGAGAACCTGCACAAAGCCTTCGGCGACTTCGTCGCGGTGCGCAACTCGAATCTGACCATCGAGGATGGTCAGTTCTTCGTGCTTCTGGGACCGTCCGGCTGTGGCAAGACGACCACGCTGCGGATGATCGCGGGCCTTGAGATTCCTACCTCCGGTCGTATCCTGCTCGACGGCGAGGACGTGACCAACCTGCGGGCGGCCAAACGCGATATCGCCTTCGTCTTTCAGCTTTTCGCCCTTTATCCACACCTGAACGTGCGCCAGAACCTGGCATACCCTCTCAAGTCGCAAGGTACGCCGCGGCGCGAGATTCGCCAGAGCGTCGAGGAGGTGGCGAAGCTGCTGCGCATAGACCATCTGATAAACCAGCCGGTCAGCGGGCTGGCTGGCGGTGACCGGCAGCGCGTGGCGCTCGGTCGGGCGATTATCCGCCGGCCCAAGGCGTTCTTGATGGATGAGCCGTTGGGGGCGCTGGATGCTGAGTTTCGCGAACTCATGTGCGAGGAGCTGCGCCGGCTCCACGACCGCATCGCCGCGACCACGGTCTATGTCACCCACGATCAGGTCGAGGCCATGGCCATGGGCGATGTGATCGCGGTCATGAAAAAGGGCGAGATTCTGCAGGCCGGCCTGCCGAGCGAGGTCTACCGGCGGCCCGCAACTCTCTTTGTCGCTGAGTTCATCGGCAGTCCCTCGATGAATTTCCTGCCGGCCCGGGGCCGGCTCGCGCCGGGCGCCGACCGGGTGCGGGTCGGCGGCGCCGAAATCCCGGTGCCCCGCCTGCATCGGGGCCTGGAGGGAGACGAGGCGGTGCTGGGCGCCCGGCCCGAGCAAATTCGCCTGACCGACGCCGGCGCCCTGCGCGGCCGGGTCTTCGGCGTGGAATACACCGGCACCCGCCAGATCGTGGTGGTGGATACCGATGCCGGGCGCCTGCGCGTGCGCGCGCCCAACTCGGTCCGCGTCGGGCTGGGAGATACCGTGGGCCTGGAATTCCAACAGGACGCCTTGGTGGTCTTTGACAAGGCAAGCGAACGGGCACTCGACAGCGACCTCATGACCGGAGGCGGCCATGGCTGATGTCGTCTTCGAGAACGTGACCAAGCGATTCGGCAAGGTCGCCGCGGTCGAAAACCTCACCCTGGAAATCGAGGACGGCGAATTCATCGTCCTGCTGGGCCCGACCGGCGCGGGCAAGACCACGACCCTGCGCCTGGCCGGCGGCCTGGAGACACCGGATCACGGCCGCATTCTGATCGGAGGCAACGACGTGACCCATGCTCCCTCGGCGGTGCGGGACGTGGCCTTCGTCTTTCAGCAGTACTCGCTCTACCCGCACTTTACGGTTTTCGACAACATGGCCTTCCCGCTGCGAGCGCCGCTGCGGCGAACCTCGGCGGCGGCGATCAAGGAGCGGGTGACCGAGATCGCGCGACTCCTGCGCATCGAGGACAAGTTGGACAACCGCGCGACCCAACTCTCGGGCGGCGAGATGCAGCGCGTCGCCATCGGCCGCGCCCTGGTGCGCGAACCGGCCGCCTTCCTGATGGACGAGCCGCTGTCCTCGCTCGACGCCAAGCTGCGCGAGGACCTGCGGGTCGAGCTCAAGCGCATCCAGGTGGATATGGGCGCGACCATTCTTTACGTCACCCACGACCAGATCGAGGCCATGACCATGGCCGACCGCATCGGCGTGCTGCGTGAAGGCCGGCTGGTCCAGGTCGGCACGCCGCGCCAGGTCTACGCCGAGCCGGAGACCGATTACGTGGCCCTCAGGCTCGGCTCGCCCCGGATCAACCTGCTGCCCATGGGCGCGCTCGGCATCACCGAGGGACCGGCGGGGGCCGAGACCATCGGCATCCGGCCCGAGGACGTGGTGTTGGGCCGTGGCGACGGGCTGGGCGAGGTGCTGACGGTAGAGCACCTGGGCGCCGAAACGGTCGTGCTGCTCAGGATCGGCGGGCACGAGGTCCATGCGCTCGCGGGACCCGGCGAGCCCGCGCGTCCCGGCGACCGGGTGATCGTTTCGACCCTGCCGGAAGCGGCGCTCTACTTCGATCGAGACGGGCGGCGCTTGCCGTGGCGCGCGGACGGCGCCTCCAAGCAGCTTTTGGAGGCCGGCCATGGCGCCTGAGGTCCTCGGCCGTTTCATCGACGCCGCCGTGGCGGCGATCCGGGACCATGCGGCGCATCTGACCGAATTGGACCGCGCCGTCGGCGACGGCGATCACGGTATCAACATGCTGCGCGGCTTCGATGCGGTCGCCGAGGCGCGCGATGAGATTTGTGGCCTGCAGCTGCCGGACGCTTTGCAGAAAATCGGCATGACCCTGGTGATGAAGATCGGCGGCGCGGCGGGCCCGCTCTACGGCAGCCTTTTCATGGCCATGGGCAAGGCCGCGCCGGAGTCGCTGGGGGGTGTTGCCGAGATCGCCGCGGCGCTGCATGCCGGGGTCGATGGAGTCAAGAAACGCGGTAAGTCCGAGGCTGGCGAGAAGACCATGCTCGATGTCCTGGTTCCCGTAACCGAGGCGCTCGAATCCGCGGTCGCGGAGGGCGCGGGGCTGGATGTGGCGCAGGCGCGGGTTCGCGAGGCGGCCACGAGGGGCTTAGAGTCGACCCGCGCCATGCTCGCCACCAAGGGCCGCGCCTCTTTCCTGGGCGAGCGCTCGATCGGTCACATCGACCCTGGCGCGCGCTCGAGCCAAATCCTGGTGAACTGCGCCTGCGATATTGCCGTGGCGCTTTCCGACAGCCAAGTGGAGCCGGCATGAGTGAGTGCGTAGGCATCGTAATCGTATCCCACTCGCCCGACGTGGCGCGTGGCGCTGCGGATATGGTCCGGCAGATGGTTGGAAATGAGGTCCGCCTGGCCTGGTGCGGTGGCACTTCAGACGGCGGCTTGGGCACCGACGTCGCCTCGATCAAGGCCGCTATCGACGAGGTCTTTGGACCCGCGGGTGTCGCGCTTCTGGTCGATCTGGGGGGTGCGGAGACCAACAGCGAAGTGGCAATCGAGCTGTTGGACGAGAGTCAGCGCGACAAGGTCGTCATTTGCAATGCGCCGATTGTCGAGGGTGCGGTGATGGCTTCCGTAGAGGCTGCGGGCGGCGCATCCCTGGACCGGGTGCAGGCGACCGCAGAAGAGCTCTCACCGTGAGTACGGAAATTCAGCCCGCTGGGGGCCCGGACATGGCCGAAAGTGAGATCGTCGTGACCCATCCCATTGGACTTCACGCGCGGCCATCGGTCAAGTTGACGCAACTGGCCAAGACCTACGATGCCTCGATTCGGCTGCGCGTCCTGGATGACGGTGAATGGGTGGATGCCAAGAGTATCGTCCGTGTCATGGCAATGAAGGTGAAGGTTGGCCAGACCCTTCTGGTCCAGGCGGAAGGGCCGGATGCGGGCGCCGCGGTGGGCGCCTTGGTCACCTTAGTCGAGCGCGAGTTCAATGAGCAGGATGCCGGCTGAGCAGATCTTTAAGGGTCAGATTGCATCGCCCGGGTTGGCGTTGGGCACGATCGACTTGCATATCTTGAACCTCGCAAATCCTGGCGCGGCAGGCACCCCCGAGCAGGAGCGCCGCGCGTTGCGGGGGGCGGTCGAGGTCGCGCGAGCTCAGCTTATGAGCCTGACCGAAAAGAGCGATGCGATGGCGGGGGATATCCTCGCGCTCCAGATCGCTCTGTTGGAAGATTCCGAACTTACCGCCCCGGCCATTGAGGCGATCGAGGGCGGCAAGTCCGCCGCGGCTGCTTGGCGCGAGGCGCTGGATGCCCAGATCGAGATCTACCGGAGCGACGACAGCGAGTACTTTCGGGCCCGAGCGGCCGATCTCATGGACCTGCGGGATCGGGTCGTCGGTCTGTTTTGCGGCGAAGTGCGGGGATCGAAGATGAAGGCCCCGGACGCCATTTACGTGGCCCAGGACCTCGCCCCCTCGCGGTTTCTGGAGACCGACTGGAGCCGCTATCGCGGCGCGGCGCTGATGGGCGGCAGCGCTTCGAGCCATGTGGCCATCCTGGCCCGGGCGCGCGGCATGCCTTTGTTGATCGGCATCCGCGGGACCGAGGCGGCCTTGCGCGATGGCGCCGAGGCGATCCTGGACGCCGAGGATGGGCGGTTGATCGTCGATCCCGAGGCGTCCACCGTGGCGCGCTATCGGGACCGCCTCGCCCAGCGCAGAGAAGAAGCTGAAAAAGAGGTGACCTTTCTCGATGGGCCGGCCGTGACCGCCGGCGGCGCGCGCATTCAGGTTTGCATCAACGTCGATGATCCCGAGGTCCTCGACCGGATGAACCCAGATCATTGCGACGGCATCGGGCTGACCCGCAGCGAGTTCCTGTTCTACGCGAACGACGGCCTGCCGGACGAAGACAGGCAATTCGACGCCTATGCGCGGCTGATCGATTGGGCGGGCGGCAAGACCGTGACCATACGCACCCTGGACGCCGGCGGCGATAAGCCGATCTCGGGTCTTACGCCCGAGGGCGAGACCAATCCATTCCTGGGCTTGCGCGGGTTACGACTGTCCCTGGCGCGCGCCGAGATCTTTCGCGTGCAGCTGCGTGCGCTCGCCCGTGCCGCGGCCCGCGGACCGCTCAAGGTCATGTTCCCCATGGTCACGGTGCCTGCCGAGATGGACCAGGCCCGGGCGCTTTTCGAGGAGGAGGTCGCGGGCCTGACCGAGGCCGGCATCGAGGCCCGGACGCCGCCGCTCGGCATGATGGTCGAGGTTCCCGCGGCCGCGCTCGATGTTGCGCATTTCAAGGCCGACTTCTTCTCCATCGGCAGCAACGATCTGGTGCAGTACGTGACCGCGACCGGCCGGGACAATGCGGCCGTGGCGGCCTTGCACGACGCGCTGAATCCGGCGGTGCTCGAACTTATCGGGCGGGTCGCGGCCCACGGCGTCCGGGTCGGTTGCGAGGTCAGCCTTTGCGGAGATATGGCGGCCGAGCCGGCGAGCCTGGCGCGGCTTCTGGATGCGGGCTTGCGCGCGGTTTCGGTTGCGCCTGCCGCGTTGGCCCGGACCAAGGCGGCTATCGCGCGCAGTTCCGCCGCGGGGGACGGCACCGATGACGGATAAGCCGGAGGCGAAAAGCAAGGAGGAGTTGGTTGCTGCCTATAAGGGAATCCTGCGGTCCTATATAGACCTTCGCCCCTCGGGGGTGCGCCTGAAGATCGCGGACGCCATCGGCAAGCACAAAAGCTTCGTCTCCCAGATCGCGAACCCGAATTATCCGGTGCCGGTGCCGGGGCGCCACGTGAGCACCATCATGGACATCTGTCACTTCTCGCCGGAGGAACGGGAGACCTTTCTTGCCGCCTACCGCGCCGCGCATCCGAACCAGTCGCGCAAGGTCAAACCCGCCGGGCGCGCCGGCACTTGCCACCATACGCTGCACCTGGAAGTGCCGAATTTCGGGGATGCCAGGATTCAGCATGAGGTGGAGGATGCGATCCGGGAAGTTGCCCGCCGGATCATCGCGATCGCCCAGAAGAACGAACGCTAGAGCGCCCCTAGTGCCTGCGTTTCTAACAAAAGGTTCCCGATGTCGGTCGCTGAAGGTTCACAACGACCTGCGCGCCCGCCTGCGGGCCGACGCCTTCGGCGGAGAGCCCGTACGACTTTGGCAGGCGTGAGGCACGAAGAAAAGACTCACCACATAGCGTAATTCCGGTGGTCACTCTCCCGGGCCTATGATGCGGGGTCGCGACGGACGCGCCCCAATAGGCGAACCAAGGAGAGTGACCACCGGAATTACGCTATGTGGTGAATCTATTTTTCCCGCCCATCGGGTACGAAATGTTGGAGTCGGAACTCTAGCAGCCCCAGCGCAGCGCCGCCGTGTGAACCGGTACATCCCACAGCTCGATCATCTCGTCGTCGAGCGCGACCAGGGTGATCGAGCAGCCGGCCATCTCCAGCGAAGTGGTGAAGTTACCGACCATGGACCGGGCGATCTTGAGCCCCTTGCCGGCGCAGAGGCGGGCGGCCGTATCGTACATGAGATACAGCTCCATCAGTGGTGTACCGCCGAAACCGTTGACCATCAGGAGGACCCGATCGCCGGATTTGAGGCCGAGGCCGGCGGTGATGGCGCCGATGGTTTCCTCGGCTATGGCATCGGCGGTCGCAAGCTTGACCCGCCTGCGCCCGGGCTCGCCGTGGATGCCCACGCCCATTTCCATCTCGTCCTCGCCGATGTCGAGGGTCGGCGTGCCGGCCGCGGGCACGGTACAGCTCGTCAGCGCCACGCCCATGGACCCGGCCGCCTTGTTGACCCGCTCAGCAAGCGCGGTGCAGGCGGCCAGGTCCGCCCCGGCCTCGGCGGCCGCGCCTACGATCTTTTCCACGATCATGGTTCCGGCCACGCCGCGCCGGCCGGTGGTGTAGGTCGAGTCCTCCACGGCCACATCGTCGTTGGTGATCACCGAAGCGTTCTCGCCCGCAAACATCTCGGTGGCCATCTCGAAATTCATCACGTCGCCCGAGTAGTTCTTGACGATGAACAGCACGCCCGCGCCGCCGTCCACCGCCTCGGCCGCCGCCAGCATCTGGTCCGGGGTGGGGGAGGTGAAGACCTCGCCCGGGCAGGCCGCATCCAGCATGCCCCGGCCGACGAAGCCCGTGTGCAGGGGCTCGTGGCCGGAGCCCCCGCCCGAGATGAGCGCAACCTTGCCCTTGACCGGCTCACCAGCGCGCGTGACGAAGGTCGGCGAAAAGTGAGTCTTGACCAGATCGGGATGGGCCGCGCCGAAACCGCGCAGGCTCTCGGCCAGAATGTCTTCGACCTTGTTGACGAACTTCTTCATGGCCGTCCCCCCCCCTGGTCCGGTGTTTTGACGATCTGGTTTTTTGGCTCGGTGATCCGGTTACTAAACTAAATTTTAGCCGGGATGCTTTCAACGGCGTTCTTGACGCGGCGGCGGCGCGGCCGCGCGCCAAAGCGGCTCCGGGTAGGAGGTGGGTTCTTTTCTCGGATCTTGGGCGCAGAGGAGGCTCTAACGCTCCCCTTCCTTGCCGAAAACAATATCCTGCGCGCCCTCCCAGAGGACGCTGTCCAGGGCCTCGAAGTCGAGCAGCCTGTCGGCGAGCGCCCGTTCGAGGGCGATGAGGTCGGGGGGCCATGGGGCAAAAATGCCGCAATTCGGGCCAGAACGCTACCCACAGCGCTATCCAGACGCGGAAGAAGCGGGCGTCCGCCAGACCGCCGTTGGACTGCACAAAACCCTGGATTCCAATGCCCCTTGTTGACTTCTGCTCGCTCAAGGTCTCGGACATCGACAGCGAACGCATGATCATCCGGGTGGAACAAGGTAAGGGCCGCAGGGACCGCTATGCCAGCATGGGGATGCCGTGAAAGAGACTCTTGATGTAGCGCAGTACACTCACTCGCTGGGCAGAATAAACGGCGCTCTTGACATTGGAGGACAGGACTCCCGCACCGGAGGGAATGTTCGGTAATGACAGGCGCTGGGGAAAGCCCGAACCAGATCAGATGCTTAAGCACCGACCGGACACGACGCTCGCCGCCTCGAAAACCGTTGTACGCTTGCGCGTACCGTGGGATCGAATCCCACCCCCTCCGCCAGCCATAAGTCGTTGTTATAGAATGGTTTTTCAGGACACGGCATGGATTCGAATTTGCCCGGAACCTTCCGGG
>SMUX01165678.1_pt1 | contig 10681 bp, 9 predicted proteins | sample 2456431 | NCBI WGS metagenome assembly SMUX01 (sample SAMN11095930, study PRJNA526329) | marine sediment metagenome | biome: Marine sediment; feature: Surficial sediment; material: Deep marine sediment; isolation source: Hadal surficial sediment | place: Pacific Ocean | collected 2014-11 | depth 0-1... | reverse complement strand
CTTCAACAAAGTTTATCGCGCCAAGCCGCCCCCAAGTTAAAATCCTAAACCCTAAGTACGAAATCCTAAACAAACCGAAACACTCAAATCCAAAAATCGAAATCCAAAACGAATTTGTTTGGGATTTTATGTTTTTTGCCGAATATTACAAATATCTTTGGCTAGATTACAGTCTCTGCCTGCTCTCGTCTCTCAATACGATTTTGGCATTCCCAACACATGTTGCCCCAGATAGGCAAGCACCAGGTTGTTGCTCACAGGCGCTATACTGAGCAAGCGTGTCTCGCGGAATTTTCGCTCCACGTCGTAATCCACAGAGAAACCGTAACCGCCATGGGTATTCAGACAAACGTTGGCCGCTTCCCAGGATGCCTCTGAGGCCAATAGTTTTGCCATGTTGGCCTCGGCCCCACACGGTTCCTTTTGGTCGAACTTCGTGGCCGCGTGAAAGCGGACGAAATTGGCCGCTTCTATGCGAGCATAGGCTTGCGCAATGGGGAACTGTATCCCCTGATTAGCGCCGATGGCCCGCCCGAAAACCTGGCGCTCCTTGGCATACCTGGTAGCCCGTTCTATGAACCAGCGACCGTCACCAATGGCCTCGGCAGCCACCAAAATGCGCTCAGCATTCCACCCGTCGATGATGTAGCGAAAGCCCATTCCCTCTTCACCCACCAGGTTTTCGGTGGGGACTTTGAGCCCATCAAAGAAAAGAACACTGGTGTGCTGGTTGATCATGAGGTCCAAGGGCTTCACCTCGAGCTTACCTTTGGCCTGCTTGAGATCCACGATAAAAACCGATAGCCCCCGTGTCTTATCTGTTAATTCATCATAGGGAGTGGTGCGGGCCAGCAGAAGCATCAGGTCGGACTGGCGAACGCGGGAGATGAAAATCTTTTGACCGGATATGAGATAGTGATCACCCTCGCGCTCCGCGCGGGTTTGAAGGCGAGTGGTTTCCGAGCCTGCGTTCGGCTCGGTGACCGCGAAGGCCTGAAGGCGCAACTCCCCACGGGCGATCTTCGGCAAGTACCGCTTCTTTTGTTCTTGGCTGCCGTGTTTGAGAAGGGTCCCCATGATGTACATCTGGGCGTGGCAGGCCGTGGAGTTCCCTCCCGAACGATTGATTTCCTCCAAGATGATACTCGCCTCTAAAATGCCCAGACCGCTCCCACCAAATTCTTCGGGAATCAGGGCCGCAAGCCATCCGAGTTCGGTGAGCTTGCGGACAAAGGCCTCCGGATAGTCTCGTTTTCGATCCACCTCGCGCCAGTAGGAATCAGGAAACTCATGGCAAACCTTGCGGATCTCCTCCTGAATCTGCAGCTGGTCCTGAGTCAAATTGAAGTCCATGGACGCCTCCTAACAACCGTGCGTAGTATATCCGCCGGGCGTAAAAAAGCAAAATTCAAATTTCTTCCTGCTTTGCACTTTTCACTTCTCATTGTATGATACAACAAACTCAATGGGGAGGAACCTATTATGGCCGTCAAACCTGGCTGGGAAGGCCGTTATTTTGAGGACTTCGAGGTCGGAGACGTTTACCGCTGTCGCCTGGGACGTACCATCACAGAGTCCGACAATATCTCGTTTACTCTGCTCACCAACAACACAAACCAAATACACTTTAACACCGAGTATGGTAAGCGAACAGAGTTCGGAAAGTGTTTGGTCAACAGCGCCCTCACACTGGCCATCGTCGCAGGACTGGGAGTCGCCGATGTTAGTGAGAACGGTTTCGCCCTTGGTTGGGATGAGATCAAACTCCCAAACCCGGTTTTCGCCGGTGATACGGTTTACTCAGAATCCGAGGTCTTGGAAAAGCGCGAATCAAAATCGAGGCCTCAATGGGGAATTGTCAAGGTCCGCACCCGCGGCATCAAGCAAGACGGTAAGGTGGTCATCGATTATTTGCGCTCTGTCATGGTCTGGAAGCGTGCCCACGCCCCCAAACGGGATCTCTTCCCGGAGGTCAAAAGTGAGTCCAAATAAGTCCGACGCCGAGGGAGCTCTCGCCGGCATTCGGGTCGTCGCATTTGAACAGGTTCTCTCCGGTCCATTCTGCACGCTGCTCCTAAGCGACATGGGGGCAGAGATCATCAAGATAGAAAAGCCTGGTACTGGGGATCTGATCCGCCATTGGGACAGCGCCGTGCGGGGTCTTTCCTCCGGCTACGTGTGGCTCAACCGGAACAAGCGAAGTCTAACGGTGGACGTTAAAAAAGAGCAAGGGCAGGAGATCGTTCATCGCCTAGTGGAAAAAGCCGACGTTTTTTTCGAAAATACCTCGCCTGGAGTCGCAGCACGGGTCGGTCTGGGCTACGAAGAGCTTTCGGCCCTGAACCCGAGGCTGATTTATTGTTCCCTATCCGGCTACGGGCAGGATGGACCCTACCGGGACGTCAAGGCCTACGATCTCCTGATCCAGGGCGAAGCCGGACTGATCGCAACAACCGGCTACCCGGACAGGCCAGCCAAGGCAAGCATTGCCGTCGTCGATATTGCGGCCGGCATGTATGCGGCGTTAGGTATTTCTCTCGCCCTGTTCCAGCGCGAGAGAACCGGTCGTGGGCAGGCCGTCGATATCTCCATGTTCGAATCCTTGGTCTCATGGCTCGGCTACTTTCCGCATCACTATTGGCACCAGGGAGAAGAACCCAAGCGCATGGGAATGCGCCACCACTACGTAACTCCCTACGGACCTTACCTTGCCCGCAACGGCCAGTACGTGAACTTGGCCGTCGCTACACCTCAGGACTGGCAGATCTTCTGCCGTGATGTCATCGAGCGCCCGGATCTCCTCTCCGACCCGCGCTTTGCGACGGTTGAAGGGAGAAGGCAAAACCGCACCGTTCTGGAGGAGACCATCGACGCGGTCTTTCTTGAGCGTGACCATGGCGAATGGCTTGAGCGGCTTAAGAGAGCCGAGCTCCCCCATGGTGAGGTTAGAGGCATCGCGCAGGTCCTCGCCCACCCCCAAGTGATTGCCCGCAAATTCATCCGCGAAGTGGAATCTCCGGTGGGACCCGTCCCAGTCATTGGCACTCCGCTTCGTTTATCCGACAGTCCAGCCCGTTATGGCCGTATTCCTGATTTGGGCGAGGATAGCGAGGCGATCCTGAAGGAACTGGGCTACGACGCCCAGACCATCAGCTACCTAGGTCGGGACAAAGTGATTTGACGAAAGCAGAATTAACCCCGATCCGACAAAAATGACTAGGCCACGTGCTGTCCTAGGGCCAGACGTTGTAGTGGTCACAGACATTTGGGTCGCTAGTCCGTAACTACACTTCAGGTGAGTTATCGAACCATGGCACAGACAGCTCTGAAGGGCCATCTGATGCCTGCTGGCGGTGATTGATCGGACCGATTAATGTCGGATCGGGGTTATCGGCAAAGCTTCCCACCACCGCCATGGCGAGGATCAGCGGCACCAGAACAGCGGGGCTGATCATCGTCACCTGGGTCAGTTGACGGGTGAAAATCAGGCAGAGGACAGAGGTGAGGACATTGGCAATGATCAGGAGCCAGCGCAATTTTGGATAGGAAACTCTATCCCGGTGGAGGAAAAAATTAGACTTGTCGCACCTTGTGAAGCAGCGGCCCATTCGGTATTAATAGCAGCAACGTTGGGAAAATCAGAGAATCACAAAAAGTTTCGGGAGATCTTAAATGGCAAACAAATATTTGGATAGTTTTGGCGTTCGCTCAAGCCTCAAGGTGGGCAATCGGAACTACGACATCTATCGCCTAGACAGTCTCGAAAAGGCTGGATTTAAAAATATCTCTCGACTGCCTTTCTCTATCAAGGTGCTGCTCGAGAACCTCCTGCGCCTCGAGGACAACAAATTCGTCACAAAGACGGATATTGAGGCACTTGCCAGTTGGAATCCCAAGGCCAAGCAGGACAAAGAGATTGCTTTTATGCCAGCTCGGGTGCTCATGCAGGACTTTACGGGAGTCCCGGCAATCGTTGATCTCGCCGCCATGAGAAACGCCATGGAGCGGATGGGTGGCAGGCCTGAAATCATCAACCCCCTTCAACCGGTGGACCTGGTCATTGACCATTCTGTTCAGGTGGACCGCTTCGGTTCGGCAGAGGCGTTCCGTCACAACGCTCAGCTCGAGTTGGCGAGAAATGTCGAACGCTACGCTTTTTTGCGGTGGGCTCAAAAGGGTTTTCACAACTTCCGGGTGGTCCCGCCAGACACGGGAATCGTGCACCAGATCAACCTGGAATACCTGGGGCAGGTGGTCTTCAGGGCGAATCAAGACGGAAAAGACGTAGCCTATCCGGACACCCTCGTAGGAACTGACTCGCATACGACCATGATCAATGGACTGGGTATTGTGGGTTGGGGCGCGGGAGGAATTGAAGCAGAAGCGGCCATGCTAGGGCAGCCCTTCATCATGCTAATTCCCCAGGTCATCGGTTTTAAGCTCCATGGTCGGATGGCCGAGGGTGCCACAGCCACGGATCTCGTCCTTACAGTAACGCAGATGCTGCGCAATAAAGGGGTGGTAGAAAAGTTTGTCGAGTTTTACGGTCCCGGCCTTTCCAATCTCAGCCTGGCCGACCGGGCCACCATCGGGAACATGTGTCCTGAGTATGGGGCCACCATTGGGTTTTTCCCCGTGGACGACGAGACCCTTAAATACCTCCAATTAACCAGCCGTGATCCAGAACTGATCCAACTGGCCGAGGCCTATTGTAAAGAGCAGGGGCTTTTCCGAACCGATTCCTCCCCGGACCCGGTTTTCAGCGATAGCCTGGAACTTGACCTTGCCGTGGTGGAACCAAGTTTGGCGGGGCCCAAGAGGCCTCAGGACAGGGTCCCCCTCTCGCGGGCCAAGCAGGCCTTTCAGGAATCCCTTCCCAGTATGCTGAAGAGCAGCAGCCCCACTCACAGTGTCTCTGTCGCATCGAACGGAGACAAATTCGATCTCGGGCATGGTTCTGTTGTCATCTCGGCCATAACGAGTTGTACCAACACATCCAATCCCTCTGTCATGATTGGCGCCGGGCTGCTTGCCAAGAAGGCGGTCGAGCGAGGCCTCAAGGCGAAGCCATGGGTCAAGACCAGCCTCGCGCCTGGATCCAAAGTGGTGACGGACTATCTCAAGGAGACCGGGCTCATGCGTTACCTTGAAGAACTCGGCTTCTATCTTGTGGGCTACGGCTGCACCACCTGCATCGGCAACAGCGGGCCCTTACCCGAGTCCATCGATGCCGCTGTTCAGGAAGGTGACCTCGTTGCCGTTTCGGTTATCTCGGGAAACCGCAACTTTGAGGGCCGAATTCATCCGAGGGTGAGAGCGAACTATCTTGCCTCACCTCCCCTTGTGGTGGCCTATGCCCTAGCCGGACGGATGGACGTGGACCTCTACAAGGACCCTTTAGGAGAGGACTCAAAGGGAAAACCTGTATTCTTAAAAGACATCTGGCCCGCCCCCGAGGAGATTCGGGAGACCATTCAATCCTCGCTCCAGTCTGACATGTTCAAAAAGCAGTATGCCGAAGTATTCGAAGGAGATAAAACCTGGAAGGAACTACCCGTCCCTGAGGGGATGCTCTTTGCCTGGGATGCAAATTCAACCTACGTCAGGGAGGCCCCCTATTTTATCGACTTACCCCGCCAGCCGAAAGCGCTTCAGGACATCAACGGTGCCCGCACCCTGGCCCTTCTAGGGGATTCCATTACCACTGATCACATTTCTCCAGCTGGATCCATTGAAAAGGATGGACCTGCAGCCCAGTATTTTAAAGAGCACGGCGTTCAACCCAAAGATTTCAACTCCTATGGTGCACGGAGAGGAAACCATGAGGTGATGGTGCGGGGCACCTTCGCCAACGTGCGTCTCAAAAACCAACTGGCCCCTGACACCGAAGGCGGTTGGACGGTCCACCTCCCGGAGAAAAAACAGATGTTCATCTATGATGCCGCAATGCAGTACCAGAAGGAGGGAGTTCCTCTCATCGTTATTGCCGGGAAAGAATACGGATCCGGTTCCTCACGGGACTGGGCAGCCAAAGGACCACGACTCCTGGGGGTTAAAGCGGCTATCGTCGAGAGCTACGAGAGAATCCACCGCAGCAATCTGATCGGCATGGGAATTATTCCTTTACAATTCAAAGCGGGGGAAAACGCTGAGTCCCTTGGTCTTACGGGGTTCGAGAGCTATGAGATCACAGGTATTGCCGATGGACTCAAGGTGGGAAAAGAACTATCAGTTAGGGCCCAAAGCGATGACGGAAAAGTTAAGGAATTTAAAGTTACCTGCCGTATCGATACACCGGCTGAGCTGGATTACTACAGTCACGGAGGCATCCTCGAATTTGTCCTGCGGCAACTTTTGAAGGGTTCGGCTTGAGGATCCCCGGGACAGCCTTGGCAATCCTCCTGTGGAAGGTCTGACTGGGCTGCCAACCCCGTACCACCTGCCAAGAGCCTCTAGATCGGACAAAGGGACAGTATTACAAAGTCACGGACGCGAGTCCGTGGTATAGAGTCAACCTGCTATATCTTGTAACTCTTAACAAATTTCGTCATTGAGGGCAGAGACGCGGTGGGCCCTTTAATCTCCTTGAATCCGCTGACTGTCCTTTCTGGCAACGGGGCTACGCCGCAACTCCTTTCGTGTCTTTGACCACTCGGTAAATCCCCTCGAAGAACAGGTGGTAAAAATCAACGGAAACCTCGACCAGATACTCGGGCGAGAATCCAGGCCGCAAATCGACCAAGCCCGTTTGCAGCAAGCGCTGCAAAACGGCTCGATTGAAATCACCATGCGCCATGACCCCTTCATGCTCCTGGAGATCGGCTTCTTCGTGTAACTGAAAATATTTCGCCTGAGCCAGGGGCAAACCATACTGTTTGGTCAACGCCTCTTTCCACTTACCGGCCCAATGGCCGATAGGCTCTTCGGTGGCTACGGAAGACCACCACTCCAGGATCGTCCCCTCGTGGAGGAGACCCCGTTTGAATTCCAGGATGCCCCTGCAGTCCGCCATCATCTCACAGGCAATCATGTCTTCATCGGTGAGCCCAAAGACCTTACCCTGTTCCAACACCAGAAGGATATGTCCCGGGGGACGAGGGTGAATATACTCATCGGCGACTTTCGCACTGAAGCTTGCCATGAGGTCTATATTTCTTTTGAAAAACCCAATGTGCTTCTGATAAGTCGATGCGATGATGTTATTGACTTCAAAGACATAGTAGGACCAGTTCTGCCAGAAGAGGCGTATTCCTTCCATAGGCAGGGACCCGGCGGCGATTTCACGCATGAAATTTCCCTGGTTGATCTTTTGCTCCCAGCGCTCATGCATATTCTGATAGAGCACGTCCACGTACTCCTTGGCCTCCAGCTCTCTCATCTTTTTCCCGAGCTCAAGATCCGGTAAAGGTTTCGGCATAATAACGACCTCTAGGGTTTGACTTTCACGTCTTGAATGCCAGCCTTGCTAGAATTCAAGAGATACACCCCGCCGCGAGTATAGAAGTCACCGGTAAGCAATGTCAAGTTAATCTGCCGTACCCATCCGTCAGTAATCGAGAGTGCCAAAGGTCCGTATCAGTTCAACCCTGGGGTGACTCGCGGATCCACGCCTTCACCCACGGAAGAAGTACGTAGGCAGGCAGGGCTAGTAAAAATGTGAGTGCAAAGTAATTGCCGTAGCCGAAGTGTTCAGCTCCGAGACCGCTAACACCCCCCACCAGGCGTCCGGTCAGCGAAAAGATAGAGGAGAGGAAGGCATATTGCGTGGTAGCGTGTTCCTTCTGGCAGATATTCATCAAAAAAGCCAGGAAGGCTGCAGTGCCAAGTCCGCCGCTGAACGACTCGAAGATTGATGCACTGTAAAGGCCGACGCGTCCGAGATCCCCCCATGCGACCAAGGCATAACCGAGATTGGAAACAGCCTGCAACAAACCCAACACCCAGATCCCGTGGAAGATTCCGAAGCGAGAGATAAAGGCGCCGCCGGAAAGAGCCCCCACGACACTGAGGACAATGCCAAAGGACGTCGGTACGAGGCCAATTTCGAAGAGGGAGCGCCCCTGATCCACCCAGAATGGTTTAACCATCGGCCCGATGGCGAATTCCCCAAGCTTGTAGGTGAGCACAAACAACACCAGCGGAACCGCTCTCCACGTCCCTACCCACCCTACAAAACCCGAAAACCAGTGCTGACGTGCCGACTCGGAAAGATCCAGACGTGGGGCCAAGGGGGCTAAAAGGCCTAGGGAACCAAGAACAACCGCCACCGCTAGGTAGAGCGGCATCCAGCTCAAGACTGCTGCGAGAAAAACCATCCCGCCGCCAACCACGACGAGAGCTACACGATAAGCGGAGGCGCGTACTCCATTCACTGGTCCCTCTTCGTCGCGGCTGGTCAGACCTACCGTGTAAGAGTCTATGGCGATATCCTGAGTCGCGGAAAACGTGGTGAGCACTAGAATGAGAACGGCGATCCAGCTCAGATAGGTGACATCCACAAATGGCAGGATTCCAACCACCACCGCGACGACCAGCATACAGGCGGTGATCCAAAACCTGCGATCCCCATAGCGATGAATCAGCGGAGACCAAAAAAACTTTAGGCTATATGGAAGCTCGAGAAACCTGAGACCCCCGATATCTCGGAGAGAGACCCCTTCGATGCGGAGATAAACAGGGAGAACTTCCCAAAGGATTGCTGGCGGGCTTCCCTGAATAAAATAGAGGAAGCTCACCACACCCAACTTTTTTCTAGATTCTTTGGGGAGCTGGTCCGCGCCTAAGAGACTCCAGAAGTTGATCTTCATTCAGACCAGCCCAGCTGACTCTTACCCGAGGACTTTTTTTCTTGCCTGGTCGGGATCACAATCGGAGCCAGCGTCTTGGGTAATCAGAGGTCGGAGCCTCTCGGTGTGCGAGAGCCAGGCCTCACGAACCTCCACATGCACCTCATAAAATTCAAGGGTTTCACGCAGTATTTGCAACCTACGCATGAACTGCCCGCCCATGATAGGATGTTTGGCATGGACCTCATCGAGGGGTCTCCCTTTATATTCAATCTCAGCCCCCAGGAATTTTGCCGTCAATTGAAACTCCATTTCCTTGATCCGCGCCTTGTCTGCGTTGCGAAAGAAGAAGCCAATCATCCTGTCGCTAAATACCCGATCGATGAAGGTGTCGATGACCTGCCTTAGCTTGGCCTCCCCGCCTAGTTTTTGATAGAGCGTTTCGGACATTGGAAATGATTTCCAAGGGCTATTTTCCCTCATAAAAACCGGAATGTAAACCACTTCTGATGAGATACTGCTCCTGCTTTGGGACCGGATATGCGTTAAATTGCACGGATCAGTCAAAAGGAGTAGAATAAATCTCTATAGATCCGGGTCTATTGAACCCCTCCGCCTTAGGAACGGTAAGTTATGGCCAATAAAAGAAATGTTGAAGGCACAGTCAACTTCCTAGGTTCGGCAAAGCCGATTGAGACCCCTAGCATCCCCACCACCGTGGGTGAGGTGATGACTAGCAAGATTGTATCTTTAAGCCCCAGCAATTCGCTGCAGGAGGCCATTGGGCTGATGGCCAATAACTCCTTTCGTCATTTTCCTGTTGTGGAAGATAACGCACATCTTGCCGGGGTGGTATCGGACCGGGACCTACTGCGAGCCATGAACCTCAACAAAGACTGGAGTTCAACCACCATAACCCAAGTGATGACGCAAAATGTGGTAAAGGTAAAACGCCACACCCCTCTCTCTGTCGCCGTAGAGGAAATTCTAACCCGCCGTATTAACTGCTTGCCCGTGGTGGACGATAACGACCGAGTCTGCGGGATCGTGACTTCCACTGACCTGCTAAAGGCCTTTCAACAGGTCCAGAAGCGATTCGAATAGCCCCCCACACACAAACTCACAGGTCGTTTCTTAACGATACTTTTCGTACCTGAGTCAAAATGAAGCCTCTACGGGTTTACACCCATTCGACGGCGAGCTCTCCTCGGCCTGTCCTCGACCCTGACCCTTCCACCATGCTCAGGGTCATGGTGAGGTACTCGAACCATGAGGCTCTCGACAGGGGAAGATCGAGGGGAGGCTCACTCGAGGTCCGGCTGAACCGTGTTGTTCTGCGAAAACGGATAATTTGGCGGAGGGGGCGAGATTTGAACTCGCGGTCCACGCAAATGGACGCCGGTTTTCAAGACCGGTGGTTTAAACCGCTCACCCACCCCTCCGGTAATGGAATCAACTACTTAGCTCCTGCATTGGGTCTCCCCTCATTTTCATGTAAACACCATGTGAACATTTTTTCAAAGGCATCCCTGATGTTTTGGTCTGTGAGATTCGTCTAGAGACCACTCCTCACTGGTGTCGTAGAACCAGATCCGACATGGGAACGAGGAATTCTCAGGCCTTTCGAAAAAATTATGCGGTTGTGAGCACGCTACGTTAAGCTCTTTACAACCAAGTGAAGTTTAAGTGGGCGGGCATGTCAATTAAAATTCTCCTAGATCGCAAACATCAAATCACCAGTGATTCTTTTTCCTCTCTAAAGAGCCAAGAGCAGATTTGACCCCTTTTGTGACCCCTTTTGTCTCGGCCTCACGATTCCGCCCGAGGTCCTGCTTCAGGCGATCAAGGTGATTAAATAAAGCTGTCCAGGACTCAATTAAAGCGTCGTTTAATTG
>SMUX01105382.1_pt1 | contig 10682 bp, 12 predicted proteins | sample 2456431 | NCBI WGS metagenome assembly SMUX01 (sample SAMN11095930, study PRJNA526329) | marine sediment metagenome | biome: Marine sediment; feature: Surficial sediment; material: Deep marine sediment; isolation source: Hadal surficial sediment | place: Pacific Ocean | collected 2014-11 | depth... | reverse complement strand
TGCATCATCATCACCATTTACCAAATTAACATTTGTAGCTCCCCTACTAGTAAGATAATCAATCACTTTTTGATCTGGTTCAACAATTCCATTCTTTGCACCTGCTTCAGTGGTCATGTTACATAATGTTAGTCTGCTTTGTACAGACATTTCATCAACTCCACTTCCACCAAACTGCATGGTTCTATATGCACCGCCATCAGTTCCTATATCCCCAATTATTTTTAAAATCAAATCTTTGGCCATAACATGTTCTGGCAATTTTCCATTTATCTTAAAGTAGTAAGTTTCTGGAACCTTAAACCAAATCGTTCCATTCAATAAGACATAAGCAACATCAGTATGTCCTAATCCACAAGCAAATGCACCTAAGGCACCAGTTGTGTTAGTATGAGAATCTCCACCAACATAAACTTCACCTGGTAGTACCAAAGCTTCTTCATGAGACAATGTATGACAAATACCGTATTGTCCCATACCATATTTGAAGTGTTTTTTAATTCCATATTTTTTTGTAAAGTTTGATAATTTTACAATGTTTTCTGCTGAAACTTTTTCTGCGGAAGGAACAAAGTGGTCTTCTGCCACCCAAACTTTTGAAGGATCCCATAATTTATCAACTGAAATTCCTTGGTTCTTAAGTTTCTCAAAGACTTTGATGACTCCAGGTCCCGAGACATCATGAAGCATCACCTTGTCAACATTTGCAAAAACAACATCATCAGGAGAGACTAAAGATTTTCCAGATGCACGTGCAAGAATCTTCTCAACAATATTCATAAACACAAAAGCTTGTTCTACAGATTAAAAGCTTTTCAGAACAATAAAAAAGAAAAAGAATGCTCAGAATATTATGCAACTAACCGTTTTACCACTATTAGCAGAGAGAATGGAAGGAAAATTTGATGTTTTTGAGGTCTTATTAGAAACATTAGAAAAAAACAATACAAAATTGCAAGATGAAGATGTTTTAGTAATTTCAACAAAATATATCTCAAATTCACAGGGAAGAATTATTGAACTGGAAAAAATCAGAATCTCAGATGAAGGTACAGTTATTTCAAAAAAGTTTCAGTTAAAACCTGAGATTGCTGAAATCATTATCAGAGAGTCTGATAAAATTTTTGGCGGTATTGCTGGATTTGTAATTACATCATCAGATAACATAATGGCACCAAATGCTGGAATTGACAAATCTAATACAAAAAAAGGAAGAGTGATTCTATATCCAACAAACCCGTATCTTATTGCAGAGCAGATTCGTAGAAAAATTTTCTTAAAATTGTTCATTCATGTGGGAATAATTCTAGTAGATAGTAGACTAATGCCAGCAAGAATTGGCACATCAGGAGTTGCATTAGCATGTGCTGGGATTGAACCAGTTTTAGATATGAGAGCAAAAAAAGATCTTGACGGCAATCCATTAAAAGTAACATTTCAAGCAGTAGTTGATAATCTTGCAACAATTGCAAATCACAAGATGGGTGAAGGTGCAGAGTCAAAACCATTTGCCATAGTTAGAAATTCAGGTGCAAAACTTACTGATAGAAAAATCAACCATTCAGAGATGGCAATATCTCCGGATCAATGTGTGTACGTTAGAGGATTATCAAACCCTGTAAAGATATAGAATTCTAGTTTATTCTGCTTTAAATATTGGTATTTTGAGTAACAGAATATTGGAATATCTTACTACATATCCTAAGACAATTTCATTTCTTGATGGATTAAAACACAAGATTAATGTTGATAGTAAAGATGGAGTTGAGCAACTTTACGTAGTGGTAAAGAAGAGTTTTGAAGAATTGATGAAAATTTTTACAGAAGAAGGATTTACTAAAGTAAAATTTGAACACAAGCAACCAGAACAAATTGGAAGTGGACTTAATCTAAAGTTAAAAAAGCCATGGGAGATGCACATTAGAATGATTGATCTCAAAAGAGGATTAATTGGAATACATGCAGAAGTAGAGGTTTCAAGAGACTATCTTCAACATCTGTTCTCTCAGAGAACCCCAGTTGTTTATGAAGTAGAAGAGATTCTAAAAAAATATCAAGTAGAGTATAGCATTTGGCACGACAAAATAAAGAAAAATGTTCATGTGATTTTAGATAACTATAAAGTTAAACTTGCAACACCAAGTATTCCAGTATTTGCATGGAAACCAATGATATTTGTAATTGTAACGGTTGTTGCTTTTTATGGTTGGAAGTATTTCAATACAATCTGGTAGTTTAAACGCCCAGAGTTTCAGCTTTTGTTAATTCTAAAAATACCTTATCTCCAACTGCAAGAGCCATGTCTTTGTATTCATGCATTTCAAGTTTTAATCGAGTAACACTCCCTTGCATTCCCATGCCTCCCATACCACCAGAAAACATTTTGTTTAGATCCTTCATCATATCATTCATGTTTGTAAATCCCATAACTTTTGGGCTACCAAAAGGAGATTGTGGATTTTGAGTTTCCTCTTTAAGATCTTTAATTGAGGATAATGAGACTAACACGTATGGTGCCCCGTCAGGAGATGAATCAATACTTCGTACTACAAATTCTTTCTTCATATCTGAAATTACTAACTCTTGACATATAATTTTAGTTTTAAGGTGAATTTAGCCCAATATTACCAGATTTGAAGATTTAATTACAATTTTTAAGATTTTAAATTATTGCCAGAAATTTTGAGGACCACATTACGGTATTACGGAATTTCACCATGGGAAATTGAAGTCCTATATGGATTTCTAAATTCTCATTTTACTGTCATTCAAGATGAAATTGAACCAAATGATGATGATTTTGTGAGTTTTTTAGACATAGCAATTCCTCTTCCATTTAATGAGGTATTTTTTCAATGGTTTGGTTTCAGACGCTGGGAAAAAGTCAAAGGAATCATCAAAGAGATGAAACGGAGAAGAGGTAGTGGTAACGCTTTAAAAATTAATATCAATTTTTCTGGAAATCCAAGAATTATTTTTATTGTTGATACTACAGACAGACAGTGGTTCAATAATGCTGTAGATAAAATTGATTTTGTTTTAGAATTATTGCCATATCATCTAGATCCTAAAAAACTACCATCAGAAGTTTCAGAAATTATATACAAGTTTGATTCAAAATCAATTAGATGGCGTCTCAACACAGCATCATCTGAAAATAAAAAATATATTTTCAGAGAAGATTCCTGGAAAAAAATTACTTGAGATCTTTCTGTAAGGGTTCTAATAATTTATGGAGTTCTTTGTATTTTGAATCGATAAATTCTAAAGCGTTACCCAATTTTTTGGATTTTCCATACTTGTAACGAATGAGTTCACGATGATGCCAGTATATTTTTCCCTCATCAACTGAGAGAGTTGTAAAATAATCTGTTCCTATCAAGTTATCAGGAAGTTTCACATCATGAGGAAATAGCATCTCTACAATAAACCACTCATCCCCATCAGGATAATCAGAACCAGTCTCTATATCAAAAAATAGATGAAGCAGATCAGACTGCATTAAACCGTCATCATTTATGAAAGGATGCTTTACTGATGATTTTTTAAAATCTAGATTAACTAGTTCTGGTTCAAAGAATCCCTTGATAATTGATTTTCTAAATATTTTATTTACCTCGTTAATGTTCAACAGCAAAATTATCTACAAACTAGTCTATAACTTGTTAGGTGCTACTCCCTAAACTTCTAAAGAATCAAGAATTTTTGAGACGTCGGTTATAGGCAATCCATTTTCTGAAATCTTTTGTTTGGCAGGAGGGTTTTCAAGGTAATTTGGAATTTGATCTTTCAGACGAATATCATATGGAGAAATGAGTTCGTTTTGATAAAATATGCCTATTGGTATCTTACTTCCCCATTCTAAAGATTTTATCAAGGCTTGTGATAGTTTTTCATTAACTTCAACCTCATCATCATAATGCACAAAAGGATCAAATCGAGTATCCTCAAGTTTGTAAATTCTTGAATGTCTTTCCATTGATTCTTGGGCTAAATCTACACCAGCATACCAATCTCTTGTATTGATATCATTGTAAGTAGGACATGGTTGTAAAACATCAAGAAATGCTAGACCTTTATGTTTAACAGCCTTAATTATCAAATCTTTGAGATGTCTGACATCATAAGAATAACCTCGAGCAACAAATGTAAAACCACTTGCTACAGCCAAACCAATTGGGTTGACATCATAATTTGTATTTGGAGAAGGTAATGATTTTGTCTGTTCTCCAAGTTTTAGAGTAGGAGATGCTTGACCCTTTGTTAACCCATAAACACCATTATCAAAAATTATGTAGGTCATGTCAACATTTCGTCTTCCAGCTGCAACAAAATGACCAGCTCCTATTCCTAGTCCATCACCATCTCCACCAACTGCAACTACCGTCATCTCAGGATTTGCAAGTTTTCCACCTTGAGCAAAAGTAAGAACTCGACCATGCAAAGTATGAATTCCGTATGTATTGATAAAGTGAGAAGTTTTTCCAGAACATCCAATTCCTGAAAAAATTGTTGCCTTGTCTCGTTCTATCCCCATTTCTGCTAATGCCATCTGTAATGCATTTACTATTCCAAAATCCCCACAACCAGGACACCAATCATTATGTACATCGGTTTTGTAGTCAACAAGTTTAAGCGCCATGACTTAAAACCTCCCTCTTGTCAGCTTTGTTTTCAACAATTTTCTTTAGTGAATCATAAATTTCTGTGCAAGTCATTCCTCGTCCTGAATATTTTAGTATATAATAATTAATATCTTTAAGGACATTTTGTTTAAAAATTTGGCCTAATTGTCCTGAATGATTTGCTTCAATGTCAATTATTATTTTTGTGTCCTTGAGAAAGGATTTGACAAGATCAGTTGGAAAGGGATGAATTAGTTTAATTTGAATAAATCCAATATCAATTCCTTCTTTTTTCAGCATGGAAATGGCATCCAAGATAGGACCTTTGGTTGAACCCCAAGAAATTATAGTATGTTTATGTGCACCGAAAGAAATTACTTGTTCCTCATCAGGGATTCTTTTTAATGCCAAATCTAGTCTAGACATTCTTTTGTCCATCATCTTAATTCGTTCTACAGGATCTTCAGAGATATGACCAAATTCATCAGATTCATCTCCTGTATTCCAAAAAATACCGTTATCTAATCCAAGTCTAGATCTAGGGGAGACACCATCATCAGTAAAGGCAAATCGTTTGTATTCACCCTCAACTTTGTCTAGTAGTTTGCCTCTATCAATTGTAATCTTGTTTGGATCAAATCTTTTGCATGTAACAACAGAACTTGAAAGAAACTTGTCCATCATGTGAATAACAGGAATTTGAAAAACATCTGCATAGTTGAAACATCTTCCTGTATCATAGAAACTTTCTTCGATATCTCCTGAAGCATATACAATCTTTGGAAAGTCTCCAGCACCTGCATGAACTGCAAAAAGAAGATCATCTTGTCCATGTCTTGTTGGAAGACCTGTTGATGGTCCACTTCTTTGATACAAAGTAATCACAATAGGAACTTCATTAATTCCAGCCCACCCTATTGCCTCAGTCATTAATGCAAAACCTGGACCAGAAGTTGATGTTGAGGAACGTGTGCCTGTTAATGAAGCACCAATCATCATTCCCATGGCAGAAATTTCATCTTCAGTTTGAATTACAGCTGTAGAACCAGGTCTGTCATTTTGAACTTGTAAGATTTGATGTGATTCCAAGTAGTCACTTTCATCAGAAGCTGGAGTGATTGGATAATATGATTGAAATCTACATCCAGAAACCATTTTTCCAATTGAAGTTCCATAATGACCCTGAACAAGAATTGTGTGAGGTTGTTTTGTAGTTCCAGTTAAACTATGATCAAAGTTTTCAAATTTAGAAGCATAATTGTAAGAGAATTTTGCTGCTTGTTTGTTTATTTCTGCAATTTGAGGTTTTTTTGAAAATATTGTATCAATTGAATGAAATAAAGAATCAGAAGGCATCTTGATTAATCCCAAAGATAATGAGACACCAATTACATTATACATTCTGATTAGACTACGTAGTTTTGGATTATCAGCCTCTAGAGCAAGTTTTTCTAGAATTTTCTTAAAAGAGACAGGGTAAAGATTGACACCTTTTTCTTTTGCAAGTTCAAGAACTCCGGCTATAGTAAATGGCTTATTTTTTGATTCTAGATATTTGTGTAATCGTTCTTTGAATGGAGAATCAAGTGAACGAACTTCTTCTGTATCAACATCTCCTAATTCAGAATCATAGATTATTCCACCATTAGGTGAAACCTCTTCAAAATGACGAAAAATTGTTTCAGCATCAAATGATGCCATTAATGTGACATCATTTACATTTGAATTAATTTTTTGATCAGATACTCTTACTGTAAAGTAACTGTGCTCACCTTTGATATTTGAATAAAATTCTCTTTTACCAAATATTTGATATCCCATTTCTGCACAAACTTTGGAGAAGATATTAGCTCCAGATTCAACACCACTTCCTTGAGGGCCTCCAATTAGCCAAGTAAAATCAACTGAACTCATAAAAAGTCACCTTTGTTTGGAATGAAAATAATCTCTTTTATCAATTTAATCAACCACCAGTTGCTGCATCAAACAATGCACATTCACATTTATCACGTTCGCCACAATAAGGACAGACACAAACACACTTTTCAATAGAATTTCCGCATTCTACACAAATAGCAAACTCTTCTTCTTCTTTAACATCAGAAGACATAAAGAATTTACAAGGAAATCGTATAAATGGTTTGGTATAAATTTGGAATTAATGAAAAAGAAAGTGTTTCTAACAAGAACACTACATGATTTTGCATTAAAGGAATTAAAAAAAAGTTATCAGATAGAAGTTCATTTTGGGAAAATTCCCATCCCTCAAACTAAACTACGATCAAAAATAAAAGAGATAGATGGACTGATCTGTTTTCCATATGATAAAATCAACAAACAATTAATAGATTTGGCTAAGAATCTCAAAGTGATTAGTACCTATAGTGTTGGTTTTGATCATATAGATACTAAATATGCTAAAAAAAAGAAAATTCGTGTTGGATATACTCCTGAAGTATTAACGGATGCAACTGCAGATCTAACATTCACATTATTACTTGATCTGTTAAGAAGAGTTTCAGAAGGAGATAGAACAATTCGAGATGGGAAATGGAGAGTAATCTATGGAGCACATGATTATGTAGGATTGGATCTTCAAGGTAAAACATTAGGTATTTTAGGTCTAGGTAGAATTGGAGAAACCCTTGCCAAAAGAGCAAAGGTGTTTGATATGAAGTTGATATATCACAACAGGAAACATGTTTCTAAGACCAAGGAAAAAATATTGGGAGTAAAATATGTCTCATTTGAAAAACTAATCACTCAAAGTGATATTGTTTCGATTCATGTACCACACACAAAAGAAACAGATCAAATGTTTAACATGAAAATTTTCAGAAAAATGAAAAAATCTGCATTTTTGATAAATACATCAAGAGGAAAGATAGTTAATGAAAAAGATCTTGTAATTGCATTAAAGAAAAAAATGATTGCAGGTGCAGGATTAGATGTCTTTGAAACAGAGCCAATTAGTAAAAAACACCCATTAGTAAAATTACAAAATGTTGTGCTAACACCACACATAGCAAGTTCAACAAAAGAGACTAGAATTAAAATGGCAGAAATTACTGTAAAAAATCTGAACCTTGGAATGAATGGAAAACCGCCCAGATACTCAGTTGGATATTAATTTTCACGCTTGAGTTGCAATCTGAAAAAATGGGCAGTTTTTATATCTAAATTATAAAGTAGTATTACATTGAAAAAATTCAAACATACTAATGAAGAATTAGAATTAGCTAAACTACAAACTGAGAAAGAGAAGAAGAAAGAATCTGAAGAATGATTTTTTTCTGCTTGTCTTTTTCAGACAAGATTTTTTTAAAACTGAATTTTAGAAGAGTATTTTTGGTTTAATTCGTCATAGATTTTTTTTCTTTCAGAAATTAGGGTTTTAGATTCATCATACATTTTTGTAAAAAATGCTGCTAAAACGCGCTCTTTATTTTTATTAAAGAATCTCACACTAAAACTAGTACGTTCAGGTTTTTCTTCTTGTACAAACTCTGCTGATTTTATCAATTCTGAATCAATATGCATATGCGCAGGACCGTCATTATCACCAATAGTTATCCACTTTTCTTTTTGTCTAATACTAAGAGAATTACTTCTAATCTCACTTACAGCACCATCATTTTTTATGATAAGTAAAATATCATCAATTTTGACTAAATCAGATAATAACTCTAAAAGCAACAAGTATTCTTGAAATTAAAATTATTTCAATTTTTAGGGTTATTTCATGTCAATTTGGACAAAATCATCTGCATCTCCATGAATGCAATCAGTTCCAACTACTTTTACAGGTGAAAAGCTAATTTTGCCATCATGGATTTTTCCTTCATTTTGAAGAATTCCAATTTTTCCAGATACAATTTGTTTATGTTTTTCACAGGCCACCCCAACCATGTATTCATCTTTATCGGCAATTATCGATACAATAAATTCTGGAGGATTTACACATTGTTTTCCCTTTTCTAATATTGAACACTTGTCAGGAAGCATAATCAAATTTTGATTGTTATAGAATATTAAGCTTAATTAGAATAGACTGATAATTTTTTCAAAATTCCAAAAAGATTCTTTTGGTTTTTGAGAATAATCTAAGAATCCTTCATCTTGCAGTTTTTTTATTATAAATGCAGAGTATGCAGGAGCACCAGTAGCTCCAGGTGAATTGTAATTTACAATATGAAATGAATTTTCGCCAACAAGTTCCAAAATATCTTTAACAAATTCACCCTTGGGGGATATAACAGGTGTTCGTATTCCGGCTGTGCCATGCTTGGTGAAATATTCAGGTTTGACTTTTGGAATAAATTGTTGGACTCGGTGAACCATCGCACTTTTTGAAACAGAACTAAGAAATTCTTTAGAAAGCATTGATAGAAAACTACGATTTGTAAGAAGATACTTCACATTTCCTCCAAATATTTCACGGATTTTAGAAACTGCTGCATTTAATTCACCTGCATATCCTTCATAAGTTTCAGGAGTTGCTACGGGTACCGCATTTGGTCCAATCTCAGTTGTTCCATTAGATCTTTTAATCCAATGAGGATCTAAAAATGGAAATTCAGAAAATCTTGCTACAGTGTAAATATTTGTTTTAACTAAATCTGCATATAATTGATCAGATATCCAATATTCTCCTCGAAAATGAAGATCATCGTATTCTTTTGCAAGATTACATTTTTTAGCAATATCTAGCGAATTGCCACCAGAGCAATTTATCAAAAACTTTGCAGTTATAGTATCACCAGAGAAGGTAAGTTTTACCTCTGAGTTATCATTAATCTCTTTTACTTCTTTGTTAAACAAAAATTTCGTTCCATTTTTTTCTGATTCTTTTTGTAACTCTTTAGTAAAAATTCCATAATCTGTGGAAACATCCCTTGAACAGTAAAGGCCAGAATAAGCACGTAAATTTGATTCTTTTTTTAAAAGGCCTTTTGAATCAAGTAATTCAACTTGTTTTTCAGGAATTCCATTTTGTGTTGACCACTTCATGTATTTCTCTAAAGTTTTATGTTGTTGTTCATCAGAGGCCACTTCAATTGTTCCAACTTCAAACCATGGTAGAGATCTTTTCTTTGCAAAAATTTCCCATAAATCATGAGAAACTAAAGATGAAATTGCAGATATTTTTCTTTTTTTAGGATCTAGATAAAAGGGAGAATGAACTACACCTGTATTTCTACTACTTGTATGCTTTGCTACATCATTTTCTTTTTCAATTACACAAATATTGAGATCATAAAGTGTTGATAACCAATATGAAATAGTTGTACCTAAAATTCCTGCACCAATTATTGCAATATCAAATTTTCCCAACGTAAAATTAAAGCTCTATTAGGATTTAATTTATTGTATAGTATTAGTCTATTCGTTAATTTTCCAAATTATCTTGAATGTTTTTCATTTTTTACCCAAAACTATCATGAACATTGTATTTTTGTTCTTGGAATGGGGTGAAAAAAAATCTGTAACTTCATCATCATAAAATGTCAAACCAGTAGCCTTAACTTTTTGAGAGTATGCAGCAAGGTAAAACCTTCCCCCCATTATGCTTGCTTCCATTTGTGCAGCTCTATATCCTCTGTTGCCAAGTTTATCGAGAATTTTCTCCAAATTAGTCATAAAGAAAATACAAACACTACCATCGCCAGGTAGATCTTGATCTAGTCCTAAGTGCATTGCTTCTTTTCTGAAAATTCCTTCTTTTAATATCTCTAGTCTGTTTCTTTTTTTATTGAAATAATAGATACCAGGTTTAAGATTTTCAACAGAGTTTACTATAATGTACAAATCAATAATTGAATCTCCATATTTTTGAAAAAAGTCCATACAAACTCCATGTGTCGAATAGTAAATGATCGTTGATAATTGTTGAAATGAAATTGATTCCCTAGAAAATTTACGAGCGGAGCCTCGCTTTATTATTACAGTTTCGATAGGGGTTCCAACTGAAATCTCATTGAGTTTTGGTTCTAAAACAACATCTTTAGTTGAAGATTTGTAGGATTGAATTGATGTATTTTTTGACCGCCATGATGA
>SMUX01127419.1_pt1 | contig 10692 bp, 6 predicted proteins | sample 2456431 | NCBI WGS metagenome assembly SMUX01 (sample SAMN11095930, study PRJNA526329) | marine sediment metagenome | biome: Marine sediment; feature: Surficial sediment; material: Deep marine sediment; isolation source: Hadal surficial sediment | place: Pacific Ocean | collected 2014-11 | depth 0-1... | reverse complement strand
CGTCGCTGGGGAGATGCGAGGGCGAGATCGCTCGAGCGTAGCCATCGTGGGCCATCATTGCCATCTTCTTGGCTTCGACCTGGGTGAGATTCGCGTTGGTCGCGACCACGCCGATGGTCGTGTTCTCGCCGTTCCGCGGACGGAATCGTCGCCGGAGGCCGGAGCGGACCAGGGTTCTGGCATCTACCAGCGTCTTGCCGTCCTCGCCACGAGTGCCTGCCACGACATTTCCAGTCGCCGGATCAATGATGTCGCCGACGGCGTTGACCGCCACCATGGCCGCGACCACGAGCCCATTCGGCAAGGTGATCGAAGCGGTACCAATCCCGGCCTTCATGGATCGGCCGGAACCGCCCAGCTTGCCGACCGTCGCGCCGGCTCCAGCGCCGATACTTCCCTCCGCGACCGGGCCGTCGGTGGCTGCCTTGGCCGCTGCGTAGCCGCAGTCCGCACCCGGCCGAATGTGGGGCTTGTCGCCGATACCGAGATCGAACAGAATCGCGGCCGGAACAATCGGCACTCGCGCCACCCGGGTCTCGTAGCCGATGTCATTCTCCTCCAGATAGCGAACAACACCGGTCGCCGAGTCCAGACCAAAGGCGCTGCCTCCCGAGAGAACAATGGCGTGCGCTTTCTGCACGTGGTTGACGGGATCCAGCAGCGCGATCTCACGCGTTCCGGGGGCACCGCCGCGAATGTCGACACCTGCCACCACCCCATCGGGTCCGGTGAGTACTACGGTGCAGCCGGTTGGCCGCTCTTCGAGGGTGTGGTGCCCGACTTTTAGGCCGGCGACGTCGGTCAGCCCCCCAGCGTCGGCGGCACGGGCACCAAGCTGCGCTCCCACAAGGGTCGCGAGGACCAACAGGGGCAGGCCGATCACAAAGCCAGGTCGGGAATCCGTCATCGCGTCATCTCCTGGGTTTCGAACTCGTACCGCCCGGTACGGCTGCAGACTCCCGTCAGGGCTGCCGTAGTCTAGAACAATCCACTCAGGGTGAGACGGAACCACTGACCATCGACTCGAGAGCGAATTTCCTCGAAGGCTACGACTTGTGAGAGACGCGAGCCTTCGAAGACGGTGCGCTTCCGCCTGCGGGGGCGGTCCTGCAGATTGAACACCTCGAACCGCGCCTTGACCCCCTTCCAAACCCGCACTTCGACATGAAAGTTCAAATGCGATCTCTGGGCTTCGGCAACCAGTTCGTCAAAGCCGAACAGGGTTGGGGTTGAACCCCAGTTGAAGTTGCCGCCAAGGGCTGCCTTTAACTTGGGCAGCTCCTTGCGGAAGGAAGCCACTACTGTCTGATCGCTCTCTCCGGACAACTCGCGTTTCCGACCGATCACCGGGTCGGTAACGGAAGAATCCTGCACCTCGTAGGTCAAGTCGAATCGAGAGTCCTCGAGGCCCAAAAAGGTCAATGGCACGGTCAGATTCACGCTTCCGCCCCAACGTTCGCCGTCGCCGATATTGCCGACGATCTCAGAGCCTTCGCCCACCGGCAGGAAGTCCTCTACGTCGTCGATCAGATCGTAGAAGACGCCGATCTCGATGACGCCTATCTCGCCGAATCGCCGTTCATGGGTAGATGAAAGATGCCAGGTCCGCTCGGGCCGCAAGTCCGGGTTGCCGAAGTCGAGATCCAGGTCCTCGAAATTGCTCGAACTGACGAAATCAAAAAAGTCTAGCTGAGACACCTGACGCTCGGCTCGAATGCGCCACTGGCTGCTCGAGGACGGCGAATAGGTGAGGGCGAGCGACGGCTTCGGATAGGTGAAGGAGCGGCTTTTTGCCACGTCGCCGGACTGTTCGATCTTCGATGCTTCGAACGCGAACCCCAGATTGACGTTCAGTTTCTCAGAGACCGTCCAAGAATCCGACACGAACGCCTCTTTGCGGCGCTCTGTTACACGGGTGTTGGAACCCGGCACGTCGACGGCTACCGGCCCGGACCCGTCATCGATGAACAGCTCGAAGTCGCTGTCCACGAAATTGTGGGCAACTTCACCGCCAAACTTGATCGCGTGACTGCCCCACTTCGACCAGTCGAATTCGAGTCGGCCGATGGTCTCGCCTTCGTCCGAGGACATCGACGAGCGGCGGTTTTCCGCGCTGCCATCCCCACGCGTGACATCGAGACCCGAGTCGGTGTCTCCGTGGTCACGACTCAGCAGTGCAATCAGCTTCAACGCCATGTTGGTTGAAAGGTCGCGTTCGTAGTCGCCACCGAACTCGAAGTCGTCGGTTTCGCCTTCGTTGGAGCGCAGAAACAGCTCGGCGCGGTCGCCGGCGATGAGGCGGTCAGAAACCTCCAACCCGTTATCGATCTTGGTAACTCTCTTGGCGTTCAGGCGAAGTGTGTCGCCGTTTGAAAACTGAGTTGCGGATTTCAGATTCAGGCTCAGCTCGTTGCCCTCGCGAAACTGTATCTCGTCGCGTAGCTCTGCGGGCCTGGTCGCGCTCGTGAATTGTTCCGGCCCTCGCACGTTCCAGTCGAACGAGGTTCGTTTGAGACCGATCAGGTACTTTGTGTTGCCGCGCTGGGTGCCGGCCGCAAGCTCGGCGAACGGTGACCAGGCACCGTCCTCGTAATGCAAAGCGACTTTCCACGGCGCGGGGTCCCGTCCCGCCGTGCGCTCGTCGAGCACGACGTTCACCACCACCCCGCCCTGGGTAGTGTCGCGATCCGTCGCGCCGGTGGCGCCCCGAATCAGCTCGAGACGGAGGACCGCATCGGCGGCAATCCGGCCGAGAAGATTCTCCATGCTGTCGGACTTGGTGCTTGGCCGCTTTCCGTTGATCAGTACGTTGCCGGCCGCAGCGCCGAAGCCCCGCACGTCCGGCCCGTTGCCGAACCCACCTGTGCTCTCGAGCCTGAAGCCCGGAACCTGTCTGACCATGTCGAGCGCCGTGATCGGATCATAGCGGGCGAAGAAGTCCTGTTCATAGATGACGACCTGGCTCCCAGCTGTCGCGCCCGGGTCGGCCTTCGAGTCGGCCTGGCCGGACTTGGTCTGGATGAAGACGGCCTCAGCGGGGTCGGCCTGGGTGGGTTCAGACGGTTCAGACTCTTGCTCGCTCGCGCACACCGCGCCCACTGTCAAAACCAAGAGCAACGCGGCCGTCCGGCAGAGCCCGGCGATGGCTCGCTCGTCTCGACTCTCGGTGCGGTCTGAGGTCAATGGCATCAATTTCCCTGGATTCAATTCGCCGCCAGGACGGAGCCGCTCCACCGGTGTGAAGAGGAGGCTACAGAAGAGAAACCGGCGAATGACCGGCCGATTCTGACAGGTGTTACTGTCTGAATTCCAGACCGATCAGACGCCTGATTTTTCAGGTGAGGGAAACGCTCGAAGAGAGGGAACGGATGAGACGGATTCTTTGCACCCTTGGGGCCGGCTGCATGCTCGTCCTACTTTTCGGCGCCAGGCCGGCACTCAGCGACACCCCCGCCAGCCCCGAGAATGCGACGTGGGCCCTCGTCAGCGACGGCCCCCACCTGCTCAACGCTTCGATACACGAAACCGTTTGGCGGACGCCACGCCCACCCGGCGGGATCCATGACCACATTGAAGTACACCGCTACCGGGCTCAAACAGCGTCCGACGCTGCGTCCGAAACCGCGCCAAAAGCGGCGCTCCTCTATCTGCCGGGCACCAACATGAACGGCGAGGCCGTACTCGGCGACGAAAACCACAACCTGTGGTTCTATTTGGCCCAGCGCGGCATCGACGTCTACGCGCTCGACTACCGAACCCATTTTGTCGCCAATGCCGGAGTGGAGGACCTTGGTTTCATGAAAAGCTGGGGCCTCACCGCGTTCGTGGGAGACGCCGCCGAGGCCGCGGCGCTGGCTCGCCGCGAAAGCGGGCACGAAAGCCTGTTTCTCGCAGGCTTCAGCCGAGGTGTCACCCTCGCCTACGGACTGGCGGCTTCGGAGCCGGCGGGAAGCATCGCCGGCATGATCGCGCTCGATGGGGCCTTCAAGAGTCACGCGCCCAAGGGCGAGTACGATCTTCCGGCGGCAACACAGAAGCTCGTCGGCTCCGGGGTCTTCGCCGCAGACGTCGCCGGTTCTCGAGGATGGGACTGGCGCCAGAAATTGATGGCCGACACGGCGGCCGATCCGAACGGGCCGGCTCAGAATGCGCCGTTCGAAACCATCGGCGAAGAACTTGCCGAGATTCTTTTCGGTGCCTGGGGTCCCGGTGCCCTGGCCAATCCCAAGGATGGGGTTTCACGGCCGGCGATCCTGGCTCAGTTGCTCGAGGGCTACGACCGCTACTACCCGACGATCCAGAATATCGAGGGCCGTTCGATGGCGGACTACGCCGATGATCCGAGCACACCGATCGACGACGGCTGGGCCGAGCTCGAGTTGCCGGTGCTCTACTTCGGCTCCACCGGCATGCAACACTTTCTTGGGTCCCGGTGGCTTCTGGACGGGATTCACTCCGCAGCCGAAGCCGGCGGCACGGACTTCACCATCAACGTCCTCGAGGGCTACGGCCACCTCGACGTGTTGGTCGGCGAGAGCGCCCGGGCCGACGTCTTCGAACCGACTCTCGAGTGGATTGAGAAGCGGCTGCCGTGAGCGAGCGGGTTCCCAGGACGGCCCACGCAAGAACTGTGGCGATCGACCCCCGTGTTGAACGTTTTTCCGTGTCGCCACCACGGTCGAGACAGAACGCGACCGCTACAATCTCTGATCTCCCGTTTGGTCTCGTCTCGGCGGTGGCAGTTGTACTTCTGCTCGGCGCGGCTCCGATTCGCGCAGCCGAGTATCCCGTCGAGCAGCCGTCTCGACCGCTCGCCGAACACGTCATCCTGGTCTCCTTGGACGGGCTGGTGCCGGAGTACGTCACCCACCCCGGAGACTACGGACTGCGACTGCCCAACATCCAGGCGCTAAAAGATCGTGGAAGCTGGGCCGAAGGCGTCGTCGGTCAGTACCCTTCGTCCACCTACCCCTCGCACACATCGATCGTGACCGGCGTCCGTCCGGACCGCCACGGCATCTTCCAAAACACCCGCTTCGATCCGCAGGGAGAAGGAGAGTGGTTCTTCGAGAGCAATGCTATCACGGCCCCGACACTGTGGCAGCGCGCGAAAGACGCTGGCCTCGTGACCGCCGGTGTGTCCTGGCCGGTCACGGTGGGGAGCGGGATCGCTCTCCACTTCCCGGAAGTGCATCAGAACCCGCCGAACAGGACCTGGCTCGATCTCGCGCGGAGCGAATCGACACCCGGCTTGATCGACGCCGTGGTCGAGAAACTCGGTGGCTTCGGCGCAAGCGACAACCTGGACCCGATCAAGCGGGATATTTTCGCGACCGCGGTCGCGACGCACATCATCCGGCAGTCCCGGCCCAATCTTCTCCTGCTTCATCTCGTCCAGACCGACTATGCACAGCACGCGACCGGGCGCCACTCGGCGCGCTCGAAACGCGCCTTTTCGCGCCTCGATGCTCACATCGGTGAGATCGTCAAGGCCTGTGAGGACGCCGGCATTCTTGACCGGACCGCCTTCGTCATCACCGGAGACCACGGCTTCTATCAGGTGCACTCGAGCTTCCAGCCGAATGTCGTGCTCCGGAGGGCGGGCCTGCTCGAGACCGGACCTGACGGCACGATCACCGACTGGCAGGCCATTGCTCACCGGACGACAATACGGATCAGAAACCCCTACGACGCCGAACTCGCGCGAAAGGTCGAATCCCTGTTCCGCGACCTCGCTGAGGGACCCTATCAGGGGCTTCTCGAAGTCATCGACCGGAAGGAGCTCGACCGCCTCGGCGCCGACCCGGAAGCTCTGCTGTTCCTGGAGCCGGCAAACGGCTATACCGTCGGCGGCGGATTCGATGGAGATTCGTTTCTCGTCGCCACCTCCCGTCGCGGCAACCACGGCTACCTCCCCACCAAGCCCGAGATGCATACGGGTCTGGTGATCTCAGGTGCCGGTGTTCTTCAGGGCTTGGTGATGCCGATTGCACGACAGATCGACATCGCCCCGACCGTGGCTCGCCTGCTGGGCTTTGAGATGAAGGGAGCGGAGGGGGTTCCCATGGTCGGCATCCTGCAGACGCAGAGTCCGGACTAGCTCGGCTCGGCAACGCCTCCCAGGCTCGCCGCTTCGGTCATCTGATCGAGGATCTGCTGCGGCACCGGGAAACGTTTCTGCGTCGCCAGGCTGACGAAGATCATCGCGGTGGTCGAGGCTAGAAGACCCGCGACCATCGGGTGCAGGCCGCTCGCCGTTTGCAGTGCAAGCAGCTGCCAGACGAAGGACACCGAAGCGCCGGCGATGATCGAAGTCAACGCTCCCGGGGTGTTGGCCTTGCGCCACCAGACAGCGCACACATAGGCAGGGAAGAACGCACTGCCCAGGACCGAGGTCACGAAAATCACCACCTGAAACACGGTTGGCGGTTGGACCAAGGCAACGAGATAGCCGACCCCGCCGATCGCGAGAACCATGAGCCGCGATACCAACACCATGCGCCGCTCGGAGGCGTTGGGATCGATGAAGCGCTCATAGAGATCGCGTGCCGCGATCGAGCCGGTCTGGAGAAGCAGCGAGTCCGCGGTCGACATGATGGCGGCCATGATCGCCGCCATGACGATGCCGGTGACCGCCGCCGGCAGGAGCTTCTGCGCCACCTCGAAGATCGCGAGTTCAGGATCCGAGATCTCGGGAAGGATCAGGATCGCCAGAATCCCGACGATGTAGGGAGCCGGAACAAACAGAAGGTTCCAGGCGGTGGCGTAGGCGCCGGCCTTGCGCGCCGTCAGCGGATTCTTCATGGCCATGTGCCGGGTGACAACGTGCGGCCATCCCATGTAGCCGATCGAAAAGATCAGGACCGCTCCCAGGGCGACTCCCCACTGCCCCTGGTAGCCGAGATCACGACCCCAGATCGACACCAACGAAGGCTCGAGCACTGCGATCGCCCGGTTGGCCGCTGCAAGGCCGCCCACCTCGGCAAGCGCAGCTCCGAGGATCCAGAGCACGCCGATAATCATCACCAGGCTCTGGAAGAAGTCCGTGTAGGCCACCGCCAGGTAGCCGCCCAGGTAGGTGTAGAGGAGAATGATGCCGACCGCGATGAGAAGCGCGACTCCGTAGGGAAGACCGGTCACGAGAGCCATCCCCTTGCCGCCCGCGATGAACTGCGCCAAAACGTAGCTTCCGAGCAGAAATACGGTGAGCCCGCCCGCGACCAGCCGGATCGCCGCCGACGGGTAGCGTTTCTCGAGATACTCGATCGGGGTGAGCGAGCCGGTCAGCTGTGAAAGCTTTCTCATCCGCCGGCCGATAACCGACATGTTGACGACGCCGCCGCCGATGTCGCCGGCTGCGTACCAGAGGCCCCAGTAGCCCTCGACGTACCCCAGCGCGCCGGCTCCCAAGAACATGAAGCCGCTCATCGAGGTGCTCTGGAGAGTGAGGGCCGTCACCAGCGGTCCGATTTTGCGGCCTCCTAGGAGATAGTTTTCGAGACCCCCACCGGCACCACGGCGCATCGCCCAAAAGCCGATGCCCAACACCACGACGAAGTAGAGCACCAGAAAGACGAGGACCGTCGTGTTCATGACGCTTCTTCCTGGCTCGGCCGCTCCCGGCGGTCCACTTCCGAGCGTTTCCAGTTCCGGGTCAGAAACAGGAAGCCGAGGGTGTAGAGGATCCAGAAGGCGGGAAACCCGAAGACGAGCAGAGTGGTGGAGAGCGGCAGGTTGAACATGGAAGAGCCCCCTATCTCGTTATCGCAAACTGGGCGAGCCGGACAGACCGGCCTTTGCCATCAAGTTATATGACTCGGCCGTGGTAAAGCGGATGTCTTGGCGCTCGGCCGCAACTCCATAGGCTTCGCTTTGAGTGAGTCGCAAGTCTGACACAGGAGACGCGGCAGCTCCAGGCTTGGGCCACGCTTGTACCTCGCCAGCACAATGTGTCTCGGCTATCGAAATCGACCTGCTACCTTCTTGTAAACTGGGTCTTACCAGTCACCGCGGTCTCGCTGGGCCGGGAGGCCATCTCCATTTTCAATCAAAAACACGGGAACGGAAACAAGAAGGAGACAGGAATGCAAATCAAGCTCAAAACTCTCATCGCGATCCTCTCCTGTTATCTCCTGCTTCCGGCTTTGACGGCGCTCGCGGGGGAGGGAGTCAAAACAGATGAGTACAAGACCAACACCCGCGGTCTGGACCGCAGGAACATGGACCTGACACTAAGCCCCTGCGACGACTTCTACCAGTTTGCGAACGGTAATTGGCTTGCCCGCAACCCCATTCCCGAAGAAGAGAGCTCCTGGGGCACGAGCTCTGAGCTCCGTGAGCGCAACTACGAAGTCCTGAGGGAGATTCTCGAGGAATCGGCGACCACCCACGCCGAGGCCGGCACCAACAGGCAAAAGGCGGGCGATTTCTGGCGGACGGCCATCGACACCGCGAAACTCAACAAAGACGGAGCTGCGCCGCTGGCAGCCGACATGAAGCGCATCGCCGGCGTGGAAAACCTAGCCAACCTCCAGGCCTTCCTCTTCGATTTCCATGCCCAGGGAACGGACCTCCTCTTCGACCTCGCCGTCTTCCAGGACTTGAAGAACAGCGACCGCTACATCGTCTATGCGACTCAGGGCGGACTGGGTCTTCCCGATCGGGACTACTACACCCGAGACGACGAAGAGTCGGTCGTACTGCGCCAGAAGTACACCAACCACATCTCGGCCATGTTGCAGCTTCTAGGTGATCCAGCTCAGGAAGCGGACGCTGCGGCGGGTACCATTCTTGCGCTCGAAACCCGGCTGGCGCTGGCTTCGCTCACCAACGTCGAGCTTCGCGACCCTGCCAACTTCTACAATATCCAAACGGTTGCAGAGGCTGACAAGGCAACGCCCAACTTCTCCTGGTCCGGATACTTCGAGCGCCTGGGACTCGCCGACCTCGAGACCTTCTCCTACGCCCAACCCAAATTCTTCGCCGAGATGAATCAGCTTCTCGAAGAGCTGCCGCTCGAAACTTGGAAGGGCTATCTCAAATGGCATGTCGTCGACAGCGCCGCACCCTACCTGTCGGACGCCTTTGTCAACCAGAATTTCGTGTTCTACGGTCGCACTCTCGAGGGTACGCAAAAACTCAAGCCTCGCTGGAAGCGAGCCGTCAATCGGGTGAGCCGCAGCATGGGGGAGGCTCTGGGCCAAGTCTATGTCGAGACCGCCTTCCCTCCGGCTACCAAGGCCCGGGCCGACGAGATGATCGCAAACCTCCGCGCCACCGTAGGCAAAAGAATTCGGGCCCTTTCGTGGATGGGAGAGGAGACCAAGTCGCGAGCACTCGAGAAGCTCGACACCTTTGTTTCAAAGATCGGCTACCCGGACGAGTGGCGCGACTACACCGATCTCGAGATCGGTGCCGAAAGCTATCTCGCCAACGTGCGTAGCGCCGACGCCTTCGAGACCCAACGCAACCTCGACAAGATCGGCAAGCCCATCGACCGAAACGAATGGGGTATGTCCCCACAGACCGTCAACGCCTACTACAGCCCGGTGTCGAACGAGATCGTTTTCCCGGCTGCGATCATGCAGCCACCCTACTTCGACGGCGAGATCGATGACGCGGTCAACTACGGCGCCATGGGCGCCGTGATCGGGCACGAGTTCATGCACGGTTTCGACGACAAGGGGAGCAAGTTCGACGCCCAGGGCAACATGCAAAACTGGTGGACCGACGAAGACCGGGCGCGTTTCGAAGCGCGCGCCCAGAACCTGGTCGAGCAGTACGATGAGTTCGTCGCGGTCGACGGCCTTCACATCAACGGCGAACTTACCTTGGGTGAGAACATCGGCGACCTCGCGGGCCTCACCATGGCCTACCACGCCCTCGAGGCAGTGCTGGAGAAGAACAACCCGGGTGTCATCGACGGCTTCACGCCTGAGCAGAGGTTCTTTCTATCTTGGACCCAGGCCCAGCGCCGAAACTACCGTGACGAAGCGTTGAAGCTCCAGGTCAACACCGACCCTCACTCCCCGGCAAACTTCCGTACGCTCGGACCCTTCGCGAACATGCCGGAATTCGCCGCAGCCTTCAACTGCAAGGAAGGCGACTCGATGATCCGCGCCGCCGACAAGCGCGCCGCGATCTGGTAGCTCCGGTGACTCACTCCTCCCCGGTTGGGTCTCGAAGACTCAATCGGCGAGGCTTCTCAGTCGATGTAGCCAAGCGCCCGCAAGGCCTCGCTGGTCGCCTTGGAAGGCTCGACCGCCTCGGGTTCGGCCACCCTCTCGAAGCGGATCTTCTCGAGCCGACTCAGAAGCCGGCTGAACAGCTCCGGCTGTTCGACCGAAAGATCATGGGTGGCCCACCGGTCCTCGTCGAGATCATAGAGCTCGGCTCGCGACAACTCCGCGCCCTCGACTTTCACCGATAGGCAACGGGTGTCCTCCCCACGCCCGAGCCACATGGGCACGTCGCAGGCGTCGGTGGCCAGCTCGATCGTGTGTCGGCCGGGTGCGCCGAGCTCCAAGGTGACTTCTTGCCAGGCTTCTCCGATCGTCAGCAGCGTGTTTTTCCTGCCATCGACTGTTACCCGGACATCACGAGATCTGGCAAAACTGACCAGTCGCAACGGCAGCTCCTCGCCTTCGGCGTCGAAGCGGATCGAGCGAGCGAACCAGGTACCGCCGGGCTCGG
>SMUX01261070.1_pt1 | contig 10693 bp, 16 predicted proteins | sample 2456431 | NCBI WGS metagenome assembly SMUX01 (sample SAMN11095930, study PRJNA526329) | marine sediment metagenome | biome: Marine sediment; feature: Surficial sediment; material: Deep marine sediment; isolation source: Hadal surficial sediment | place: Pacific Ocean | collected 2014-11 | depth... | reverse complement strand
CATCGGCCCGCTCAAGGCTGTCCTTTCGCATCATCGGGAGCCAGACAGCAAAGCCTTTCAGTTTGTGAGCCTGGAATTCCTCGAGCAGTTTCCGGACAACACCTTGTCCGTAAATGCACACCGGTCATGTCGGTGAGTAAACGGCGACCAGCCTTACGGACCCACTGTCGCTGTTGAATTTGTGCCTCAGATTATCGAGATCCAGGATTTGCATCGTCCCTGTGCTCCCTTCCTTCTTCGCGTCCTATATCATGTAACTTATGTCGGAGGCATAGGTCGGATATCCAAAGATCATCCCTTTGATGTCTTTGGACTGCAGACCTCCAGTCATGGCCATGGTAAATAGATTGATGAGTTCTTCTGCGTTGGGACCCAGAATATGGGCCCCCAGGATCCGTCCGCTTCCTTCTTCAACCAGCACCTTATAGGCAGAGTATTCCTCACCGATCCGGGCCGAGGAGTACCATGAGCCAGTCCTTTCAAAGTGGGTCTCAAACTTGAGTTCCTGCTCATGGGCCTCCGATTCCTGAAGGCCCACAGAAGCCAGGGGAGGAACGGTGAAAACCAGGCTGGGAATAGGGGGATAGGAGGCCTGACGTTTGTTGCCGTTGAGCAGATTAGCCGCCACGATGCCTCCCTCGTGACTACCTACCGGAGTCAGCGGCGGACCATCGGTTGCGGCGCAATCTCCCGCCGAGTACACGGCGGCGTTTGAAACGCTCTGCAAGAATTCGTTCACTCTCACACCTCGTTTGTCGTGCTCAATCCCGGCCTCGGTCAGGCCGAGATCATCGATGTCTGGAACTCGACCGGCACCATGCACCACCAGGTCAGCCTCGAAGGACCGGTTGCCATCCGAGGTGGAGGTCTGGACGGTGAGTCGTTTTCCGGACCTCTCAACCTCACAAACTTTGGCTTCAAGTTGTACATCGACGCCGAGTTTGCGCGTCCTCTCAACCAACATGCCGACTAAGTCGGGGTCAAAGCCCTTTAGCGGTTGCGCACCACGGTGAAGCAAGGTGACTTGTGCTCCGGCCCGCGCGGAGATGTGAGCGAACTCAAAAGAAATGTAACCCCCTCCCACGAATACGATCCTGGAAGGCAGCTTTTCGAGTTCAAGAAATTCGGTGCTGGTGATAACGTGCTCCTGACCCGGAATCTTGAGCTCTACGGGTCTCGCTCCTGTAGCAAGATGGACATACTTGCTCTTCAGGATGTCGCTCCCCACTTGAATTGCTGTTGGACCTGTGAAGCGAGCCTGGCCGTGGAACATCTCGATACCGGCCTGGGCAAACCATTTCTCATCACTTTTGGGAACGGGATCGGTAAAGGTGCGCTTGAAGCGCATCAGTTCTGGCCAATTGATCTCGATTTTGCTGGCTTGAAGGCCCTTGCCCTGCAAACGGTTTACCCAATCCAGCGCCTCCGTGGCACCGACAAGCACTTTCTTGGGGTCACATCCGCGCAGCGCACAGGTTTCCGCCATAGGGGCGAGAATCGATGATGGCGACGCTCCAGCCTGAATCTCGGCAGCGGCTGGCTACCCCAGCCGCTGCCGATCCCGTACCGATCACGGTGAGATCAAAACTCTTTGGCATGAGGGTTTCCTCGGTTGTGTGAGTTTGAATCAAGCCTGTCTTGCGGGTTTAACAGCAACTGTATTCCAGATTGTTGCAACTAAAAGCAGTGCAAGCAGGAAAGAGGAGAAGTAAGCACTTACAAAAAAAGAGGGAATCAATAATACCGCTGAGAAAATACCGAGAAAAAAGGGTAGCTGTAGTCCATGCCGCTTCCACCCTGTATGCAGGCCCCAAAGCGTGATCAGCAAGAAAATCAGGACCAAGGGTAGGAGTATAAGATCGTTGATGATAAAGCTCAGGCCTATGGCGGTCAGTGGAGCAATAACGATGGAGACGCCAAGACAGCACAAGGAAGACAACAGTGTTCCTAAGAAACCCAGTTTATCCCTCATGGTTCTTGTGTTATCTGCGATTTCTCACGAGTTTCCTGAATTGCCCGTTTCACACCCCCGAGGCAGCATTTTCCTGTGGGATTTCGCACCTCGCAGGCGCAATTTCCGGCTTTAATTTCTGCGCTAATACGCTCAAAGATCGTTGTATCTCCACTTGCTTTCAACTCGTCTTCTATGTCTTGGCGGCTGTAGAGAAAACAGTAACAGACCAGATCGTTTTGGCTTGGACTTCCCTTGAAACTGGGGATCACACGCATATCACTGGTTCCCAGGAGTGTTCCGTCCTCGCCAAAATACACCACATCGCAATCTGAATCCTCACACAGCCAGAAATCTTGCCGCGGCGGGACACGTCTTGCAGCTAACGCAGCAACGGTCAACCACTCTACGGGTTTGCCACGAAAGTCGCTGGCTGGACAGGATCGTGACACAGGTGGTCTCTGCGAAGCAGAACAGCACGAATCACTCATCGTGGTTGCCCCTTCTCACTCTGCAGTTCGGCCCTGTAGCCGATCTTTTCAATTGCGGCTTTAATCTCTTCCGGCTTTACTTTAGAGGGTTTGTAGCTGACCACTGCACTGCCCTCTTTGTAGGAAGCATCGACCTGGTAAATCCCGTCCAGCTGCCTGACCGCCATCTTCACTGCAGCCTCACATCCGTCACATGTCATTCCCGTTACCCGAAATACCGCGTTTTCCTGATCCGCTGTATTTTCGACAGCCATCAGGTCACCTGAATTCCAGGATTCCACATTCAGCCAAATACAACAGGCGATAACTCCAACCAGAAGTGTCGTAACGATTGCCTTAGTCATTTGAAGTCTCCTTGTCTAGAGTCAGATGATCCAATTGACGTAATAGGGGAGAGCTGCAACCGCGACGGCCACAATAGCGAACACCCAGACCATAGTGAGTTGCCGCCGTTGACCCGCAGGAACGGCACAACTCTCGTCCGGTGCACACTCCTGCCTGTTTGTTTTGTAAACCTGATAGAAAGCGGTTCCTAAGAACACCACTGTCAATCCAAGAAGATAGGGACGGATCGGCATCAGTTGCATCCCCAGAGCAGCTGAGCCGACACCGAGAAGGACTACGGCAATAGGTACGATGCAACACAGGGAGGCGCCGACAGCAGCTAAAACGGTCCCAACGCCGAGGACGACTTTGCTATTGATCGCCTGCATGATTTTCTCCTTTATTACAATCTCCGTACCCCTATCCACCGGACAGGGCCACAAGAGAACACGTTTTTCTGCAGCGGGGCTTTGCTCACCCTAGAGCATCACAGGCCTGTATCAGTGGAATGCCTACTGCCAGGAGTCCGGCCTGAACATTAGGGTCCCTTCAGGACCCGTTTCAAGGACACCTTTCAGAACTTGCATCCCTTCCGCTACGGTCCCGGCACCTTCGAGTAACAGCCGCTCGTCGGTCCCAGAGACATGAAACACGTAACCATTTTCTGTCTGCTCTATTCGTCCGGGAATGGTGGCATCAATCCGTTTGATGGGGCTGAAACCCACATCATTCTGGAGGGTGTCCAGTAACGAGCCGATTTCAAACCCTTCCCGGGGACTTGCCTGGATCTGAATCGTTCCGCTGCTGCCTTTGTAAGTCGCATCACTAACGCCATCCTGGCGTTGGAGGGTCTCTTGGACCACTGCCGCTCAGCCACTTCAGGCCATTCCCTGAACTTCCACTATAAGGCGGTCGATGCTGCCCGCCCTGACAGGAAGAAGAGACAGGAAAAGCCAGGAGAGGATGACCCAAACAACCTTATGACCCATATTCTTTCTCCTCAACAAGAAACCCTGGTATTTAAAAACTACGACTGCTTTAAAAGCGTCGAGAGTACCTTTGTAACTTTGTCCAACCGTTCATCTGCACCACCCTCCATACAGGACTTCATACAAGCCTTGAGCTCGTGGTCCAAGAGGGCTGCTGAAAACTGGTTGATCGCAGCTTTCACAGCCGCAACCTGCAGAAGGATCTCATCCGCACAGCGATGTTTCTCAACCATTCCACGGAGAAACCGTATATGGCCCTCCAACCGAGCGAGGCGGTTGGTCAATGCTTTCTTAGCGTCATCATCCAAATAGTGTAGGGTTGTGTCATCAGTTGCCAGTTTTCCCTTCGTTCTCGTAGCCATTAACGATCTCCGTTACGCCACAATATAGTATCCCCCCTGGGGGGATGTCAAGCTACACAAAAAAGAATGGCCGATTTCCGCCGTTGAAATCCAGGGGCTCCTCAAAACAGAACTCTAATTCCTACATTCGCTGTGGGGGAAAACGCCAGCTGGGTTCCATTCAGTTCCTGGACTACCGGGATCTGAAAGGCCGCCTCCACCAGGAAACGAGGATGGAGCACAGCCTGAATTCCGGGAGTTAAAAAGACAGTTGTGCCTCCGCTGTCGGGCACATTCTGATCATTCAATGAAGCGCGTTGTGACACCACGGTATTGACTTCCAGGTAAGCATTCAACACCTTGTCTTGAAAAGATGTGTATTGCTTGGGAAATAAACGATAGCCGAAAGCAAGGTTCACTTTTGTTTCGTCGCCAAACTGAAAACCGTTGGATTCATTGTTGAATTGATAAAGGAATGAAGAATTAAAACCGATGCGGTCTTTAAAGGCAGTAAATACAAGACCCACAGAGACATCAACCGATCCGGTGCCCAACTGCAAACCAGCAGGCAGGAGATTTCCCTGATTGTCGCGTTGATTATCATCTCCGGTTGGAAGCTTCACACCACCGACAAGAGCCAGCTGAATGCCCCCTCCCTGGAAGTTGTCGACATAGAAACGTCGTTTCACCAAAAGCGTTGTGTCCCCCAGGCCAGTATCGGAAAGCTGTTGTCTGGACGAACCGGGAGCAGTGAAGCTGAGCTGCTTGTGAAGGACCCGCGTCACTGCAGTAAAAACAGTATCTGAGTTAATTCTCACCGGTACGGCAAAGACCTGGGCAAACACAAAGACATCCTGATTAGAAGGATCGGGCACCTCCTGTCCTTCGCTGCGTAACTGATTGCGAACCACGAAGCGTGAGAAGGTTCTAAAAGCGTTGGATTCAAACCCTACGGTTAGAGCCGTGTCGGTGAAGAAGGGAAGAACTTGAGCCATTGCAGATGGAGTCGTCGAGAGCACAAACCAAAACAGAATGGCTGATAAGCCCTTTTGAGCGGTCATTTCTAGCTTCTCTGATTTTTAAAAGTGGACTTCTACGGCAAAAATCGCTGAATAATCTGATTTGAAATCGTCTACGTCAAAATTCTGGTAGATGGGAAACTGGATCCCTGGCTTGAAGGCCCAGTTGCGGTAGGTGAGCCAGAGCCCGGCGGCCCCGAAAAGACGGCTTCCTTGGGTTTGTGTGAGTTCCACACCGCCTATCTCCCGAGGTGCGAAAGTCTGGCCGTTCAACTCCACCATAAAAACCCAATCCGGTTTAAGATAGTCAGTTTTAACGGGCCTCCAGCCCAGGGCTAGATCGTAGAGAAAGAGATTGCCGTTTTTGACGGCCTCGTCATTCTCGGTGTTGAAGCGGTATCGAGCCGTACCGAATAACAGCCAGATGCGTCCTTCATAATCGGCGGAGGCACCTAAGAAATAGTCGTACGATCCGGATCCCAGGCGAGGGACACTGTTCGAATCTCCCGTCGGAAATTTCACCCCGCCCAAGAGCGAGGCCTGGTACACTCCACCCGGAATGTCCTTGCGGTACAGTCTCCACTTCCCGCGCACTAGCACGTCACCAAATCCTGATTGGGACAGACTGCCTGCATTGCGCTCCAAAAACTGGGGTGCTTCAACGGTGATTGCGACGTTTTCGGTAAGCCCGTAAAGAACTTCATAGTGCAGTGCCCAGGAATTTTCCAGGCGTGACTGATCTCTTTCTCCCTCTATTTCAAATCCGACGCCGTTCTTCCAAATGGTGCGGGGCCCTACTCCAAAAATGGGTTCGTGGGCATACGAAACACCCTGTAGGAATCCGAAGAGTACCGTCAATCCGAAAAGCCGAGTGGCACGGCTCCGTTTCACGTGCGATTCCCGGCAGGGCTTAAAGCAGACTTCTGGCCTTTCGCTTCCGATTCGACCTTTTCCAAAGAGGAAACACTAAAGCCCGCTTCTTTGACCGCCCTCCGCAAAGATTCCTCCTTTATGGTGGCGCCGGCTTTGGCAATGACCACAACTTCTCCCTCATTGAGATCGATGGTGACGGACTCGACGTCTTTTACCTTTTTCAGCTTTTTCTCCAATCCGTACGCGCAAAACGGACACGACAGCCCATCGACACCGATCACATACTTTGTCTGGGCCATCGCAGACCCAGCTGTCAGCGAAACCACCGCCATTACAACCATTACTTTTATGACACCACGCAACATCGCTAAACCTCCTTGTTTTTCAAACGCAGGAAATTCTCAAGCCATAGAGTAACGACTCTCTTTCAACGAATAGGTGCAAACTCCTGTATCCGGTTATTGCCAAAGTCGACCACAAAAACATTCCCCCCATCATCCAAAGCCACATCAGTCGGTCTCTCCAATTGGCCAAGACCGCCTCCTTGGGAACCAAACGCCACCAGGAATTCACCTTTCGAGGTAAACTTTTGGATGCGATGGTTGTAGAAATCCGCAACGAAAACGTTTCCAGCAGGTCCAACAGCGACTCCTGTAGCCGTCTTGAACCAACCGTTAAAGCCACCTGGAATGTTGGTGGCCAAAGGACCTCCCCACTTGCGTAAAAACGTACCCTCGGGACTGAAAACCTGGATCCGATCGTTGTACGCATCCGCTACGACCACATCCCCATTGGGAAGAAGAGCAACATCCGTTGGGTAGTTGAAAAGCGCCGCCCCTATACCCTTTTCACCCGTAGTGCCGACCTGTCGGATGAACTCTCCGCCTGGACTGAAGAATTGAACCCGATGGTTATAAAAATCAGCGACATACAGATGCCCATCGGCAGCCGCAGCTACACCACCCGGCGCGTCAAATTGGCCGGAACCAGAGCCGGAGGAACCGACCACGCCCAGAGTTTCACCATCAAAAGAAAAGATCTGAACGCGGTCATTGAGATACTCCGCCACGTAAAGCTTTTCGTTGTGAACAACGATGTGCATCGGTCGATCCAGTTCTCCAATGCCACTGCCTCCTCGGCCGAACTGGTGCAGGAAACCTCCATTTTTCTCAAACACCTGTATCCGATTGTTGCCTGCGTCACTCACAAAGACCCTGTCATGGGCAACAGCAATCCCAATAGGCTCGTGAAACTCACCGGGAGCATTTCCAGGCGAGCCCCAGGAGTTAATGAACTGGTACCCAGGTTCCTGAGGTGCCGGAAACCAAAGCCGAAGGCTGATCCATCCAATACTTGCTATCAGAACCAGCGTACCCATCAAATATCGATTTCTGTTTGTCATTTCTAACTAGATCTCAACCGAACTCTTACTTTACGTCATCGTCTGGCCCAGCCCTGCGGATCGCAGCGTCGCTTCATCCGGGCCACGACCCGCGCAGCAATCAGCGAGCTGCCCGTCGATCACGACGGATGGAACCGAGCGAATTCCCAAGCTCTTGGCTCGGCTTGCCACGCTCGGATCATTCATATCCAAAACCGTGACTTCACAGGATGGACAAGCAACGCTTTTAACCAGCTCGATGGTTTCTTCACAGGCGGGACAACCCGCGCTAAAAACTTCGATTGGTCGTTTCGTCTTCATGTCTTAATGACTCCTTTCTCACCAATCCTTCATCCTGGCTATCCAGTGATTCTAAGATCGGGCATTCGCTGGTTGGCCCGGTGCCAACACATGACGCCGCCAACTTCTTGAGCGCGGTCTTTATTCCTTGTAGGACACGGATTTTTTCTTCAACATCGGCAATCTTCAGCTCCGTTTGCTTCTTTACATCCGCGCACGTGGTGTCCGGATCAACGCGTAACGAAAGAAGTTGCGAGATCTCGCTGAGTTTAAATCCGAGTTCTTTGGCCCGTCTGATGAATCGAATGCGAGCAACCACGTCCTCCGGGTACTGCCGGTAGCCCGAATCTGCTCGCGGCGGTTCCTCAACGAGTCCTTTGCGCTCATAGAACCGAACGGTTTCGATCCCGATCCCGGAGCGTTCGGCTACTTGTCCGATGGTCAAAGGCATTTTTTACCTCCAATCAGTTATGATGCACCCTGTACTATACTACGGGGTCAAGAACTTTAAATTTTCTTATAGAAAATGCACACTTCCCCGATGTTGGACATTGATCATCACCCTTGACGCTGCCGTTATGTGAAAAAAAGAACTGGAAAAAAGCGAATCAGCTAACCCTTACTTACCCCTTTTTGTTACTAAAAAATGTCAACAAACTTGAAGAAGAAGACACTCTAGTTCTACAATGAGCTCCAATGCGTAAAGTTGGAAGTCTTGCTCTCACCCTTGTACTTGCATTCGGTCTGCTTGGCATTGGCCTTTCTGTATGCCGCGACTTCATGGACATGGAGTGCGCAGCTCAAATGGCTGGAGCTTCTCGAAATATGGATCATTGCAAGAAGATGTGTCAGTTGGGACGAGACGAATCTCCCGCGGTTTTTGAAAAGGCACAGCCGAAAGTCGCTTCCCATACTGTTGCCGCTTTGGTCCTGCCTTTAATGCCACCACTCAGTCCGCATCTTGATTGGATTCATGAGACTTCGAGACTCGAACTTCACAACAAACTTCCTATAGGAAAAGTGTATCTTCTCAACGCTTCTTTCCTGATTTAATCCCTTCTCCTGTTTTCTCTTTTCTTCCCATCTCAGGGAAGCTGTTCTCCAAATTGTTTGAACTGATCTGAGGACTGCTGAGTGGTCAGTAGACTTAAGCTCACCTCCCTTGATCCAGTTCAATCGTGAGAAAGGTTTAGCGAGGAATATGAGCAAGAAGTTATCTATCAGTCTAATCCTTGCCAGTGCCCTCTTCTCTGGTGCTCTAGTCTATTTCTGGAAGCAGGCACCCGCATCGTGGTTACAGGAAACATTTACGGGGGAGCATCAGCTTGTTGCAGTCACAGGCGAGGACGGGGAGATAGAGTACTGGACGTGTACCATGCACCCTTCGGTGAGGATGAAGGAACCGGGGACGTGTCCCATCTGTGCGATGGACCTGGTTCCTGTTATGAAGCGCTCGCCCGCAATTTCGGACAATGTGTCGACGAACTCCGCCCAGCAGATCGCAGGCGATGAATCCACTTTCACGGTCGATCCCCGCCGGCAGCAGCTAATCAATGTTCAGACCACTCCGGTCGAAGTTCGTTCTCTGAAGAAAGTCATTCGGACGGTGGCAACGCTGGAGCTGGACGAGACCGGGATCGAATACGTTCACCCCAAGATTAAAGGTTGGATCGACAAGGTATTCGTGGACTTCACACTTCAGTACGTGAATCAGGGGGATCCTCTTTTTTCGATTTACAGCCCGGAATTGGTTTCGACTCAAGAGGAATATTTACTGGCTTTAAAGACTGCTGAGAACCTGGCAGACAGTCCTTTTGAACACGTATCCAATGGAGCTCGATCATTGTTTGAGGCAACTCGCCGCAGACTGGAACTCTTCGATATCACTGACGAGCAAATAGAACAACTCGAGAAGAGCGGGCAAGTGCAGAAAAACTTGATCGTCTATTCCCCTGTCAACGGCCATGTCACGGAGAAAAATGCCTTTCCCAACATGTATGTCACTCCCGAAACCAGGATCTATACCATCGCCGACTACACGAGGATCTGGGCCTACGTTGAGATCTACGAAAATGAGATTTCTTACGTCCGGAAAGGTCAACCCGCCGTGATGCGTACCGTTGCTTACCCAGGAAAGGCTTTCCACGGAAACATTACTTATGTCTATCCACACCTCAATGAAAAAACGCGCACCATGCGGGTGCGGCTGGAGTTTCCGAATCCAGACTTGAAGCTAAAACCGGGAATGTATTCCAACATCGAAATCCAGGTGCCTCTTGGGGCAACCCTGGCCGTTCCGAAAAGTGCTGTCTTGAGAACCGGCAAGCGAGACCTGGTTTTTGTGGACCTGGGATCAGGACAAATGCAGTTACGGCAGGTGGAAATCGGAGCAACGGCAAGCGGCTACTACGAGATCTTGAAAGGCCTGAAACCCGGTGAGCGAGTCGTCTCTGCTGCCAACTTTCTGATTGATGCCGAAAGCAAGGTGCAGGGAGTGGAGGCGAGCTGGGAGACGCCGAAACCACGCTGATCGGCTGACCTTGCTGACCAGAGCCGTTGGATTCACTTGAGAGTGAGAAGCCGGCTCGGCAGGACAACTTTTGTGAGTTGAAACAAATGATCGAGAAAATCATTCAGTTCAGCGCCAGAAACCGGTTCCTGGTCTTTCTGGTCATGACATTCGCCACAGCCTGGGGGCTGTGGGCCCTCTCGAACGTCACGCTGGACGCGATTCCGGATCTCTCTGATGTGCAGGTCATTGTGTTTACAGAATGGCCGGGGCGCAGCCCCGACCTGGTGGAAGACCAAATCACCTATCCGATCGTGGCGGCCATGCTTGCCGCGCCCAACGTCCAGCTCGTCCGTGGTATCTCCCAGTTCGGTTTTTCCTACGTCTACATCATCTTTGAAGATGGAACCGAGATGTACTGGGCCAGAAGCCGAATTTTGGAGTATCTGCAAAAGATCACCGGGCAATTACCCGAAGGAACCACCCCCATACTGGGCCCCGATGCTACCGGAGTG
>SMUX01110013.1_pt1 | contig 10695 bp, 20 predicted proteins | sample 2456431 | NCBI WGS metagenome assembly SMUX01 (sample SAMN11095930, study PRJNA526329) | marine sediment metagenome | biome: Marine sediment; feature: Surficial sediment; material: Deep marine sediment; isolation source: Hadal surficial sediment | place: Pacific Ocean | collected 2014-11 | depth... | reverse complement strand
GTTCCGGGTCTCCACCGACGCCTTGCTCGAGGTCGGCCAGGAGCTCTCGCCCGAGCATTTCGTGCCGGGCCAGTACGTGGACGTGGCCGGCATCACCATCGGTAAAGGCTTCGCCGGTGTCATGAAGCGGCACCACTACCACGGCCTGCGCGCCAGCCACGGCGTCTCGCTCTCGCATCGCTCCGGCGGCTCGACCGGCAACAGCCAGGATCCGGGCCGGGTCTTCAAGGGCAAGAAAATGGCCGGCCACATGGGCGACCGCCGGAGGACCCAGCAGAACCTGCGGATCGTCTCGACCGACGTCGAGGAAGGGCTGATCCTGGTGCGCGGCGCGGTACCCGGGGCCAAGGGCGGCTGGGTCCGGATCATCGACGCGGTCAAGCATCCGGTGCCCGAGGACGCGCCGTTCCCCGCCGGCCTGCGTGGCGGCGGCGTCGAGGCGGCGCCCGAGACCGAGGCAGCGGACGGGTCCGAGGCAGCGGACGGGTCCGCGACAGTGCCGGCCGTCGAAGCCGACGCCCAGGATGCCGCCCAGGATGTCGATGGCGCCGCGGACCAGAAGGAATAGCGGCCATGAAGTGCGCGGTCACGACACTGGACAACAAGAAGGCGGGCGAGATCGATCTCGACGACGGGATCTTCGGCCTCAGCCCGCGGCCGGACCTGCTTGCGCGCATGGTCAACTGGCAGCTCGCCAAGCGCCGGGCCGGGACTCACAAGGTCCAGGGGCGCAGCGACGTCAAGGGCACGACCCAGAGGATGTACCGCCAGAAGGGCACCGGACGGGCCCGCCACGGTCCGCCCAAGGTGTCCCAGTTCCGCAGCGGCGGCCGCGCCTTTGGACCGGTGCTGCGGGACCATGCCCACAAGCTGCCCAAGAAGGTGCGCAAGCTGGCGCTCAAGAGCGCGCTTTCGGCCAAGGCGGCCGACGGCAAGCTGGTGGTGCTGGACGCGGCCACGGCCGATTCGCCCAAGACCGGAGCGTTGGCGCGCAAGCTCGGCGCGCTGGGCTGGTCCTCGGTGCTGGTGATCGGCGGCGCGGTGCTCGACGAAAGCTTCCGGCGCGCGGCCAGCAACATTCCGGGCGTCGACGTGCTGCCGGAGCAGGGCGCCAACGTCTATGACATTCTTCGCCGCGATACCCTGGTGCTGACCAAGGACGCGGTCGAGGCCTTGGAGGCACGGCTGAAATGAGCGGCCCGAGACCCTATATCAAGCGCAACGTAACGGTCTCCAAGGAGCGGCTCTACGAGCTGATCCGCAGCCCGCTCGTGACCGAGAAATCGACGCTCGGTTCGGAGCACAATCAGGTTGCCTTCGTGGTGCCCGTGGACGCCAGCAAGCCCGAGATCAAGATCGCCGTGGAGGGTTTGTTTTCGGTCAAGGTCAAGGCCGTCAACACGGTGCTCCAGAAGGGCAAGGTGAAGCGCTTTCGCGGCCGTCTCGGCAAGCGGGCGACCATCAAGAAGGCCTACGTGACGCTCGAAGAGGGTCACAGCATCGACGTGACCACGGGAATCTGACGCCATGGCGCTCAAGAAATTCAACCCGACGACGCCCGGACGACGTGGCCTGGTGCTGATCAACCGCGCCGGCCTGTGGAAGGGCGACCCGGTCAAGGCGCTCACCGAGGGCCTGACCAAGAAGGGCGGACGCAACAACAACGGCCGGATCACCGCGCGCCGCCGCGGCGGCGGTCACAAGCGGCTGTACCGCATGGTCGACTTCAAGCGGCGCAAGTTCGACGTGCCGGCCAAGGTAGTGCGCCTGGAATACGATCCGAACCGGACCGCCTTCATCGCGCTGATCGAGTACGAGGACGGCGAGGTCAGCTACATCCTGGCGCCGCAGCGCCTCGAGGCCGGCGATAGCGTGGTCTCGGGCGCGAAGGCGGACATCAAACCGGGCAACGCGCTCCCGCTCGCCTCGATCCCGATCGGCACGATCGTCCACAACGTCGAGATGAAGCCGGGCAAGGGCGGCCAGATCGCGCGCTCCGCCGGGACCTACGTGCAACTGGTCGGGCGCGATGCCGGCCACGCCCTGCTGCGGCTGGGCTCAGGCGAGGTGCGCATGGTGCGGGCCGATTGCATGGCGACCATCGGCGCCGTGTCCAACCCCGATCAGGCCAACATCAAGCTCGGCAAGGCCGGTCGCAAGCGCTGGCTGGGCAAGCGTCCCTCGGTGCGCGGCGTGGCCATGAACCCGGTCGACCATCCCCATGGCGGCGGCGAGGGCCGCACCTCGGGCGGCCGCCATCCGGTCACCCCCTGGGGCCGGCCGACCAAGGGCGCAAAGACGCGCCATAACAAGCGGACGGACCGGCTGATCGTGCGCCGCCGTCACAAAAAACGTTAACGGAGGGCTCGCGTGGCTCGCTCTGTCTGGAAAGGTCCGTTCGTCGATGGCTATCTGCTCAGGAAAGCAGAGAAGGCGCGTGCTTCGGGCCGAAACGAAATTATCAAGACCTGGTCGCGGCGCTCGACCGTCATGCCGCAGTTCGTCGGCCTGACGTTCGGGGTGCACAACGGCAGGAAGTTCCTGCCGGTCCTGGTCACCGAGAACATGGTCGGCCACAAGTTCGGCGAGTTCGCCCCGACCCGGACGTTCCACGGCCACGCCGCGGACAAACGGGCGAGGAGAGGGTAATGCGCCATGGGTAAGCCCAAGCACGAGCGGCGCCTGAGCGAGTTCGAGGCCATGGCGGTGGCCCGGAACCTGCGCGTCAGCCCCCAGAAGCTCAACCTGGTGGCCGAGTCGATCCGCGGCAAGAGTGCGGAGGCGGCGCTCTCGGAGCTGACCTTCTCCAAGCGGCGCATCGCCGGCGACGTCAAGAAGACGCTGCAGTCGGCGATCGCGAACGCCGAGAACAACCATCAGCTCGACGTCGACCGCCTGTTCGTGGCCGAGGCGACGGTGGGCAAGGCTATCGTGATGAAACGTTTTAGGCCCCGGGCGCGCGGCCGGGCCGGACGCATCGTGAAGCCGTTCAGCAACTTGACGGTCGTGGTTCGGGAACGCGAGGAAACGGCGTAATGGGTCAGAAAGTCAATCCGATCGGGCTGCGGCTCGGCATCAACCGAACCTGGGATTCGCGCTGGTATGCGGACGCCGACTATGGCGATCTGCTGCACGAGGACCTGCGCATCCGCGCGTTCCTGCGCAAGCGCCTGCAACAGGCCGGCATCTCGAAGGTCATCATCGAGCGGCCGGCCAAGAAGGCCCGGATCACCATCCATACCGCGCGACCCGGGGTGGTCATCGGCAAGAAGGGCGCCGACATCGAGAGGCTGCGCGTCGACCTGCAGAAGATGACCGGCAGCGAGGTCCACCTGAACATCGTCGAGATCCGCAAGCCGGAGATCGATGCGACCCTGGTGGCCGAGAACATCGCCAACCAGCTCGAGCGCCGCGTCGCCTTCCGCCGGGCCATGAAGCGGGCGGTCCAGTCGGCCATGCGTCTGGGCGCCCAGGGCATCCGCATCCAGTGCGGCGGCCGCCTGGGTGGCGCCGAGATCGCGCGCACGGAGTGGTATCGCGAGGGCCGGGTGCCGCTGCACACGCTGCGCGCCGACGTCGACTACGGCGAAGCGACCGGGCGGACCACCTACGGCAGTTGCGGGGTCAAGGTCTGGGTGTTCAAGGGCGAGATCATGGCCCACGACCCGACGGCCCACGAAAAGAAGATACAGGAGACGCAGCAGCCGCGCTGAACCGGCGGTGAAGCGTTGAGGAAACCAAGTCATGTTGCAGCCAAAGCGAACCAAGTATCGCAAGGCCCACAAGGGGCGCATTCACGGCAAGGCCAAGGGCGGCTATTCGCTGACCTTCGGCGCTTACGGGATGAAGGCGCTGACGCCGGGGCGCATCTCCGCGCGCCAGATCGAGGCGGCGCGCCGGACCATCACGCGGCACATGAAGCGCGTCGGCAAGCTGTGGATCCGGATTTTCCCGGACGTTCCGGTATCCCAGAAGCCGGCCGAGGTGCGCCAGGGCAAGGGCAAGGGTTCGCCGGAATGGTGCGCCGCGCGGGTCAAGCCGGGGCGGATCATGTTCGAACTCGACGGCGTGCCGCGGGATGTGGCGCGCGAAGCCTTCGTGCTGGCCGCGGCCAAGCTGCCGATCAAGACCAAGTTCGTCGCCCGCCTCGGTGAGGAGGTCTAGGCCATGAAAGCAGCCGATCTTCGCACCAAGACCCCCGACGAGCTCACGGACACGCTCATGGGCCTGCGCAAGGAACAGTTCAACCTGCGTTTCCAGAAGGCCAGTGGGCAATTGGAGAACACGGCGCGCGCGCGCCAGGTGCGCCGCGATATCGCGCGCCTCAAAACGGTGCTGCAAAGCTTGCAGCAGGCCGCTTCCTAGGAGAATTGACAATCATGCCGCGTCGAGTGTTGCAGGGAGTGGTGGTGAGCGACAAGGCCGACAAGACGATCACCGTCTTGGTCGAGCGTCGGGTCATGCATCCCCTCTACAAGAAGATCATCAGGCGCACCAAGAAGTACCGCGCCCACGACGAAGACAACCGCTGCAAGTCCGGCGATCTGGTTCAGATCGAGGAATGCCGGCCGATCGCCAAGTCGAAAACCTGGCGGGTGATCGACGCAGGCGCGGCGTCGGCCTGAGCCGCGAGAGGAGTTGGACCCATGATTCAGATGCAGACTCAGCTAGACGTCGCCGACAACTCCGGCGCCCGGCGCGTGCAGTGCATCAAGGTGCTCGGCGGCTCAAAGCGCAAATCCGCGGGCGTTGGCGACGTCATCGTGGTCAGCGTCAAGGAGGCGATCCCGCGCGGCCGCGTGAAGAAGGGCGATATGCACCGCGCGGTCATCGTGCGCACCGCCAAGGAGATCCGGCGCGACGACGGCAGCACGATCCGCTTCGACAGCAACGCCGCGGTGCTGATCAGCACCCAGGGCGAGCCGATCGGGACCCGGATCTTCGGCCCGGTGACCCGCGAGCTGCGCGCCCGCAAGTTCATGAAGATCATTTCGCTCGCGCCCGAGGTTCTGTGATGGCCAAGAAGACCACTGCCAAGAGCGCCAAGCTCAGAATCAAAAAGGGCGACAAGGTGACCGTCATCACCGGCCGCGACAAGGGCAAGACCGGCGAGATTCTGCGCGTCGACCCGAAGCGGGGCCGCGTGCTGGTCCAGGGCGTCAACATGGTCAAGCGCCATCAGGGCCCGAGCCAGACCAATCCCGGCGGCATTATCGAGAAGGAGGCGTCGCTGCACGTTTCCAACGTCGCCCACATCGACCCCAAGAGCAACAAGCCGACCCGGGTCGGCTATCGGATCGAGACGGGTGGCCGCAAGGTGCGCTTCGCCAAGCGCTCCGGCGAACTCATCGATCTCTAGGCGAGGTGGGACAGATGACTCCGCGTTTTAAGGAACATTACAACACGGCGCTCAAGCCGAGCCTATTGGCCGAGTTCAAGTACGCGAGCGCGATGGAAGTGCCGCGGCTGGACAAGATCGTGCTGAACATGGGCGTTGGCGAAGGCGTGCAGGACACGAAGAAGGTGACTGCGGCGGCTGAGGAGCTGGCACTGATCGCCGGCCAACGGCCGGTCATCACCAAGGCCAAGAAATCGATCGCGGCATTCAAGTTGCGCGAGGGCATGCCGGTCGGCTGCAAGGTGACCCTGCGCCGCGACCGCATGTACGAGTTCCTCGACCGCCTGGTCACCGTGGCCCTGCCACGGGTGCGGGACTTTCGCGGCATCTCGCCCAAGAGTTTCGACGGGCGCGGCAACTTCGCGATGGGGCTGAAGGAACAGATCGTGTTTCCCGAGATCGACTACGACCAAGTCGGCGAGATCCGGGGCCTGCATATCGCGATCTGCACCACGGCCAAGACAGACGACGAGGCGCGGGCCCTGCTCAAGGGCTTCGACATGCCGTTTACCGACTGAGCGGCGAACAAAGGATCGAACGAACATGGCTAAGAAGAGCGCCATTGAAAAGAACGAGAGACGCAAGAAAATAGTGAAGCGGGATGCGACCAAGCGCGCCCGGCTGCGCGCGATCGCCCGCGATCGCTCGCTGCCGCCGGAGGAACGGTTTCAAGCCTTTCTCAAGCTGGCCGAGATGCCGCGCGACGGCGCGGCCGTGCGCGTTCGGAACCGCTGCGAGATCAGCGGCCGACCGCGCGGCAACTATCGCAAATTCAGACTCTCGCGAATTGCCCTGCGCGATCTGGCGTCGATCGGCCAGATCCCGGGCATGGTCAAGTCGAGTTGGTAGGGAGATAACGCGCGATGTCGATGAGCGATCCTTTGGGGGACATGTTGACCCGCATCCGCAACGGCCAGCGGGTCGGCAAGACCAAGGTCTCGGCGCCGGCCTCCAAGCTGCGGCTTAATGTGCTCGATGTCCTGAAACGCGAGGGCTACATTCGCGACTACAGGAGTCAGGCGCAGAGCGTCGGCTTGGCCGAGTTGGAGATCGAGCTCAAGTATCACGACGGCAATCCGGTCATCCAGGAGATCTCCCGGGTTTCCCGGCCGGGCCAACGGGTGTACTCGAAGATCAAGGAATTACCAACTTATTACAATGGGTTAGGCATAACGATCCTGTCCACGCCGCGGGGCGTGATGTCGGATCAGGAAGCTCGTGCCGCCAATGTCGGCGGCGAGGTGCTGTGCCGAGTGTTCTAGAGGACGGAACCATGTCTCGCGTTGGAAAACATCCCGTGGAAGTGCCGAGCGGCGTCGAAGTCGCGGTCAACGGCCGCGTGGTGACTGCCAAGGGAAGCCAGGGGCAACTCGCCTACGAGGCGACCGGCGGCATCACCGTCGCGCTCGAAGACGGCAAAATCGTGGTCCGGCCGATCGACGACTCCAAGCGCGCTCGCTCGATGTGGGGCACCGCGCGCTCGCGCATCCAGGCGATGGTGACCGGGGTCGCCGAAGGCTTTACCAAGAAGCTCGAGATCAACGGCGTCGGCTACCGCGCGGCGGTCCAGGGCAGCACCCTGAACCTGCAGCTGGGCTTCAGCCACGATGTGGCCTATCCGATTCCCGAGGGCATCGCGATCGTGTGCGAGCGGCCGACCGCCATCACCATCTCGGGCGCCGACAAGCAGCAGGTCGGACAGGTGGCTGCCGATATCCGTGCCTACCGCCCGCCCGAGCCCTACAAGGGCAAGGGCATCAAATATTCGGACGAGATCATTCTGCGCAAGGAAGGCAAGAAGAAGTAGAGTCATGCTGACCGCAAAGAACATGCAAGCGCGTCGCACGCGCAGGGTTCGCGCCGACCTCCGGCGCAAGAGCAAGGACCGCCCGCGGCTGTCCGTATTCCGATCGAGCAGGCACATCTATGCCCAGGTCATCGACGACAGCCAGGGCCGGACCCTGGCCGCCGCCTCGAGCGTCGACAAGGCGCTCAAGGGCAAGCTCGCCAAAGGCACCGACAAGGCAGCAGCAGCCGAGGTCGGCAAGCTGATCGCGGAGCGGGCGGCGGCGGCAGGCGTCAAGGAAGTGGTCTTCGACCGCGGCGGTTATCTCTATCACGGCCGGGTCAAGGCCCTGGCGGAGGCCGCGCGCGAAGGCGGCCTGTCGTTCTAAGGAAATAGGTAATGGCACAGCAAAGACGAGATGGCCCTAGAGGCGGCGGTCCCCGGAAAGACGGGCGCCGCGGTGGTCGCGGCCGCGACGATCGCGGCTCGCGCGACGAACCCGATCTGATCGAGAAGCTGGTCGGAATCAACCGCGTCGCCAAGGTGGTCAAGGGCGGCCGGCGCTTCGGCTTCGCGGCGCTGGTGATCGTCGGCGACGGCCGCGGCCGGGTCGGCTACGGCCACGGCAAGGCGCGCGAGGTTCCCGAGGCGATCCGCAAGGCGACCGAGCAGGCCAAACGCGGCATGATTCGCGTGCCGCTGCGTGAGGGCCGTACCCTGCACCACGACATCAAGGGCCACTTCGGCGCCGGCAACGTGGTGATGCGTCCGGCCGGGCAGGGCACCGGAATCATCGCCGGCGGCCCGATGCGCGCGATCTTCGAATCGCTCGGCATCCAGGACGTGGTCGCCAAGTCGGTCGGCACCTCCAACCCCTACAACATGATCAAGGCCACCTTCGAGGGCCTGCAGCGCAGCTCCAGCCCGCGCATGGTCGCGCAGCGGCGCGGCAAGAAGGTCTCGGACCTGCTCGGCGAGCGCCGGGCCGCGACTGCGGATTCCCAGGAGTAGGCGGCCATGAACGCGACAGGAAAGACCGTCAAGGTGACCCAGACCGGGAGCCCGATCGGCCGCCCCAAGGATCAGCGGGCGACGCTGGTCGGCCTCGGGCTGAATAAGATCAACCGGACCAGCGAGCTCGAGGACACGCCGGCGGTGCGCGGCATGATCGACAAGGTGAGCCACCTGGTGCGCGTCGAAGGCGAAGGCTGAGCCGGCTTCCGGCGGGCCCGGGAGGGCGCCGGAACAGGCCAATAGGAACCAACAACGATGAAGCTGAATCAACTGTCCGATCATCCGGAGGCGCGCACCGACCGCAAACGCATCGGCCGCGGTATCGGGTCCGGCACCGGCAAGACCTCGGGGCGGGGGCACAAGGGCCAGAAGGCGCGCAGCGGCGTGTCGATCAAGGGCTTCGAGGGCGGGCAGATGCCGCTCCACCGGCGGCTGCCCAAGCGCGGCTTCAAGAACCTCTTCCGCAAGAATTTCGTGGTCGTCAATCTGGACCGGCTGCAGGCCGTGATCGACGCCGGCAAGCTCGACCCCAAAAAGCCGGTCGATACGGCCGCCCTGCAGGCCGCCGGTTTGATCAATAACCCGCGTGACGGCGTGCGCTTGCTTGCAAAGGGCACGTTGAAGACCAAAGTAGATATCACCGTGGCCGGCGCCTCGAAGGCGGCGGCGGTGGCGGTCGAGAAGGCTGGTGGCAGCGTGACGGTGCTCGCCGCCAAGGCGGCGCCGAGCGCGGCCGCCGCCAAGAGGGGCGTGGCGCCTGCCGCCACCGACGCCCCGGGGGCCTGACGGGCAAGGACGATCAGATGGCTTCCGCCGCCGAACAGCTCGCCGCCAGCATGAACTTCAGCGCCCTTTCCAAGGCGACGGAACTCAAGAAGCGTATCTGGTTCACACTGGGTGCGCTCGTTATCTATCGCCTCGGGACCTATATTCCGGCGCCGGGCATCGATCCGGATGTCATGAGGCAGATCTTCGAGCAACAGTCCGGTGGCATCCTGGGCATGTTCGACATGTTCTCCGGCGGCGCGCTCGGGCGCATGACGATCTTCGCGCTCAATATCATGCCGTACATCTCGGCGGCGATCATCATGCAGCTCTTGAGCGCGGTCTCGCCGACGCTCGAAGCGCTGAAGAAAGAAGGCGAGTCCGGGCGCAAGAAGATCAACCAGTACACCCGCTACGGCACCGTGCTGCTGGCCTCGGTCCAGGCCTACGGCATCGCGGTCGGACTCGAGAGTTCGGGCGGCGGCGGCGCCTCGGCGGTGCTGGTTCCAGGGTTCTACTTCCGCTTCACCATGGTGGTGACCTTGACCGGCGGCACGATCTTCCTGATGTGGCTGGGCGAGCAAATCACCCAGCGCGGCGTCGGCAACGGCATCTCGCTGATCATTTTCTCGGGCATCGTCGCCAACCTGCCGCTGGCGCTCGTCAGCACGCTGGAGTTGGGACGCACCGGGGCGCTGTCGGCGGCCATCATCATCCTGCTGCTGATCATGGTGGTCGGCGTGATCGCTTTCATCGTGTTCATGGAGCGGGCCCAGCGCCGGATCATCATCCAGTATCCCAAGCGCCAGGTCGGCAACAAGATGTTCGGCGGCGAGTCCACGCACCTGCCGATGAAGGTCAATCCCTCGGGCGTGATCCCGCTGATCTTCGCCTCCTCGCTGCTGCTCATGCCGCTCACCGTGGCCGGCTTTTCCGCCGGCAGCGGGCCGGAGTGGCTGAGCTGGGTGACCTCGTTGTTGGGGCGCGGGCAGCCGCTCTACCTGACGGTCTACATCGGCCTGATCGTGTTCTTCACGTTCTTCTACACCACCATCGTGTTCAATCCTGCGGATACCGCGGACAACCTGAAGAAGCACGGCGGCTTCATCCCGGGCATCCGGCCCGGGCGCAACACCGAGGAGCACCTGCGGTTCATCCTGATGCGCCTGACCGCGGTCGGCGCGCTCTATCTCTCGCTGGTCGCCCTGCTGCCGGAGCTTCTGATTTCACGCTTGGCGGTGCCGTTTTATTTCGGAGGCACGAGCCTGCTCATCGTCGTCTCGGTGACCATGGACACGGTGGGACAGGTCCACTCGCACCTTCTCGCACACCAGTACGAGGGTTTGATCAAGAAGACCAAGCTTAAGGGGAGACGTGCACAATGACCAGGAGCACTCGGCCATCTCACGCGCAAACGGGCGTGCTCTTGTGTTGTGTCACCGTCGAAGTACCCATCATTTCGAGGTATCAGCTTGGTTGCAGGAACGAACAGGCTATTAGCGGTTCTTCCGTTAGCTGGCGTAGGTACGGTAGCGGCGGATATCCTAGTCTCGATTGATGTTCTTAAACCCTGAAGCAATAGATGGAGAAAGTGAGAGCGTAAGATGATCCAGGTTGAAGAGATAACTCGAAATTACGGGGATTTCGTTGCCGTAGACAAGGTCTCGTTTGAAATCAGTCGTGGCGAGATCGTCGGATTTCTTGGACACAACGGGGCCGGAAAGACGACCGT
>SMUX01330709.1_pt1 | contig 10702 bp, 11 predicted proteins | sample 2456431 | NCBI WGS metagenome assembly SMUX01 (sample SAMN11095930, study PRJNA526329) | marine sediment metagenome | biome: Marine sediment; feature: Surficial sediment; material: Deep marine sediment; isolation source: Hadal surficial sediment | place: Pacific Ocean | collected 2014-11 | depth... | reverse complement strand
TCCTACAGGTTGAAAAACGTAGAGCCAGCCAAATGGGCTCGCGGGGAAGGCCCCGTCAGGGAGTGAAGACCTTGGCGGGGCCTTCAGTTTAGTGCCGGTGTTAGGGGGTGGCCCCATCAACCGCTGTGCGTCGGTTGATCCGGCACCATACTGAATATGGGCAGTCAGGCCAATGGGTGCAAATGAAGAAGCGTCCGGTAGGGGGCGATTTTGGACCGACACCAAGTGAGTTGACGCCGCGATAGGCCGACGCCGCGGCGCGCCGGCGAAATAGGCCGTGCCCGGACTATCGGGCATAGAGCCGCGGCTTACCGGGCCTGGAGCCCGCGTACCCGCTGATCGAGACCGAATTTGCCTTTACAGCCCGGCCGCACCCTCGTTAGGCTGGGTCGAGAGCCGCCGGCTTGGGCCTAAAGGACCGGGCAGGCGGCGTTCACCACGAGAGTCACCAGGAGAGGGGACGAGCCGTGTCCGAGACCATCAGGGTGTTCTGGCACCCGGGTTGAACCAGCTGCCTTAGAACCAAGGAGTTCTTTTCGATCCGTGGGATCGAATTCGAATCGATCAACGTTCAAGACGACCCCGGCGGTATGGAGGCGCTGAGAAGCATCGGCGCCACCTCCGTCCCGGTGGTGGCGGTCGGCGATAAGTGGGTGTTCGGCCAGTCCCTCGACGACGTGGCCAAGCTTACCGGTATCGAATACGCGGCCAAGGCGCAGCTCTCCCCGGAACAGTTGGTCGAGAAACTCGACCTCATTCTCGCCGCCGCCCAGCGGTACCTGTGCCAATTCCCGGCCGATAAACTCGACACCAATGTGCGCGGCCGCAAGCGCACCTACCGCAATCTCGGCTACCATATCTTCCGGCTCCAGGAGGCTTTTCTCGAAGTCGCGACCGGCGCCGAGGGGATGGTCATCCGCGAATTGTTGAACAGAGAGGCTCCGGCGGAGATGGCGACGGCCCCCCAGATCGCCGCTTACGGCGATCAGGTCCGCAAGAGCGTCAGGGACTGGTGGGAAGGGCTCGAGGACAAGTCCTGCCAAGGCCCTGTCGAGACCTATTATGGCACCCATTCCTTGCACGACGTGCTCGAACGTTTCACCTGGCATTCGGGCCAGCATGTCCGCCAGTTGATGATGCTGCTGAGGGAGGATTTCGGCACCGAGCCGGACCGGCCCTTGAGCGACGATGACCTCGCCGGGCTGCCGCTGCCGGAAAAGGTCTGGGACGATTAGGCCCGGCGGAAGACGGAACTTCCACCGCTACCGAACAATGGGTCACACGCCGTGGCGCGCGCGTGGATCAGTGGCTGCGCTCGATCGAGAAATCGACGGCCTCGAGAAGCGCCGCTTTCGCGTCCCCGGCGGGGAAGATATCGAGCCCGTCGCGCGCCAGCTTGGCGTAATGGCGGGCGCGTTCCATGGTGTCCGCCAGCGCGCCGTGCTTGTGCAACAAGGCGACCGCGCGTTCGAGGTCGCCGTCCTCTTGCTCCAGCTCCTCCAGGGCGTGGCGCCAGAAAACTCTCTCGCGATCGTTGCCGCGGCGGAAGGCGAGGATGATGGGAAGCGTGATCTTGCCCCCCCGGAAGTCATCGCCGACGGCCTTGCCGAGCGCCGCCTCGGGTGCCGAGTAATCGAGCACGTCGTCGACCAGCTGGAAGGCGATGCCGAGGTTGAGCCCGAACGAGGTCAGGGCCTCCTCCTCGATCGCCGGCCGGGAGGCGACCACGGCGCCGAGCCGGCAGGCGGCGGAAAACAGCTTCGCGGTCTTCGACTTGATGACCTCGAGATAGGCGGTCTCGCTGGTCTCGGTGTCGTTCGCCGTGGTCAACTGCATGACCTCGCCCTCGACGATCACGGCGGAAGCGTCGGACAGGATGGCGAGCACGTCGATCGAGCCGTCGGTCACCATCAACTGGAAGGAGCGGCTGAACAGGAAGTCCCCCACCAGCACGCTCGCCTTGTTGCCCCACACCGTATTGGCGGTGGCGAGCCCGCGCCTCAGGTCGCTCTCATCCACCACGTCGTCATGCAACAGGGTGGCGGTGTGGATGAACTCGACGCAGGCCGCAAGGCCGATATGGCGCCCGCCGTCATAGCCGCACAACCCCGCCGCGCCCAGCACCAGCATCGGCCTGAGACGCTTGCCCCCGGCGGCGATGATGTGGCCCGCGAGCTCGGGGATCAGCGCCACCTGACTTTCCATATTCTTGAGCACAAGCGCATTGACCCGCGCCAGATCGTCGGCGACGAGCGCGGTCAAGAGGCCCAGTGATGGCCGCCGGCCCTTGTCCCGGCCGGCATGGAGATCGACGACGAGTGCCAAGCGCTCCTCCCATGTAGCTTGACGCGACGGTGCGACTGCACGAGCATAGAAGCGGCATTTGCCGACGGTCAAGTACTGGATAATTTATGCCTTATTATTTTGTTTCGCGCGCCGCCGCCGGGGCCCTGCCATGAAGGAGTTGCTCAGGACCAACGATATGGTGTTGATTTCCTGGGTCAGGGCCCTTTTGGCCGGCGATGATATCGAGGCGTTCGTGTTCGACAACCACATGTCGATACTCGAGGGCAGCGCCAACGCCATCCCCAGGCGCCTCATGGTCGTGGACGAGCAATATGATCGCGCCTGCCGGTTGTTGGACGCCGCCGAAGTCCACCACCGTCATGGCTGAACCGGCCCCTGCCCGGCATGGTAGCGGCGCCGCCATCACCGAGGACGGCCTGCTCGACGGGCGGGTCAAGCTCTGCCAGCCCAAGAAAGGCTACCGGGTGGCGATCGACTCCGTCTTCCTCGCCGCCGCCGTTCCCGCGATCGCGGGCGAGAGGGTGCTGGACGTCGGCGCCGGCACAGGAGCGGCGTCGCTCTGCCTGGCTTGGCGCGTCCCCCGCTGCCGGGTGAGCGGTATCGAGGTGCAGCCGGACATGGCCCGCCTCGCCAGCCACAATATCGGTCTCAACGGCTTTACCGGCCGGGTCGATGTCATGACCGGCGATCTGACCCGCCCGCCGATGCGCCTGGCGCCGGGATCGTTCGACCATGTCATGGCCAATCCGCCCTATATCGAGTCCGGCCGGGCAAACCCATCGCCGGATCGGGGCAGGGCCGGGGCAAACGTCGAAGGCGCGGCGTCGGCGGGAGGGCAAAGAGCGGCGGGCGGCGGCGGCCTTGGCGACTGGGTCCGTTTCTGTCTCGCCATGGTGCGGCGCAAGGGCACCTTGACCGTGGTCCATCGCGCCGACCGCCTCGATGCGCTCTTGGCCGAGCTTCACGGCCGCGCCGGGGACATCGTCGTCTTTCCGCTGTGGCCGGGCTATTCGGGTAAGCCCGCCAAGAGGGTATTGGTGCGCGCCGTCGCCGACGCCTTCCGGCCGATGCGCCTTGCCACCGGCATGGTCCTTCATGAAGAGGACGGATCGTTCACCGCTCAGGCGGAAGCGGTGCTCCGCCGCGGCGAGGGGCTCGAGCTGTGAGGCGCCATTCCGCCCGCCTGTGCGGCCTGGCTCCGCCGAAGCGACCCTGGCTTCGCCGGAGGCTTCGCCGAGGCGAGGGCTTCGCCAAGGTGGGCCGGCCCTGGCTCCGCCGGAGGCTCCGCCGAGGCGAGAGCCGCTCTCGCCATGCTTCGCTGGCGCGGCGGGTCGGCGTGGCGGCGGCCCGCCGCCCGCGGTCGGCAAGCCTTTCCAGGAGCCTCGAGGGGGCCAGCAGCCTCGAGGGGGGAGGATGAAACTCGGCGCGCTGCGGCGCTTGGTGCCGATCGAACGGGTGCGCAACCCGCCCCCCGTCGTGGCGGTGCTGCGCCTTAGCGGCATCATCGGCCAGCTCGGGCCGTTGCGCACGGGCCTGACACTCGCCGGCCTGGCGGAGGCGATCGAGCGCGCCTTTTCGCTCCGCCGCCTGCGGGCGGTGGCGCTCGCCGTCAATTCGCCGGGGGGCTCGGCGGTGCAATCGGCGCTCATCTGCAGGCGCATCCGTGCGCTGGCGGAGGAGAACGAGGTGCCGGTCTTCGCCTTCGCCGAGGACGTGGCCGGTTCGGGCGGCTACTGGCTGGCGTTGGCGGGGGACGAGATTTTCGCCGACGAATCGTCGATCATCGGTTCGGTCGGGGTCATCTTCAAGAGTTTCGGCCTGGCGGAAGCGATCGGGCGCCTCGGCATCGAGCGGCGCGTCTATACCGCGGGCGAGAACAAATCGCTGCTCGATCCCTTCACGCCAGAGGACCCGGACGACGTCGCCCGCATCAAGGCGATCCAGGGCGACGTGCATGAGACCTTCAAGGCGATGGTGCGCAGCCGGCGCCAGGGCAAGCTCAAGGCGGAGGAGGAAGAGCTCTTTTCCGGCGCCTTCTGGTCCGGGCGCCGGGCGCTCGAACTCGGGCTCATCGACGGCATCGGCGATCTCCGCACCGTCATGCGCGAACGCTTCGGCGACGAGGTCAGGCTCAGGGTCGTCACGCCTGCGCGCCCCTGGCTCAAGCGCCGTCTCGGCCCCGGCCTCGGGCCCCGCCATTGGGATGGAGCGTCCCCGGCGGGCGTTCCGTCGCTTGGCGTCGCCGCCGGCGCTGAACTGGTCGCCGGCATCATCGCCGCGATCGAGGAGCGCGCGCTGTGGAGCCGCTTCGGCCTGTGACGGCGCATCTTTCGCCACTGGGGCGCCGCGCCGGGACCGGGCTTGGCGCCACGGCACTTCTTGCTCCTGGGCGCCCGGCCCTTTAAAACTCCCCCATGTTCGGGTTCTCTCTCAACAAGCTCCTGCTGACCACCGCCATCATCCTGGCGATCTGGTACGGCTTCAAATGGGTGGGCCGGCTCGACCGGGCCCGCAAGAAGAAGGCGCTCAAGGACCAAGGGGGTGAGCCCGAGATCCGAACGGCGGAAGCCGAATCCCTGGTCAAGTGCCCGGTCTGCGGCACCTATGTCTCGCCCGGCGGGGCCGAGTCATGCGGGCGCGAAGACTGCCCCTACTGACGGTGGCCCCGGGATCGCGCGGGGGATCGCGCGGGGGATTACCCGTGATCGGCGCGCGTGGCCTTGACCGGTTCCGAGGCGCTCGATACTGTCTGCCGCCGAAGACCCGGCGCGCAAGCCCGGGCACGATCATTCGGGACGTGACGGTGTGATTCCTGAACAGCGCGCCAAGGCGCCCAGTTTCCAGGACCTTATCCTCGACCTGCAGTCGTTCTGGGCCCGAAAGGGCTGCGTCATCCTGCAACCCTATGACATGGAGGTCGGCGCCGGCACCTTCCATCCGGCGACGCTCTTGCGCGCGCTTGGCAAGGAGCCATGGCGCTGCGCCTACGTCCAGCCCACCCGGCGGCCCGCCGACGGGCGCTATGGCGACAATCCCAACCGGCTGCAGCATTACTATCAGTTCCAGGTGCTGCTCAAGCCCTCGCCCGACGACGTCCAGGAGACCTACCTCGAAAGCCTGAGCGAGCTCGGCATCTCGTCCGAACATCACGACATCCGCTTCGTCGAGGACGACTGGGAGAGCCCGACGCTCGGCGCCTGGGGGCTCGGCTGGGAGGTGTGGTGCGACGGCATGGAGGTCACCCAGTTCACCTATTTCCAGCAGGTCGGCGGCATCGAATGCGACCCCGTCTCGGTCGAGCTCACCTACGGGCTCGAGCGCCTGGCGATGTACGTCCAGGGCGTCGAGAACGTCTATGATCTCGACTGGAACGGCATCGAGGGCGAGGGCGGGATCACCTACGGCGACGTCTTCCACCGCGCCGAGCGGGAATTTTCCGCCTACAATTTCGAGTTCGCCGATCCTGAGGCCCTGTTCCGCCATTTTGCCGACGCCGAAGCGGAATGCGCCGCGTTGCTCGGAAAGAGCCTGGCGCTGCCGGCCTATGACCAGTGCATCAAGGCCAGCCACCTCTTCAACCTGCTCGACGCCAGGGGCGTGATCTCGGTCACCGAGCGCGCCGCCTATATCGGGCGGGTGCGCAAGCTTTCGGGCGAATGCTGCGAGGCCTGGATCGCCGGCCAGAAGGACGGCGGGGGCTAGGCCATGGCGGAGTTGCTGCTCGAGCTCCTGTCCGAGGAGATACCGGCGCGCATGCAGGCCCGCGCGGCGGACGATCTGAAGCGCTTGGTGACGGCGGGGTTGAAGGACGCCGGCCTCGAATTCCAAAGCGCCGAGGCTTACGTCACCCCGCGCCGCCTCACCCTCGTGGTCGACGGCCTGCCCGAGAAACAGCCCGACATCAGGGAGGAGAAGCGCGGCCCCCAGATCGGTGCGCCCGAGAAGGCGGTGAGTGGCTTCCTGAAGTCCATCGGCCTGACCCTCGATCAGTGCGAGCGGCGCGAGATCAAGGGCAAGACCTTCTATTTCGCGGTGATCGAGAAGAAGGGCCGGGCCACGGGCGATGTGGTTGGCGAATTTCTACCAGGAATCATTTGGAATTTCCGTTGGCCCAAATCAATGAGATGGGGTGCCGGTAAATTGAGATGGGTCCGACCGATCCACTCGATCGTTTGTCTGCTCGATGGTCGCATCATTACTTTAGCTCTTGAACCCCAAACCATAGACGAGGTTTCATCGTTTGATGCGATACCAGCGCTTGACGATATTGGAGGCGGTATTCCGCACGGCATAAAGACGGGCAACACCACCCGCGGCCATCGCTTCCTCGCGCCGGGCGAAATTAAGGTCAAGGATTTCAAGGACTACGAGGCAAAGCTTAAGAAGGCCAAGGTCATCCTCGATGGCGCCGAACGGCGGGCGAAGATCGAGCGGGACGCCCGGGCCCTGGCGAAGAAGGCCGGGCTCACCCTCAAGGCGGATGAGGGATTGCTGGATGAGGTCGCCGGCCTCGTCGAGTGGCCGGTGGCGCTGATCGGCGCCATCGACGAAGATTTCATGACGCTACCGCCCGACGTGCTGATCACCGCCATGCGGTCGCACCAGAAGTATTTCGCGCTTGAAGACGCCAACGGCGCCATGGCGCCCCGCTTCATCACCATCGCCGATAACGAGACCAGGGACGGCGGCAAGGAAATCGTCGCCGGCAACGAACGGGTGCTTCGCGCCCGCCTCGCCGACGCCAAGTTCTTCTGGGACCAGGACCGCAAGCGGCGCCTGGAGGAGCGGGTGGGGAAGCTGGGCGAGGTCGTCTTCCACGCCAAGCTCGGCACCCTGGCGGAGAAGGCCGGGCGCATGGAGACGCTTGCGGCCGGGCTTTGCGAATACGTCCCCGGCGCCGATGCAGAGCCGGCGAGAACCGCCGCCCGTCTCTCGAAGGCCGATCTCGTCACCGCCATGGTCGGCGAATTCCCGGAGCTGCAAGGGGTCATGGGCCGCTACTACGCGCTTGCCGACGGCGAGCCGCCGGAGGTGGCGGACGCCATCGCCGAGCATTACGCGCCGCTCGGACCCGGCGATGAATGTCCGACGGCGCCGCTTAGCGTCGCCGTGGCGCTGGCCGACAAGATCGACACCCTGGTCGGCCTTTTCGCCATCGGCGAGAAGCCGACCGGTTCGCGCGACCCCTTCGCGCTTCGCCGCGCCGCCCTTGGCGTCATCCGCCTGATCGTCGAGAACGGGCTTCGCCTGCCGTTGACGAAGGTCTTCGACGCCTCCGCCGGTCTCTATGCCCGATCCCCGAAGGGATCGAGCGCCTGGCTCGACGCCGGGGAGCTCCTCGGCTTCTTCGCCGACCGCCTCAAGGTTCATCTGCGCGAAAAAGGCGTGCGCCACGACCTGATAGCGGCGTCTTTCGCCGTCGAGAAACCAGGGGGCGGCCTGGAGGACGATTTGGTGCGGCTGTTGGCCCGCGTCGAGGCGCTGACGGCGTTCCTGGAATCGGACGACGGGGCCGACCTGCTTACCGCCTACAAGCGCGCTTCGAACATCGTGCGTATCGAGGAGAAGAGGGACGGCAAGAGTTACGCCGATGCGCCCGAGGCCGGCGATTTCCGCCAGGACGAGGAAACCGCCCTGCATGCCGGCCTGAGCGCCAGCCTGGAGGCGAGCTCTGTGGCCCTCGAGGAGGAGGATTTCACCGCCGTCATGGGGGAGCTGGCCAAGCTCAGGGCGCCGGTGGACGCGTTCTTCGACGAGGTCACGGTCAATTGTGACGACCCCAAGCTCCGTCAGAACCGCCTCAGGCTGCTGTCGCGGATCCGCGCGACGCTTGGCAACGTCGCCGACTTCTCGCGGATCGAAGGGTAGCGGGAGAGCAACACGCCAGGCGGTATGACGTTCCGAGGGACGGTGTGACCGGCCATGAAAACGGCATACCGCCGGCCGTGTTCGCGAGGCCGGCCGCCGCGCTTGAGCTCTTTGGGGGCTCCGCGCGCCGCCCTGTCCGTGACCGAGACCATGTATTATTAACCCAGGGACTCACCCGGTGAATGATCCGGGGGAAAGGTCACTGGAAGGAACCCATATATAATACTACCGTGGACGAGACCGCTTTTGCGCAAGGTCGGTCATGACCAGCAGCAAACGCATCCTTATCGTCGAAGACGACGAGCCCTTTCGGCGGACGCTCGGCGAACAGCTGCGGCTTCACGAGGACTTTGTCATCATCGAGGCCGATACCGGGGGCAAGGCGCTGGAGCTGGCCAAGGCGGCCGATTTCGACATTATCATCCTGGACGTGGGCCTGCCTGACATGGACGGGCGCGAGGTCTGTCGGCTCATGCGCCACAACGGGGTGATGTCGCCCATCATCATGCTGACCGGCGCCGATAAGGACGCCGACACCATCCTTGCCTTGGACGCAGGCGCCAATGATTACGTCACCAAGCCTTTCCGGTTCGGAGTTCTGCTCGCTCGGCTACGGGCCCAGATCCGCCAGCACGAGCGAAGCGAGCATGCGGTGTTCACGTTCGGCTGCTTTACCTTCCACCCGCGCAACAAATTTCTTTTGAATGAAGAGACCGACGAGAAGATCCGCCTCACCGACAAGGAGGCGGCGATTTTGAAGTATCTCGTCCGTGCCCGCGGCCGGTTTGTCGACCGGCATGTGCTCTTGGATGTGATCTGGGGCTACAGCGCCGCCATCGAGACCCACACCCTGGAAACACATATCTACCGGCTTCGGCAGAAGATTGAGCGCGACCCGTCCAACGCCGAAATACTGGTTAGCGAGCGTGGTGGCTACCGGTTGGTGCATTAAGGGTTGCCTGGCCACCGAACTCTTTGTTCGCCAGCACGATGAATACGGCTCTATCGACGCCGCCAGGCGAGTGGACGAGCGGCGCGCCATGACAAGGGTGCCCCTATCACCGGTTTTAAATGTGCCGGTAAAGATCGGGCGCGATACGATTGGGCGATCGAGCGTGTGCCCGAAATTCCCGAGGGGTGTCCCCGTTACCTAGACACGCAGATGTCGCCGCTGCAGTCCACCGTCATCGTCTCGCCTTGGACCAACCGCATCATGATAAAAACAGCGGCGATCCCGGCGATCATTGCCCCATAGGCGGGCACCGCATGGGGCGACAGTCCGGGGATACTGTGGAGCACGAGGACGTCGTTTCCGCCGGGAACCATCGCCGCCCCCAGCCCCATCAGAAGGCCGCCCACGAGGTTCCGAGCCCAGGAAAAGGACGGGCGCCAATCGAGGCGGAAACTGCCATTTTCCCACGCCGATAAAACCATGCCGGCCAGCAGGGATGCAAAGAAGGCCACATGGAGGGCCGAGGGGCCCGAGCCCGTTCCCATGACCCGCTCGGTCGCTTGGCCGAGAGTGCTGGTGTATGCCCACGAACCGTATATGGCGTAAAGGATACCGTTACTGAGACCCAGCAGGGCCGCCGCCGTGGACAGCCGGTAGCGACTGGAAAGTACCAACGCCGTCCATGCCAGTCCGGATTGCCGGGTCCGCCAAAGGCGCGCGGTCTCCCAGACGATCCATGCCCAGAGGCCCGCGGCAAGGGCGAGGGCCCAGGGTTTGGACGCGTCATATGCGGTTGGCGCCGACACGTTGGGCGGCACCACCGACGACGTCACCAGAGAAATGTACGCCGCAATGCCCAGACAGAACCCGGCCAGGCTCAGCACCATGCTAACCTGGCCATTGGCGAGCCGGGTCAGGGTGGAAAAAGCACACCCCCCGTTGATGGCAGAACCGAGGCCGAACACGAAGCCACCCAACATCGAGGCCATCGACAGCCCCCAACCATGGCCGGGAATACGCACTGTCGGCAGCAACCAGACCAATGGCACCGTGATCGCTATGATCCACAGGATCGTTTTTACGAAGCTGAGAAACATATAGGCCCGGCGGGTGCTGAGCACCTCGGCCACGGCCCTGACCGTGCAAATGCTCGCCCGATGTGCGGAAAACCCGAGAAGAGCCGCGAGAAACAGCGACAACGCAAGAAGGGTCATGTCTGCGGCCTTTCGGTATCGAGCCGCGCCCCCTGCTGGCCGTCGAGGTTGGGTTCGAACGGCTTTCGTGTGCGCACCCTGGTCCCATCGTCCAAGTCCGTGGATCGGGTGGACGTGACTGGCCGTTTACCGAGAAGCACGTCCAATACGCCTTCCCATCCGTTGCTCTGGGCGGTCTTGAGGCCGTCATCGAGGCCGAGGCCATCGGCAAGCGCGGTGGCGAGTCGGCGCTGGTAACGATGGTTGCCCTCTTCCGGCGATTCATAAATTTGCATGGCCCTGCTCCGACACTGTTCGGCACCGAGGATGACCGGCGGGTTACTTCGCCGCTCGGTTCTTCCGCCTCGGGAATGGCCCAGCC
>SMUX01338625.1_pt1 | contig 10713 bp, 8 predicted proteins | sample 2456431 | NCBI WGS metagenome assembly SMUX01 (sample SAMN11095930, study PRJNA526329) | marine sediment metagenome | biome: Marine sediment; feature: Surficial sediment; material: Deep marine sediment; isolation source: Hadal surficial sediment | place: Pacific Ocean | collected 2014-11 | depth 0-1... | reverse complement strand
CTAACACGTCGTCCCTGCCGGCTGGAGTATCGCCGACATTGAGCCCTGGCAGTGCGGGATTCGCCAGTCCGCGCCGTAAGCGTGGATTTGGTCACGCTTTAGCTCGGCTCGTTCTTTGGTAGTCGTATCCACAATCACTCTTCCACGAGCATCTACCTGACAGGCCATATCAAATGCTTTTCCGCGACTGTGGCGAAAAACCTGTATCAACATTTCAACAACATAATCGTAGGTATGATCATCATCGTCGAGCAGGATGACATTGTATTGCGGAATAAGAAGAGGCCTTCTTTTCGTTTTTTTTCGCGGTTTTGTTTTAATTTCAGGAACGGTAATTATTTCCGATTCTTCTGAACGCATGATCAAATATACCGAGCAAAACAGGGAAAGTCAACAAACATTTTTTCTTGACTTTTAGGTCGTTAATCCCTAATATAAATCTCTGGCGCGACGGGGCCGAAACTGTTAAATAATCTGTCTTGTCGTGATAATAACCAGGCGCAATTATCAGATGTCATTGAAAGAGGTGAACTTTTGCGGTCTAAAATGGCGCCGAAGGTAAATGGCCAAATGACTTTGACAGTTATTGTCATTCGCTTCGCGTCATTAAGCCATTTTCTTACAAAAAAGCAAAGGTTCAGAAGCAATACTATTAAACGGCGGAAACATTTTGTTTGGAGACTAAAATTTAGATTTTAGTCCTACCTGTCGATACTTCTGATGAAGTGTTGTTCCGCAAACTATCACTAAGTTTGGTAATAGTTCTAAAAGCCTTCGTCTGAAAACAAAAGGAATTTGTCTACTTTTTTACCGGTTAAATATAATTAAGTACTATTTTAATCTTTGTCTTAGTGAACGCACATGGCATATCATGAAAGATCATATCGAATCGGCTTTGGTGGCGGCCTAACTCAAATTGTAAGATATTTGTTGATCATCAATATTGCCCTTTTTGTCTTACAAAGAATCTCCCCCCAAGATATCGTCGTTCAATGGTTTGGCTTAAGTCCCCAGTTGGCTATTTTCAAATTTCACATCTGGCAATTCTTGACCTATATGTTCCTGCACGGCAGCGTTATGCATGTCTTTTTCAATATGCTCTTTCTTTGGATGTTTGGCTGTGAAGTTGAACGGACCCTTGGCAGTAAGGAATTCTTAAAACTTTATTTTATTTGTGGCATCGGCGCCGGAATTTTGCATTTAATCTTTAGTTTTGAGGCAACCGTATTGGGGGCTTCCGGGGCAATTTATGGTGTGATGGTTGCTTTTGCAATCCTGTTTCCTGAGCGTGTTATCACATTACTGCTATTTTTCGTTTTGCCGATCCAGCTCAAGGCGAAATATCTGGTCATGATATTTGTGGGTATTTCTTTATTGTCGCTGGGAAGCAACGATGGTGTTGCACATTTCGCTCACCTCGGCGGAGCCGCTATTGGATTTCTCTACTTGAAATTGGATTGGCGTCTTGATTTTATAGGAAATTGGATTAGACAACGGCGAGATTCTAAACACGCTGTAACGAAATTGAAGCGCAACCAGGCTATGCATGAGATTCGCGAGCGAGTTGATGAAATATTAGATAAGATAAATGAAGTCGGATACGATCAACTCAGTGAAGCAGAAAAGAGAATTCTTCAAGAAGCAAGTCAGAAATACAGTCAGGAGAAGGAACCGGAGAAATAGACAGCCTTGAGCTACTCTATGCAGTCTAAAACGCGGATAATTTCCAGGCTTAACATCCGCTTTTTCATCTGTTTATTGACACTTATTCCCTTTTTATCTTATTCCCAGAATTCAGACTGGGAACGAAGCGTGCAACGTAAAGCACGTAAGATAGGAAGGGATTTTTATTTTGTGGGTCTTCAGGAGATTGCCGAGGCCTTAGACACACATACTTATTACAGCAATAAAGTTCGAAAAGCAATTCTATACCTGGGTGAGGAAAAAATAACAGTTACAGCGTTTAATCCGTTTGTTATGGTCGGGCAAAATGTTTGGCAATTGCCAGTCGAAACCAAATACTCTGATGGTGAAATTTATGTGCCGGTAAAATTCTTTATACCGATTGTTAAGAATCTACTGAACAAATCAACGAATGGTGATGGAGTGGATGAGTTGTCTTTGACCATAAATATTACTGGCGTGAAGGTCGAGGAAAAGCTGAACGGCACCTTAATTCGAGTCAGCACTTTACAAGAATTCAGTAAAACGAGCGTCAGTACCAGGTATAGTCAAAGGACCTTTTACCTCGATATCTATAATGGCAAGATCAATGAGAAATCTTTCGAGAAGAATTTCAAGAAGGGGCTGGTGAGGGAAATCGTGCCGGTGCAATTAGATCAGATGGCTACCATTACATTTAAATTGAACAAAGATATTTCGGGCATGGATTTGCACGTGACTCACCATTCGAATGAATTGCTGGTTTCGATTCCCAAGGGCAAAGTGAGTCCCGACCTTCTCAAAAAGCTGAAGAATGACCGGCAAAAATGGCTGATCGATAAAATCGTAATCGATCCCGGTCATGGCGGCCGTGACCCCGGCACAATTGGTGTGAGAGGCTCCTATGAAAAAGACGCAGTGCTGGGCATTGCTAAGAAGCTAAAGAAACTTCTAGAGAAAAAATTGAATGTTCAGGTCTTCATGACCAGAAACAATGATACTTATGTTTCTTTAAAAGAAAGAACTCAGTTTGCCAATGAGAAACAGGCGAAGCTCTTTATCAGTATACATGCCAATTGGAACCGTAATTCGAAAATAAAAGGTGCGTCAACTTATTTTCTAGGATTGGCTAAGTCGGACGAGGCAGTCGAGATTGCTCAACGTGAAAACGCCGTTATCAAATATGATGATGACCTCCAGAAAACCGGCCTCAGCGAGGAAAATATTATTCTAGCGACAATGGCACAAAATTCCTACAATAAGGAAAGCCAGGATCTGGCATACATGATTCAGGAATCACTCGCTAAAAGGACGGGACTTCGAAATCGCGGGATTAAGCAGGCCGGGTTCTATGTAATGGTTGGCGCGTCGATGCCGAACGTGCTGATCGAGACGGCGTTTATGTCCAATAAAAAAGAGGAGAGGTTGTTAAAGTCTTCATCCTTCCAACAGAAAGTTGCTCTAGGAATTTACGAAAGTGTGAAAGAATTTAAGAGGAAGTATGAGTTGACGATTCAAGCGGGGAAGTAACTCACAAGAGAGAAAAGGAGGAGTGAGAAGTGAAAAAGGACAAGCTAGAAAACCCCTCGATTTCCGTTCAGGATTAAATACCCAAACTCTTTTTAGCGCTCCCTGCTCATGCGCTCTTCGCTTCTAAAGAAGACTCCTTTCTAATCTTCAGAAATTGCCACACCATCAAAGTAATAAAAACCGTCAAGCCCAATAAAGTAGCGTAAATCACCCAATATTTCGAGTTTGACTGAAAGGCCATCGGTTGCGGATCTCCGTGTAATAAATAAGGCGCCCAGTACAGAGGATTGCGGTTGATTGTTTCGAAATACAAAATCTTTGCTTGCTGCAGTGCTTCAGCCTTGCTGAGTCCCAATTTCAAATTTAAATAGAAATTTTCAAATATTTCGGGGCTATTGGCACCTGGAGTTTCCCAAATTCTGGTTACTATACTTGGGATACCGGCAAAATTAGCTGCATTTAAAAGCCCGCTTAAACTTCCCTCAGCCGAATTCTCAAATTTGCTTTCATGGCTCAAAATTAATAAATCCGCACTTAACTTCAGATTAAATATTTCATGAGTTTCAAGAATGTTTTCCCCAGCAGGATCGGAAAAATAAAGTTTTGAATATAGTACTGAACGCTCATCTAAAATATGCGGAAGCGCCAGATGAATAATTTGATAGTCCGGACTTTCCTTTATAAAACGCACCTTCGTTGCTGCTTCACCTGAGTATAGCTCAGTTTTATCTTTTCCGAATGAACTGGATATCATTTTCAAGTAATTTTCATCTGAGCGTGAATTTGCTTTGCCGTTTGAAGGATGGTTAGCGCTTGACTCACTGCTCGAAATCGCCGACTCCGTTGAATTTACAAATGCAATCAAGGTTCCATGTGGCTCTTTATTCCCAGAATTCGGTAAGGTAAGAAATCCCGCAAAAGGGATATAGGAAATCACAAAATCTTCGATCAAAAAGTTTGCGTAATTAAAATCATAATTGTCCGTTAATGCTTCCAGGTTAGTGACCAACGCCCCAAAAGGAAGCCGACTTAAAATTCCGTCGGGAGAAATTATAACCGTATTTTGGGGAGAAATCCATTCTTTGATCGGCTCGAATATTAATTTATAAACCTGGCCTGCCACATCCAGACGGAACGGGTTCATCCCAAAATCTGCAGGGGCATCCTTGCCATTTATAAACGGACTGATTTTATTAATGAGCGTTTCGAGATAAGTCGCTCTCACATTAACTCGCTTACAATAAATGCTATCTTTTGTAATCACCGTAATAAAGGTGGCTGCATCGGCGATAAAATAGTGAATAAAAGTTCCATTCAATTGGCGCAGTTTCGTTTGAAGTTCGGGGAGAGTTTCCGCAGTAGGCTTGAAAATTTTATATTTCGGATATCGTAGCATAATATTTGCAAGTTGCTGCTGCTTTGCCAGGTTCAAACTGTCGATTTCACTTTTTATTTTTGCGACCCAATCGAGATTGTCCTGCTGGTCCGTATTCCACATTCTCCACAACGCCTGCCATCTATCCCTGGTTTCTTTATTCTTGAGATCAAACCGCCATTTAAGGGAATCCGCCATCCCAGATTTAATTTTATATTTGCTTGTCGATAAAGCGATGTCATGTATCATCGCTTTATATTGTTCGTTGGTCTCGTAAATTTTAGATAAATCGCCGACATTGGAATAAGCAGTGATAGCCGGAATAAAAACATCTTCTAATAGGTCAAAGAACTCCGAAGAGTTTTCTTCAAAGCAGTAGTCCAAAAAATTATTTAGCGAAATTAAAACGCTGTCGCTATAAGCTTTGGCGTATTCAGGAATCCCGGCCGCTAAATAGGTCCTGATCAAACCGGCTTGACCGGCTATTACCGACATATAAGACCCGGCTTCCTTTCCCAATTGAATCGCTTCCAAAAAATCGACCTCGGCTGTTTCAATTTCGTTTTCCTGCAGAGCGATTTTTCCTTGCATCCAGCGGTGATTCGCGGCAAACTGCAATTGAAAAGTTTGATGTGCGAGAGCATCCGCCATATTGAGATAATATGTTGCCGATTTTAGAACGACATTTGACGGTTGCAGGTAAAGGTCTGATAATTTTATAAAGCAGGTTTCTGTCAGGCTGTGCTGCTGTGTTCTTTGCGCGTACCGAAGTACTTTTCGATAAGCTGACTTCGCTGCTGAAATCTCCTCTCGGGATTTATGAATATCGGCGATTTTCAGTAAAGCCAGATACTGAATATTTGAATGCCCGGCTTTCTTCGCAATTTCTAGGCTCTGATTAAAATATTCGAAGGCCTGGTCGGGGTCACTCAAATTTAAGTAAATTCGACCGATTGCCAAAAAAGTTTTGGAAGTTAAACTTGAATTTCTGGCGCCTTCAGTTTTTTTTAAAGTGAGAGAGTAGTATTTCAAAGCGCGCTCGCTATCGGTCATCTTTTCATAAGCATAGCCTAAATCGTGGTAAAGCTCCGGCAAATAATCGAGCTCGTTGATTGCCAGGGCGACCTGGATAGCTTCATGGCAGGCATCTGCCATTTTCTGGTACATTCTTAGGTGCCTATAAAAAAGCGCAGCGGCCTGACTAATCTCCAGTTGCTCTTTTCGGGCGGCAGTCTTTTGAGCCAGCTCTAAACCTTCCCTGAAATAAAAGTCTGCAGAATCAGGTTTGCCAAGCGCCTGGAAATTAGCTGCCAGACTTTTAAAAATTTCGATGCTTGAATGCTGTGAAATATCTTTGCTTAATTTTAAAGCCGACCGGTAATTACGATTCGATTCCTGAAAATTGCTAGCCGTTTGCTCAATATCTCCTAAAACTTTATGCCCGTAAAAATCTTTTCTTTTATCTAAATAGTCTAAGATCGTCGATTTGGCTTTCTTGTGGTTTTTAACTTCATGACGCCAGATCGCATAACCTAAATCGTAAAGGTGCTTTTGTGCAGCGTGTTTTTGGGTTGCACGCAAGATCTTTGCGAGTTCATTTGTTTTTTTAAGCTGTAATGCAGACTTCACCAGCAGGTCAACCAGGTAGGGAGAAGTCGAACCCTTGGTTAAAGCCAGTTTGCAGTTTTTAAATGTATTTTGCGCATCTTTGGTGTGGTGGTAGAGCTGTGCTAATCCCAAATAAGTGTGAGGATTTTCCGGATTTTGTTGACCGGCTTTTTGAAAAAAGGTGACGCCCTGCTGAAGAGATTTATTGTAACTGTAAAAATCGGCTAGTCTTAAATAGGCCCCGGTAAGCGAGGAGTCTTCTGCTATTTGCTTCTTTAGGAGGTCAATTGCTTTCGGGTAATTTTTGTTGCTCGCTTCCTGGAGGGCAGATATTCGATAATCTCCCGGTGTAATGGCCCAAAGCTTTAAACTTGTCTGCACAACAACGAGACAAAAAACTAATCTAGATAACTTTTTATACATTCCGTCCTTTATCAGAAGGTTCAATTTGAAACCTATCAATATAATAAAATGCAACTGAGGTGTCAATGTTTTTGTTAAAGATAACGCTTCTCAGGTGAAATTGTGCTTGCAAATTGTTCAAAAATAAATTATATTTAGCGTTTGTAAATTCAGGTAATATCTATGGAAATCACGGAAGAAAAAATCCGTCAAATCAGCGATAAGGCCTGGCAGGAATTAGGTTCGAATGCCAATGCAACTATGCTTAAAAAGGTCGTTCGGGAAGTTGTTAAACGATTGATAGAAGAATCAAAGAACACCCCCGCGAGCAGTGATTAAAAGAGGAAACTCGACTTGACTTTTTTAAAAATAATCATACATTACGCTTTGTCTATTTATGTTTTATTCGGAGGTTAATGATTAATGCGTCGCAAAAATCTTTTTAAAATTTTAATCACATTGACAGCACTGACATGGTCGGTTATTGTGTTGATGCCGACTTATATGTTGCATCAGCAAAAGCAGGAGGCGGACAAATTCTATTCCACAATTGAAGAAAACACTACCTTAAAGCGCAATGATATTAAAGCGGCTCTCTCCTCGGGAAACCTTGAACTGCGAGTTCGTAACACTTTTAAAGGCACAAACGGAAATAGCATTAACGCTCTCATCGAAGAGGTCAATTCTCTCACCGAGCTCAATGAAAAAATTGAAGCGAATGAACTTAAATCAATTAAACGCGGCCTCGATCTGCAAGGCGGGACCTACCTGGTTTATGAAGTTGATTTGCCAAAAATGTTGGAAACTCTTGCCAAAGAGAGAGATTCGGCTCTCGATGCAGGCCTAAGGAAAACAGTTGTACGAGTCAGGAAAACCAACGACGACTTCTTTGATGCACTTTTAGAGGTTTGTCGGGAGGACAGTTTACGGTTGAGTCGGTATTTTGGCCGGTCTCGGGATTCAAACGAAGATATTGTCAGCAAGTTGAAAGAGGAAGCAGAAGATGCCGTAGACCGGACTTTATCAGTTTTAGATAAACGCATCGATCAATTCGGTGTTTCGGAGCCTTCAATTACTAAACAAGGCGATCGGAGAATTGTTATCGAATTGGCAGGTATTCAAGACGTCGAGCGGGCTAAAAAGCTCATCGGAACTACCGCCCAGCTTAAGTTTCAATTGGAGACGGAAGCAGATATCGTCAGCGCGGTCTTAAGTCAAATTAATCGTGCTATGAAACGGCAAATGGCTGGCGGAGGTCAGGAGGAAGCTGAAGGCGACTCAATGCCGGTGCAGCAAAAACTTAGAAAAGATACTGAACGCAGAGTTGATGATTTGTTCGGCGCGGTCGGCGCGTCAATTATAAATGAATCTTCGGACACTGAGAATTCAGGCGGCGACTCTATCGTAGTCGTCGATGAAGAGATTTTTCAAGACCGGCCGTTTGACGCACTGTTGGCAAATATTGGCGGAGATATCGGTGTGCCGGTCAAGAACGTCCGGACTGTCGAACGTATTCTCAACTCCCCCGAAGTTCAAAAAGTAATTCCAAAAGATGGTGAATTTCTGTTTAGTGCTAAATCGGTTCAAATCGGTGAGAAAAGTTTTTACCGGATGTTTATGCTGAAAAAAGACGCCGAAGTCAAAGGCTCAATGATTAAGGATGCGCAAATGCAGATAGGCAGCCAATTGTCCGCAGGTCAAGCAGAAGTCAGCATGGATTTCAACGGAGAGGGCGCGCGGATTTTTGCAAAATTGACCGGCGCCAACATCGGCAAGCGGCTGGCCATTGTTCTGGATGGGAAGATTGTTTCGATCCCCAATATTGAAAGCAAAATCCCCAATGGCCGGGCTCGAATTACCGGTATGGCCGATAGAAAGGAAGCAACCGATCTGGCGATCGTCTTGAGAGCAGGAGCGCTACCTGCCCCGATTGAAGTCATCGAAGAGCGCACGGTTGGACCGTCGCTTGGTCAAGACTCAATTACAAGTGGCACCACTTCCGCACTTGTTGGTTTTGCCATCGTTATCATTTTCATGGTGGTTTATTACCGTCTGTCCGGTTTAATCGCAGATGTGGCATTGTTAATGAACTTGACTGTTATTATGGCGGTTTTGGCGGGTTTTCATGCCACCTTAACTTTGCCGGGAGTCGCCGGCATTATCTTAACTATTGGTATGGCCGTGGATGCAAACGTGCTGATTTTTGAGAGAATCCGTGAAGAGCTCAGGAGCGGAAAAACCATCCGCGCGGCAATTGACAACGGTTATGCACGTGCGTTTAAAACAATTTTGGATGCGAACCTTACAACTTTCATATCGGCTTTGGTTTTATATCAATTCGGAACCGGGCCAATTCGAGGCTTTGCTTTAACTTTGTCAATCGGAATTTTAGTCAGTATGTTCACAGCTATTGTAGTTACACGAATTATATTTGATTATTTTACAAACAAGTTTAGTCTGTCAAAACTCAGTATTTAATTCTCAGGAGATAGTATGCAGTTTTTGGTAAATTCGAATTTTAATTTTATCGGCAACAGAAAAAAAGCCCGGATTTTTTCAATTACTTTAATATTAATAGGACTGGGCTCATTAATTATTCAAGGCGGGCCTAAACTCGGTATTGATTTCACCGGCGGCACTTCTTTAGGGCTGCAATTTGAAAAAGGCGTTTTAATTGGAGATATTAGATCGGCGATTGCCGGCCTCGGCATCGGCAACGCCGAAATAAAAAACTTCGGTAATTCTACGGATATCCTCATCCGCGTTCAGGAGCAGGAAACTTCCGGAGCAGGGATAACCGATGCAATTAAGGCCGAGTTATCCAAAGTCTTCCCGGACAACCCATTCGTCGAGCGGTCAAAAGACAGCGTTGGACCCAAAATTGGTGCAGAGCTTCGAAAGGCCACCGTTACATCGATTCTATTGGCCTTAGTGGGCATGCTAATTTACATCACCTGGCGTTTTGAGTTTAAATTTGCAGTGGCAGCGATTGTCGCACTATTCCATGATGTGATCATAACCCTCGGTGTTTTTTCAATTTTACAGTTGGAAATAACCCTGCCGATTATTGCGGCTTTCTTAACCATCGTTGGCTATTCGCTTAATGACACTATTGTCGTTTTTGATAGAATTCGGGAAAATCTAAAAGTGCTCAGACGGGACAGCTATGAAACGATTGTAAACACCAGCGTGAACCAGTCTTTGACCCGTACTATTGTAACATCTCTGACCACGTTGATCGTAATCGTCATTCTTTACTTTTTTGGCGGCAGTGTCATACATGATTTTTCTTTTGCTCTTATCATAGGCGTGTTAATCGGAACCTACAGCTCAATCTTTGTGGCCAGCCCCATCGTGGTTGATTGGGAATTGAAAAATCAAGAAAAGAAAAGCAGGACTCTTGGAAAATTAGGTAAACCCATACCGAAAAAAGCTTAGTTGTCTTTAGAATTGTCCTCAACTCAGAGGGAGGAAGTTTTATGAAAATGATCGAGTCAGAATCCGGTGGCGTCGTTATTTTAGAGCTTTCCGGAAAAATAATGGGCGGCCCGGACGCCACTTTGTTGAACGACAAGTTACATGAACTAATCGAAGCGGGCAAGGTAAAAATTATCGCCAATCTTAAAGGAGTAAATTGGATGAACAGCTCCGGTCTTGGCATTCTTATCGGAGGTTTGACGACGATGCGTAACAATGGCGGTGACCTGAAGCTCGCCAATATTACCGACCGGATTCAAAGCCTGCTCATGATCACTAAACTACTTACCGTATTCGAGAGCTTTGATACAATCGATCAGGCGATCGAAAGTTTCAGCTGATTCTTCTATAAAAACTTTTAGAAAGCTCTTAAACTCCGGCAAACTTTGTCGGAGTTTTTTGTGTCTGCCCGCTCTGTCTACCACTAATAAATAGGAAAAGTATGTCCGTCAAAATCATCGTTGGCGCCCAGTGGGGTGATGAAGGCAAAGGCAAAATCGTTGATTTGCTAAGCGAGCAGGTGGATATTGTGGCGCGATATCAGGGCGGAGCCAACGCCGGGCACACCATCGTTATTGAGGGCGAGCAATATATTCTGCATCTTGTGCCCTCCGGTATTTTGCACGAAAACACAATTTGTGTTATCGGAAACGGCGTGG
>SMUX01248256.1_pt1 | contig 10720 bp, 8 predicted proteins | sample 2456431 | NCBI WGS metagenome assembly SMUX01 (sample SAMN11095930, study PRJNA526329) | marine sediment metagenome | biome: Marine sediment; feature: Surficial sediment; material: Deep marine sediment; isolation source: Hadal surficial sediment | place: Pacific Ocean | collected 2014-11 | depth 0-1... | reverse complement strand
CTCTGAAGTGCCAAAGGGAGGGGACATAGAAGCGGTCATCCAGGTTACAGGTTCGCAACCCAAGACCACCGCTACGGGTGCTGCCTTTCCGTCACGCCAGTACCGCTCCACGAGAATACGTCCGTGCTTCATGGGGTTGATCCACAGGCTGATGCGATTCCGCCCTTGAATCATTGCCCGGTACACCCCCATGTTAACCCACCCTTGGTCGGGGTCGCGGGTGATCACCATGTCCTGAGTACCGATGTAGCGCCCACCGTCACCCAGGTGCCAACGGGGAGTCGGGTAGCGTCCAATGTCGACCTCATTGTCCTTCTGAACGCACTCCATGACGGGGCCATCTCTGACTACTTTGGTGGGTATCGCTACGGCTGCCTTGCGTCTTTCGCGCCAGAGTTGTAGGAGCTCAAGGGGATGAATGTCGAGGGGTAATCCCATTGCGAGGGCGAAACGGCGAGTTGTTCGGATGGCGTTTGAGCAAACGCGGTAACCGGCTGGATGATTGGAGAACTTGTCGAATACAAGCATTGGGCCGTTCCGCTCGGCCATCAGTTCTGTCAGGCAGCCGACATCCAGGTCAAGATCGGCATTTTCTACGTAACGCACTTCGCCTACCGCGTCCGCTGCCTTGATGAACTCTCCCAAAGATTGATATGGCATTTACCTTCCCTCCTAACTGATCCGGGACCCATCCTGGACTAGAGCCCTTGGAATTCTCATAATGGAACATATCGAAAAAGTTCCTGTATTGTCAAAGCTGAAAGGAGTTCCGGCACGGACTGGGGAGTTTTCCACTCAGAATATTGAGGGTGACCCGAAAAGATCCTAGCAGTCCTGCATTTGGGACCTGCGAGGCTCAGTTCTTCCATCTTATCGTAAATGGGCGTAACATATATAAACGGAAGGGTTGAGTTGGTCTTGGTTAGCGGTGCCGCTCACGGAGAGCGTTCTACGCCCAGTCATAGGTCCCCGCACAGAAAAATCCACGAAAATCTTTAAGAATAGATGAGAGGGTGAGAAAAATTGGTGGAGCGGAATTACGGGGTTAAATACCAAAATAAGATCCGAAATCGGGAGGACAGTCGGATCACCATCATCAAGCCGTGCATCCTTAGGAGGTTTTGATGCCCAAAACTCAACTCACTCTGTACTACTTGGCCACCTATCTGCTGTTTGGTGGTTTTGGGTTTTTGCTGACCCCCCGCCTAGCAATGAAACTGCTTTTATCTGATGCAGACTTTGACACAATGATCCTTCGAGTCTTGGGCATGTTTATGATCGGATTGGGGTTTCTCATCGTTCAGGTAATCCGACTCAGAGTGAGTGTCTTGTATGGTTCAACTTTGATCATGCTTGTGGTTTTTTGTATCTGCCTCACCGCGTTCTTTATGATGACCTACAATCTATTCTTTTTGACCATGCTAGTGGTAGTGGTGATAGGAGTTGTGCTTACAAGTTGGAGTCTGTTTGAGGATCGAAAGAGCAACGTAAGCTAACCCCGATCCGACAAAAATGACCAGGCAACGTGCTGTCCTCGGCCAGACGTTGTAACGGTCACAGACATTTAGATCGCAAATCCGGAACTACACTTCAGGTGAGTTATCGACCCTTCGAAAACCTCAGGGCCGGACTTCGAGTGAGCCTCAGTCGAACTCTGAGCTTGTCGAACCGGTCCATGGTACAGACAGCTCTGAAAGGCCATCTGATGCTTGTCCCGTAAGATCTCATCTCGACCGAGGAGTAATGGGCTTGGCCGATAGCGCATCGTACGGGACTTGCTGGCAATGATTTCTCGGACCGATTAATGTCGGAGCGGGGATAACAACTCACTTCCTGAACCAAAAGGCCACATCTTGTCAATCCAACGTTCATTAAATTGAACCACGCCTCGCTCTCCTGAAAAATTTGCCGAAGTTTCTGACCCTTTTACTTCCAAGTCCGTTCAATGGTGGACGAAGGATCAAAAGTGTGCATGCTCCGTGCGCACGTATTATTTGTCAAAGACCTGTGTTGCAATTTAATGTTGCTCTTTAGGCAAGGATGGGAGGAGTGGTAAGGTACGAGGCGGTAACAGTGACCTGAAACTGTGACCGGATAGACGGGAAAATTCACGGTTTGTTGACAGCCGCAGTATTCATACTATAGGTTTCAAGCAATGGGTTTGAGTGTGCCGAACGTCTTGCGATCCCTTCTTCTCAGCCGTTTTGTAGCAAGCTGTAAGGAGACAGTGACACATTCATTGGAGATCGATGCGGCGCTGAAATCGCATTGGCTGGAAAGGGCAAAGAATGCCCCTTTGGCGGAAAGTTTGAAACGGAATCGCGAGGAAGAAGAAACTTTTATCAAACACATGAATCCGAGGGCCAGATAGTTTCCATGCTGGGCAAATTCAAAAAATTGCAGGTTGTTTTATTTGAATTTAAAAGTTTTAGAGACGATTCTCCCATACGAAATCCCACTGGGCGGACAACGATACCCATTGTGATAATTGCTTTGTTTGGATTCTTAAATCGAGGATACACTATTTTGGCGTTTGTCCTTGCCTCAGAACCTTGAAATGGGAGGGACCACGATCAATGTGAAGACACGCGTGCACGATGGTATAACCGGTGCAATATTAACAGCTGGCGCCCTACTGGCCTATTATGTCGATCCTCTTTGGTTACTCGTACCCGGTCTGTTGGGGGTTACGTTGCTACAGAGTGCTTTTACTGGTTTTTGCCCTGTATACTGTTTACTAGATTGCGTAGGTGTTCCGGAATAGCACCGGAGCGTGGTTTCCAGTGACCGGTGCGGCTGGAATAGGTCTTTATATCACTTGAGGAGGTGCGGGTCGTGAGCACGAAGACTGTCGGACTACTTTACCCAGGTAATATGGGCGTTACCATTGGCGCCGCTGCCGCTGCGGGTGGTGCCAGCGTGATTTGGGCTTCGCAGCGGCGTAGCAAGGCAACTCATGATCGGGCCAAGAGGGAAGGGTTGACTGATATTGGTAATCTAACCGAATTGGTTCGGTCAAGCGATGTTATCCTCGCTGTGTGCCCGCCCCATGTCGCTCCGGAAATTGCCCGGACCGTAATGAGAAACAACTTCAGTGGGATCTATGTGGACGCCAACGCAGTCTCACCGGCCACCGCGACACAGATATCTGAGACGGTGACCGAAGGTGGCGCAGGTTTCGTGGATGGCGGTATTATCGGGCCGCCCGTGAGACGGATGGGAACCACGCGTCTCTATCTCTCGGGCGCGAGGTCCGCAGAAGTGGCTGCGATATTTTCGGGTAGCCTGCTCGATGCCAGGGTCCTGGGGGATCAACCAGGTCGTGCCTCTGCACTCAAAATGACCTACGCTGCATGGACCAAGTGTAGCGACGCACTGGTTTTGGGAATCCGAGCACTAGCGTCAATGGAAGGGGTTGAGGAGGCTCTGATCCAAGAATGGTCCCTCTCCCAACCTGAGCTTTCATCCAGGAGCGTTAAAGCGGCCGAGTCTTCAGCCCCTAAGGCATGGCGTTATGTGGGCGAGATGAAAGAGATCGCGGCGACCTTCGCGGCCGCTGGCCTACCGGCGGGCTTTCACATGGCCGCCACCGATATTTTTGAGAGGTTGGAATCGTTCAAGGATCACACCAATCCGCCGCCCTCGCTAACGGAAGTTGTAAATGTCCTCTGTACCTCCGGAACGAAGCGGCATAGCACGATGTAGAAGCGTTTTTTTATGGGTCAGTCTTTGGCGATCCACTATTCGGTTAGGCTTAACTGAGGAATCGAAGGGGGTCGGAGAGCTGGAGGGACTTGGTCACCAATCGCCTGTTAGTTCGCGTGATGTCGGCAGTGCACTGGGCGCTCTACCGGGTCTCAGGAGGATTACTCGGTGCCAATGTTGGAGCGCCGGTTCTCCTACTAACGACCTTGGGTAGCAAGAGTAAACAATCCCGAACCACCCCGTTGCTCTATCTCGAGGAGGGCGACCGTTGGATTGTCGTGGCATCAAATGCGGGAGATGACCGGCATCCGGACTGGTGGCCGAATCTCGAGGCTAATCCAGTAGCCCCGATCCACATAAAAAGGAGGGTCAGCCAAGTCCGGGCGAAGGAAGCCACAGAGATGGAAAGGGACAGCCTGTGGCCTCTCCTGGTTGGGATGTACTCGGTATACGATGACTACCAGCGGCAGACGTCAAGAAAAATCCCCATTGTCTTTCTGGAACCCTTCTCAAAAAGAACTGTAACAGAGTGAAGGTCTCGGCAGACCTGGAGGTACGGTGTGGATCTCATGCAGGATATTAAAGCCTCAAGCCACGTTTATAATAACACGGCTCACCCCGTTGGGACTCTACTCTAAACAATATCATGCATGCACTGTATGACTGTTTCTTTGGCCCAGGGGGATGAAGACCTGGGTGCCATGTGGGGAGAGGAAAAGACACGTGAGTACCTTGAAAAGGCAGGCTTCAAATCCAATGAGACCCATGAGCTCTCTCACGATATTCAAAACAACTGGTATGTTGTCCGAAAATAAACCATCTATGGTGCACCGGACCTGCCATGCGAGCAACTAGGACAGATTTTGTTTCACTGTAGGCATTAATATTTTCTAAGTAAATTAATAAGTCAGAACAGTATTATTTATCTTATACATGAAATATCAAGTTGCTGGCTTGACCTGTTACAAGAAAGATAAATAACGGAAAGCCAGACACCACGGTTGCCAGATCAGTAGGCGTTACCTTTAGGTTGAGTCATGGCAGATCGATTCACTGTACTGGAGGTATTCAATAGCGAAGTAGAAGCCGAAATTTCACGGGCGCAACTGGCAGCCTCGGGGATCGAGGCCTTTGTGTCTAAAGACGACGCGGGTGGTATGAGACCCCATCTGCAGTTGAGTCAAGGCGTTCGACTTTTGGTCTCTCAGGAAGATGTGGATGCGGCCAGAGAGATACTCCATAAAGAAGGCTCTAATCAAGAGTCAGATCTTGCTAACACTGAAACATGGCAGTGCACAGAATGTGGTGAGACGCTCGAAGCTCAATTTACTGAATGCTGGCAATGCGGGACAAGCCGCTCGAAGGAATAAAAACGATCATCCTCCTCCCCAGCACAGTAACGGTTTTCATACCAGGGGTGATTGTCCCGTTTACCCCGTACCACCTGTCGAGCCTTCGTCCCGAGCTCAGGCCTAGGGGAGCCTCCCCTTCGAGAGCCTCAGGGCCCTGAGCTTGTCGAACGGGCAGGTCGAACGACAGAACGCCCCGTGCGTGAGCACGTGGTACGGGGTTTACCCACAGTTGGTTTGCCTGGCTGCGGGCATGGAATCACGGGAGTGATGGGCAATGAGAACTGCGTGGGGTGGGTGAGAACTCGGATTAGGCCACTTCTTCTGTTGATTCAGTCTCAGCTGAATTCTTGATGACCGTGGATATGCTGGGAACATCTTTCCAGTGGGTTTGGATCATCTTCGCGCGGTCTATGACCTGCTGAAGCAGTTCCTTGCTTTGGGCCTCTTTTTGCGCTTCTTGCTTCTTTGGATCAGTTGAGAAGAATCCGATGGGTTGAATCTCAAATTTTTTCAGGCGCTGTTGCATCTTTTTCAAGGCATCCGCGGGATGCCTCAAGAACTCAGAGCCTCTCACCCGGATAAAATTCCATCCCAAACGCTCGAGAGTCATCTGGCGATGTAAAGAGGCCTCAAGCTCCTCACGGGTAATCTCTCGGTCCCCGTCACACTGTATGGCAACCCGGTTGCCTTTCTCTCCGATGACCACTATATCCAAGACGAATTCCCCCACCTCGCAACCGATGGTGGTGCTGTATTTTGCTTTTGTGAGATCCTCGTAGACCTGCCGCTCTAATTCTGAATTGAGTTTGCGCTCGGACTTCTCAATCTTTTTGGAGCGGAGCCCGTCGGGGTTGTTGGCATGTTGTATCAGCTTTAGGCGCAGATCATTGGTTTTCAGATCTCTTTCCGGTTCCAGAGAATAGATGACCCAAAACTGGTCTCTCGCTCGGCTGGCCGCGACGTTGAAAACCTTCTGCACGTCGTCGCTGGAACGCAGGTGCAGTGGTTTTCCATTTTTGGCTGGGCTGCTGACCATGGACAAAAGAATAACGTCCCGCTCATCTCCCTGAAATTGCGCCGCGTTACCACACAAGACACGGCGTTTCTGATATTCGGAAACCGTCATCCGTCTTCGAAGCATGGAATCGATATAGACAGCCTGGTCGGTTCCCACCAAAGAGATGACTCCAATGGTGGAATTCTCGTATTGCTTGAAACGAGTCAACGCGAGAATGAGGGACACGATCTCCAAGGCTTCTGCCTGGTTTACCTTGTCGTCGTCCTCTCCGTTTTCTACATAACGAGGTACCAGCGCCGGCCGCACCGGGCTGGCGGAGGCTTCTCGTAGAGGTTGGATCTCCTGGTTATAGCAAAGCTGGTTGCTGAACTGAATGATGTCGGGAACGCAGCGGAAGTGTTCCAATAGGCGGATGGTTCCACCAAAGGATTGCCGGGCCAGATCATAAACCGAGGATTTGGCATCATAGAGCTTTTTATTGGGAATATCCACCAGAATTTCATCGATGAGCTCATGCATCTGGTCCGTTCGAAAGCCAACGGCGTAAGGACTGACCTGTTCATGGTCGCCCACGACCACCACTTCCTTTGCCAAGGCAAAGGCAACCAGACCCAGGACATCACATTGGCTGGCCTCGTCAATGATCACCACGTCGAACCGTGACGTAGCTATGTCAAAGCTTTCCACGACACGGGAAAGAGGCATGATCCAGACGGGGACGGCCTCACGGCATTTGATGAGAGTGTTTTTAGCCTCTTCCTTGTATTCGCGAACATGTTTGCCGGTACCCTTCCCGATTTTCTTATGAAGACCAAGCCACCCATTTAGGGCCTGTTGCTGTTCTAACCCTGTTCGCTTCAGTTGGGCCAACCAGGCTAACTTCTCAACATATTCGGCGGTGATCTCCTGAGTCTCCTCTTTGAGGTCGTTGAGTTGAGATTGCAGCTGGTCCAGGTCGATTTTTGCCCGTTCCTCCAAAAGCTGTTCCCAGTGACGATGTCTCCATGCCTCGTTTGGATCTCCCGGACATTTTCCAGAATTGTGGGGAGACTTTCTGGCCGCCAGGCCATCCACCCACGCCGGGGCCGGCTCACGGAGCTTTTCCAGGAGTTCTTTGCGACGTTGATGATCCTCTTTAAGATCATTTAGATGCAGCAACTTTTCCCAGGACTGCCGGTAAACATCGAAATCCGTGCGCCGAAGCCCTGAGCGAAACTGTTTGATCAGTTCGTAGGAGGCTTCCTTTCGATCGAAGCCATCCAGGTATTCTACCCAGGCGTCCTGTTTACTTTCCAACTGGTGCCACCGGATGAATTCCATGCGAGCTTCCAGGACCGGAAGGAGAAGGTTTTCAATGGCCGTGCGTAGAGCGCCCTCTTCCTGCTTTTGGGAGAGTGCCTTCTTTAGGAATCGTTCCCAATCGAAACCGGACTCCACCAGCTCTTGCTGGAATTCGCCCCATTGGTGCTTATACCAGCCCATGGCATCGCGCATTTTCTTAGTGACGGTTTGGAGTTTCTGCTCGGGTTGTTTGCCAAGATCCCCATCCGCGATTGGGTTGTGATGCAAAAATTCGAGCTGGCGGTTCCATCTCTGATGCAGTGATTCTCTTAGGGCACGGATTTCCAGGAGATTGGCCAGTGCACTGAAATGCACTGCTTTCGTAGGTTTACCCGAATCCACCTTCGCGTTCTCAACAAATTCGTTCCAGTCCCGATGTAGAAAAGATAGGATCCCTTTGAGCTTTTTGCCTGATTCCAGGTGTTTCAGGATGGCCTGGCAGATTTTGAGGTTTGCCGCATCCGATTGGAAAGAATTGATTTGGGGCCCATGGGTGAGGACCAAGGCCTCTTTTTCGGGAATCTCCTTGCAACAGTGATCCACTAAATCGATCAGTTCATACCACGGCTTTTGCTGTTGCTCCGGTAGGCGACCGATCTCCAAAAACTGGTTGACCCATCGCTGATCTGCATCAAAGACCTCCGCTGCAGTTTGAGCCTTTCGTGCGAGGTTTTTTAGTGTTTCCTCATCCTGATCGTTTCTGGTCCAGAACTCGGAACCTATGTCAACCTGGCTGTTCTTTCGTTCCTTGATCTGGTCGAAGTGCTTGGCGAAGGTCTCGGGATCGGGGAGATTGTTCGGATCAGGTAACACGGAATCCAGGAGGAGCTCGTTATCCTTGGAGATTCGAGCATTAACTGCGTAAAGGATTTCCACCTCTTCCGGAGTCAGTGGAGGTTCGGATTGATTAGCAATGGGGCCTGGAATCCATCCATTCTTATCTCCATTTTCCAAGATCCAGCGAGCTGCCTCAGAGGGAAGGGTCTTCTGAACATCAGGATCTAGAGCGCGATACTCTTCTTCAGCGGCCTGGAGGAGGTGCTCTCTTGTTTCCTCGTATTCCTTTTTTAAGGTGTCGCGTTTTTCCTTCGAGGTCGCAATCTGTTTTTCCAGTTTGTTGGTGCCCGTGGATGATAGGTAGTTGATGATACCGGAGACGGATTCCTCCAGTTGTTTGTTATTGTCCTCGTCGCTTTCCAAAACCGCGACACAGAGGGGCTTGAGGGTTTTTGTCACATGATCCCGAACCACCCGCAGGGCCTTGGATGTATGACTTGTAACTAAAATACTTTTCCCCTGGGCGAGCATGTGGCCTATGAGGTTGGCAATGGTGTGACTCTTACCGGTTCCAGGAGGTCCTTGCACCAAGACTGCACCGGTTTCTTCAAGTCGATGGAGCACGCGCTCCTGTTCGGCATTGGCAGGCTTGGTGAGCAAGAGGTCGATTTTCTGGGTTTCAGATTCATCCCGCTCGTGCCCCCGCCCTGTATCGATGCCGACGATACGCAACAGGGATTCAGGGAAATCCTCTAATTTTGGAATAATGTCGATATATTTGTCGATGGATTCAGTAAACCCAAAGGTCCGAAGACCCAGAAAAATATGGGGCCTTCGATAGAGATAGGTTCCGGAAGCCCCCCGGGCCTCGATTTCGTTGTTAAAGTACTGTCCGTCCCTCCAAAGCCTCTGGACAATATCCTTAAAAAAGTTACTGGTCTCTTCCCCGCCAAAGGGATGGTGATGTCCTGACTGGAGGATTTCACGGACCTGCTTGAGGGTGGCTCCGTCTACAGCGAGAAATCGCAAGAGGGATGAGTAGATTTCCGGAGGATCCGAGGAATCTCTTAACACAAACGCCGGCACACTGGGATCGAAATCGAGAGCGATCCTTTGCAAAAATATCGGATGGCGAACTGAATGGCCATCCTTTTGGGTGACGAGGATTCCATCGGCTGCATAAATTTGATACCTTTCAGACTCCCGTTGTATCCTTCCATAGAGGTCGAATAAGTCTTCAAAGGCGCCCAAGGCATCCAAGGCCTTTTTCTCTGCCGTCTCCCACTGCCGTTTGAGATTGATCCAGTCCTCGAAGGCCTTAACTCGGCCTGGGACATCTTCAAATTTTTCTTTAGTGCCGCCTTTAACCTCGATTACGTTTCGGACAAAGGTGGAGGGATCCACTCCCACACTTGCATATCCCGGCTTAAGCCAGTTTTTTAGGATCACAGTGGGTTCTGGGCATTCACTCTCGCTCGGCCGGCTCACCTTGATGATAAAGTCTCCGTCCGCGCCCTGATAGTTGTAATCGCTTTGAACCCCAAGGAGCTGGAGGTTGGTAAAGTCTTTTCCCCTCAGGATGCTGGGGAACAGCGGTAGGGTGTCGAGCCAAAACCTCCAATCATAACGATCGTAGTGCACCACCGGAGGCGTCTTTATATGATTGAGGTCCCTGAGATATTGAAATACGCGCTTGATACGCGTACGAGCCACTTGAATGTTATAGTCTCGTCGCACTTCTGGTCACTCTTTCTGTTTTATTTAGTGTCAAATAACTGTAATTGACTGTGAAACTCTTTTGGACTCAGAGGATCGATGGCCCTGGTGCATTTCACCTTCAGAGATAGAATTTCACCATACGATTTGCTGCTATGATAACCTCGTCTAAACATCATGTTGTTATCATCACATTCTACCAAAATCCCTATACCATTGATAATAAAATTTTATCTCGGTGGGGGTTATGAAGCGCATCCTATTAGTTCGTGAACGCCACAAGAAATCCGAAAAGGAATTTGACCATACCTTCCGTACTCAAATGTTCCAAATTGTTCCCTAGAGTGCCGAATCCCCCCTTCAAAGCCCGCTTTGCTGCGTCTTTTCCGGGGCCAAAAAGGTTTTTTCGGGTGTGTCCAGTGACGGGTATCATTATAATAGTGCTTGTAGGAGGACCCCCCACATGGAAACGCTAAAAGGATTGTGTGTTGGGTTTCACACCTTGTTCAAGAGAGGGTCGTTTGGATTGAGCATTTTAATCGCCGTTGTTACGATCGGTATTTGTCCTTCGGCACGGTCCGACACGGAAGCACATAGGCAGGCTGCAGAACAAGTGCTCAAGCTGACCAACACCCGTAGGGTGTTAGAGCCAATGATCCGACAAATGCAACAGCGGCAACTCAAACAGTTGGAAGAAATGAATTTACCGGATGAGGCCAATGTTATCACTGGAAAATATATCTTACAGATGAATGAGCTACTCAAGGCAGATACATCTATCTATACGCGAGTGTGTTTTCGGCAAAGGAAT